>Ga0302198_10000879_pt1 | contig 33691 bp, 25 predicted proteins | sample II_Bog_N2_2_FD_193521 | JGI IMG/M metagenome (GOLD analysis project Ga0302198, IMG submission 193521) | Peat permafrost microbial communities from Stordalen Mire near Abisko, Sweden - II_Bog_N2_2 | ecosystem: Environmental > Terrestrial > Soil > Wetlands > Peat | place: Sweden: Abisko...
GTCGGCATCCATCTCGCCGAGTCCCTTGTAGCGCTGGATGGGGTCCTGGTAGCGCTTGTTCTGGCGCTTCAACCCGGCGAGCACGCCGTTCAGTTCGGTTTCCGAGTAGGTGTAAATGGTTTCGTTAGGTTTCGAACCGGGATTCATCACGATGACGCGATGCAGGGGCGGTACCGCAGCGAACACCCGGCCCTCCTCGATCATTGGGCGCATGTACTTGAAGAACAGTGTGAGCAGCAGGGTGCGAATGTGGGCGCCGTCGACATCGGCATCGCTCATCATGATGATTTTGCCGTAGCGAGCCTGGCTGATATCGAAGCTCCGGCCTGAGCCGGCACCCACCACCTGGATGATGGATGCGCATTCCGCGTTCGACAGCATGTCGGAGATGGATGCCTTCTGCACGTTGAGGATTTTTCCCCGGATCGGTAGGAGCGCCTGGTATTCGCTGTCCCGCGCCAGTTTGGCGGTTCCCAGCGCCGAGTCGCCTTCGACGATCATGAGCTCGGTGTTGAGGACGTCGGTCGACCGGCAGTCCACGAGCTTGGCGGGGAGCGACGAACTCTCCAGCGCGTTCTTGCGACGCTGGGTTTCCTTGTGCGCCCGCGCGGAAATGCGCGACTTCATTTCGGCCACGATCTTGTCGAGAACGAGCGCGGACTGGGCCTTGTCGTCACGTTTAGGAGAGGCGAAGCGCTCAGCCATGGCGGTCGCGATGACCGAGGCGACGATATTGCGCACCGCGGGCGTTCCGAGAATCTCTTTGGTCTGGCCTTCGAACTGCGGCTCCGGCAGTCGAACGGTGAGCACAGCGGTGAGCCCGGCGAGGATGTCGTCTTTCTCGAGTTTGTCCGTGCCGACTTTCAGGCGCCGCGCATTGAGTTCGACCTGGGATCGCAGGAATTTCATCATTCCCTGCTCGAAACCGGCCTGGTGGGTACCACCCTTGGGCGTTGCGATGATGTTCACGAAGCTCTTGAACACTGTGTCGTAACCGGTGCCCCAGCGCAGCGCGATGTCGACATCACACGTTCGCGTCAACTCGGTTGGAACCATCGCGCCCGTGGGCTGCAATACCGGAACTGTCTCGGTGAACTGGCCGGCGCCGTGCATGCGCCAGGTGTCGGTGAGCGGCGCGTCGGGGGCGAGGTACTCGACGAACTCGGAGATCCCACCCGCGAAGGCAAAGGTTTGGGTTACCGGCTCGGCACCACGAAGATCCTCGATTTCGAGACTGATGCCCGGCACCAGGAACGCCGTCTGGCGGGCACGCGACATGAGTTCGTCGGTCTGGAAGTCGGCTCCGCGGGTGAAGATCTGCGGGTCGGCCCAGTACCGGATGCGTGTCCCGGTGACGCCTTTGGCGACTTTGCCGACGACGCGCAGCTCGCTGCCCGACAGGAACGGCGAGAACGGCGCATCCGGCGTCGGATTGGCAGGATCGGCGTCCGCGAAGGTTCCGGGCTCGCCACGGTGGAACGACATCGCGTAGGTCTTTCCGTCACGATCGACCTCAACGTCGAGCCTCTCAGACAGCGCGTTGACCACGGATGCCCCCACCCCGTGCAGCCCTCCCGAGGCCGCATAGGAGCCAGAACCGAATTTGCCACCGGCGTGAAGCTTGGTGAAGACGACCTCGACACCCGTCAAGCCGGTCTTCGGCTCGATGTCGACAGGGATGCCCCTGGCACGGTCGCGGACTTCGACCGAGTTGTCGGCATACAGCACGACCTCGATGGCGGAGCCGTGGCCACCGAGAGCCTCATCGACAGAGTTGTCGATGATCTCCCACAGGCAGTGCATGAGTCCGCGGGAATCGGTTGAGCCGATGTACATACCCGGGCGCTTGCGAACCGCCTCGAGCCCTTCGAGCACCGAGAGATGCCGTGCGGAGTAGTCGGAACTTGCCACGAGGACTCCTTTGAAATTGAGGGCAGGACTCCTCAACCATAATCAGGATGGCGCTCGAGCCTCGTTATCGACACCCATAGTGGGGTGTACAGGGTGTCCCTTTTGCGCGCACAGCGAAATACGGGGGAAATACCGAGTGAATGACCCACGTCTGTAACACGGGCATGTTTGGATAGAGGCACGGAACGAACAAACCGGAACCTGAAGGAGTAGCCCATGTCACCGATCACCGAGAACGATGTCGAGCTTCACTCCGCCTTCCAGCTGTCGGCACTCGATCGCTGCGACAGCTGCGGAGCGCAGGCATACGTTCGCGCAACGATGAGCACCGGCGAGTTGCTGTTCTGCGCTCACCACGCCGCACAGTTCAAAGAGAAGCTGTCGGCTACGGCCCTCGACTGGCACGACGAGTCCTACCGTTTGCTCGACGAGCAGCACGCCTGATTGGCTCCGAACAAGCGACCTCGTGGCACGCAGGGGCCTCTTAATTATTTTCTTGCTCGCCTGGGCCGACTCGACCTGCGCAACATGGTGCGCATCGCCGGCAAGATCAGCGCGGAGTACAAGACGCCGCGATTCGTGATCCTCGCCGACATGGCGGTCAACTCGGTCGTGAATAACGCCGGCTATTACGACTACCACGAGTGGGATTTCAATCTCATGAACTGGCGCGAGCGAAAGACGTTCCTCACCCGGCCCCAGGCGAACCAGCTGACGCTCAAGTTCAACAACCTGGCCTTCAAGAACCTGTTCTCCGACAAGGTGCAGTTCAATAAGAAATTCGCGGGATATATCGGTCGCGAGTGGCTGGATGTCCGGGACACGAGCACCGAGCAGCTGCGCGAGTTCGTGACACGCCACGGGTCAGTCATGCTCAAAGACCCGGTAAACCTCGGTGGTTACGGCCTTGAGAAGAAAGACGCTTCCTCGATCGACGATTTCGAGGTGTTTCGCGCACACCTGCTCGAGACGGGCCAGGTGCTCGTCGAGGAATTCATTGCCCAGCACCCGGAGCTGGACCGGTTGAGCCCGAAGAGTGTCAACACCCTTCGCATCATCACCTATTTCGACGGCACCACCGTGCATGTGCTGGCTCACGCCTTCAAGATGGGCAACGGTGCCGATCTCGATAATTTCGGCCAGGGGGGCATCCAGACCACCGTCTACGAGGGCGGCCTGTGCCGTTACGGTGCGTTCAACAAGGAGGGCGACAAGTTCCTCGTGCATCCCCTGACCGGGGTCGACATCGTCGGATTCGTCGTGCCGCTCTACGACGAGGCCGTCGCGTTGGCGATCGAGCTCGCCACAGTCGTACCCGAGGTTCCGTACGTCGGCTGGGACATCGCGATTACACCTCAGCGACCGATCGTTATCGAGGGCAACTACAACACCGGCGTTTTCCAAATGAAGCCGAGCCTGAGCGGGATCAAGACCGGCCTGCGGCCGACCTACGCGAAAGCGATGGGCTTCTAGGTACCCGTCTCCTCGAGGCCGTTACGACAGGCCTCAGCGAACGACGCGTTCGAACGGGTGCCATCGACGGTCATCCAGGAAGTCGCGCAACCGTGCGTCGTAGGCGGCAACCGCGAACTGTTCGTGGGCCAGGGCAGGCTCGGTATTCGGGTCGAGCCTGGCCAGGAGGCCCCGAGTGAAGTGAGGATTGACGATGAGCAGCGGTCCGAGCAGGGACGTTCCCAGGAAGCCACCACGACGTACTCCCTCGATGGAGGTCGTGGTGTTGCGCCCGATCCCGCGCTCAGCCGTCAGGAAACCGGGCAGCGAAGCGTCCGCCTGCACCATCGAGAACTGCGATTTGTAACCCAGCACGGGGTGTTCTTCGCCCGGCCAGTCGGGCACCACCCCCATCACCTTGCCGTTGTAGCGGCCGAACATCCTGAGCGTCGACTCCAGGTTGAATATCCCGACGCCGGCGACGTCGTAGCCCATATCGTCGTTGCGGATGCGGGCGCCGAGCACCTCGAGTGCGTTGTGGGTGAACAGGAACAACGCTCCCGCGTCAACCAGCGCCTCGATGCGTTCCCGGTGCGGCCTCAGCCGTTCGATCGCCTTCAACTGGCCCTGCTCGGTCATAGCCCCCAGGTACACCAGGTCGACGGGGCCGGACACGAAGGCGGGTTCGTCGGTGAGGCTCGTTCGCACCACTCGCGCGTCGGGGCGGCACTGGGCAAGGTAGTCGATGTTGGCGTTGTCCCCATGCAGGTTGGCGATCTCCGGGTACAACATCTCGATGGTCAGTGTGCGATTCACGAGCCGCTCCGCCGCACATCCCCCAGGCGGGTGCGCAGGATCTGCTGCACGGCGCTGCCCGTGCTCACCGCATTGTGCACGCTGTGGAGGTTGAAGACCTCGTCCACGTCGTCGAGCACCACGAGGCCGGCCGAGGCCAGCTCCGACTCGGTCGTGATGATGCGATCAGGGTGCACGCCAGCAATGGCGAGCCTGAGCGCCTGGTCGTAGCGGCGCACTCCGCCAACGACGATCTGGACCACCGAGTCTTCGGCCAGATAGTCGTAGTCGGCGTCGTAGGTCCATGCTGTGTTCTCGACCTCGTTGTCGCGCTCGGTCGCCTCATCGATGTTCAGTACGACGGCTTTGCGCCCCGGGAAGGAGGTGAGGTATTCGAAGGCCCGCGAACATGCGACGCCGACCAGCCCTTTGGTCAACAGGCGCACCAGTTGCACTCCCCCGACAAGCTCCGAGGCGAAACGCGTCGTGGGCGGAGCCAGGGTCTCGAACGCGGCGACGATTCTGTCCTGTGGCACCCCAAGCCTGTCCAGTACGGCGGCAACAGCAATCTCGTTGTAAACGTTCACGATGTTGGCGTTGATCAGCCGGGCGCGGTGGCGTGCACCGTCGAGCTCCAGTGTCACCGTGCCAGAGCCTGCGTCGGGTTCGCTCGCGCGATAGGCGGCGTCGGGTGCGCGGAAACCACATGACGGGCAGTAGGCCTTGCCGATGTGGTTGAACCGCCAATATTCCCATTCGAGGCTGTGGTCGCACACCGGGCAGATTGCCACATCGACGGCAGCACCGGTGGGACCGGTGCGGTCAGTCGCGAGCCGGTCGACGGCGAAGTACGCCCGCGGATTCGCCCCGGTCCCCAACGATGACGCGATAAGGTCGTCGGCGTTGAGCACGAGACTGGTTTGCTCCGACAGCGCAGACGACAGGATCCAGGCGATGTATGCCGGGTGCGCATTGCGCTTGATCGAGTCCCTGGTCAGGTTGAGGCAGACCAGCACATCCGGTGCGAGGCCGGGCAGGATGAGTCGCGCGGAACGCTCATCGATCTCGATGACTGCGATATCGGCCTTCGACCTACCGGTCCAGCTCACCGCCTCGATAAGAGTGGTGGCAACACCGGCCACCAGGTTCGAGCCGTAACGGTTGCTGGCAACCCGCAATCCCTGGCCCTCGAGCGCGGAAGACAGCAGGTTGGCGACTGTCGTCTTACCGTTGGTGCCCGTGACCGCGACGACGCGCGCCGGATGCGCGATCGCGCCGAGAATCCCCGGGTACAACCTCCCCGCCACAAGGCCCGGCGTGTGAGTACCCTGCCGCCCGAACGCACGGATGACGAGCACAGAAAGCTTCGCCGCCCAGATCGTGAGCAGCAGGCGCAAGGCCGGCGGCCCTACTCGAGGTAGTCGCGCAGCGACTGCGAGCGAGACGGGTGACGAAGCTTCGCCATCGTCTTCGACTCGATCTGGCGGATGCGCTCACGCGTCACACCGAACGTGTCACCGATCTGGTCGAGCGTCTTCGGCATTCCGTCGCCAAGTCCGAAGCGCATGCGGATCACACCCGCCTCGCGTTCGGAAAGGGAGTCGAGGAGGCTTTCCAGCTGCTTCTGCAGCATGGTGAACCCCACAGCGTCTGCCGGCACGACAGCCTCGGTGTCTTCGATGAGGTCACCGAATTCGCTGTCGCCGTCTTCACCGAGTGGGGTGTGCAGCGAGATGGGCTCACGACCATACTTCTGCACCTCGATGACCTTTTCCGGAGTCATATCGAGTTCGCGGCTCAGCTCTTCTGGTGTTGGTTCACGCCCGAGGTCCTGGAGCATCTGGCGCTGCACGCGAGCGAGCTTGTTGATGACCTCGACCATGTGCACCGGGATCCGAATCGTGCGGGCCTGGTCGGCCATCGCGCGGGTGATCGCCTGGCGAATCCACCAGGTGGCGTAGGTCGAGAACTTGAATCCCTTGGTGTAGTCGAACTTCTCGACGGCTCGGATCAGGCCGAGGTTACCTTCCTGGATCAGGTCGAGGAACTGCATGCCGCGACCGGTGTAACGCTTGGCCAGCGATACGACCAGCCGGAGGTTGGCTCCGAGTAGGTGGCTCTTGGCCCGCTGGCCATCCTTGGCGACCCACAACAGTTCGCGCCCGAGAGTCGAACGTCGTTCGGTCTCGCTCATCTGCGACAGCTTGTCTTCTGCGAACAGGCCCGCCTCGATGCGCATGGCAAGCTCGACCTCTTCGGCCGCGTTGAGCAGGGCGACCTTACCGATCTGCTTCAGGTAGTCCTTGACCGGGTCTGCGGTTGCGCCTGTGATGGCGCTCGAGTAGACGGGGACTTCGTCTTCGTCATCGACGAGCGAAAGAACCAGGGCGCCCTGCGGCAGCTCCTCGTCAGACTTTTCCTTCTCGTCGTCGTCGTCATCTTCGTCGTCGGCTACGGCCTCGTCGCTGTCAACAGCAACGCCCTTGACGACCTCAACGACATCCACATCGGCGTCCGGATCGACATCCGCCACGAGCGCGTCATCGTCGATCAGCACATCTTCTTCATCGTCGACCACGATGATGTCGACATCGTCGTCGCCAGCATCAGCCGCTACAGCGGATTTGGCGCCGCGCCGAGCGGCGGGCGCCTTTGCGGCCGCCTTCGCGGACGGAGCTGCCTTCGCGGCCGGCGTCTTTGCCGGTGCGACGACATCTGCCGCTGCCGCGCTCGCTGCCGACTTGCCGCGGGATGCCCGCGGGGTCACCAGAGACTGCTCTGCGTCTTCGTTGTCAATCACTGTGGAATCCAGTGTGGTAGCACTCTTGGTCCGGGTTGCCATGCGAACACCTTTCCGGGTTTGTGGTGGTTCTATTTGTGGTAGTTCTGCGTGCGGTGGTTCTGCGTGCGGTGGTACTCATGCGGTGGTTCTTGTGCGGTCGTTCCGCGTGCAGTGGTTCTGGTGGCTCTTATGGTTCGTTGCGCCAGGTCAAACGGGGTCAAACGCGAAGGAGGCTCTGCTGCTCCCCGCCACCCCTCCCGGGCACAACTAAGACCCTTGTCAAGTCCTGAGGCGACGCACCACGAAAGTGGAACGAAGCGTTCAGGCCCAACAGGGTCTCTGGCGTCAATTATTGCACGTTTCCCGACTGGCTCTTGCCAGCGCGCGACTTCATGCGCTAGTGCGATGATCGCGGAGACCGACCGAGCCGTCCTCTGCGCCATGCTCGCACCAATGCAACCCAGAGCGGGGCCACTTCTATTCCCTCCTGCTGGTGCATCCGATGCCGGGTCTGCCGCCTCGCGATGACCAGGAACACGACCCCGGTGCCGACGACGATGTACTGCACAAGGAACGCGAGGCGAAATCCGGCGAGCGAATACAGGCTCCCCGCCGAATCCGAACTGCCGGTCGCGCGCGCATAGCTGTCGAGCACTATTCCGATCACGAACATCATCACGAAGGATGCGAGAAACCCGCCCACATTGACGATTCCGTTCGCAGAGCCCAGGCTTCGCAGCGGGTTGAAGGTTCGGGCGAAGTCGAATCCGATGAGGGAACCGGGCCCGCCGATTGCGATCACCACGACCAGCACGACCACACTCCACACCGGGGGTTGCCCTGGCCAGGCGAGCACGATCGCCCACGCGATGCCCATCGCGCTGACGATTCCCAGCACGATCGTGCTGCGCCGCAGCGGGAATCGCGCAGTCAACAGCCCGAGCACAGGGCCGACGACGATGGCTGTCGCGACCATGAGAGTCAGAAGCAGGGAGGCGTTGGACGGGCCGTAGTGCAGTGCGACAGACAGGAAGGGGAATCCCCACAGCAGCGCGAAGACCGTCCCCGATGACTGGGTGACGAAGTGCGACCAGAAGCCCAAACGTGTGCCAGGCCGGGCAAGCGCGTCCCGGATGTGCCGGAGCGGTGAGGCCGGCGTCGAGGATACCGTCGGAACGGAGCGGGTAACCGGCGACGTTCCGTTGCGCACGAACAGCAGCACGCCGAGGAGCGCGACACCGGACACGCTGGACAGGATGAGGAACGTGGAGGTCCACGAAGCCGCGCCCAGAAGGAGGGTGAGAGGAACGGCCGACAGTACCTGCCCGAGCTGCCCAAGCGTGCCCACCCACTGGGACACGATGGGCAACCTGCGGCCCGAGAACCAATTGGGCAGGAGCCTCAGCACCGAGATGAACGTCATGGCGTCGCCCGCACCAAGCAGCACGCGCCCGCCGATCGCGACGCCGATGGAGGGCGCCAGGGCGAGCGTCAGTTGCCCGAGCACCATCAGTGCGGCCCCGATCGACAGCAGCAGCTTCGATCCGACCCGGTCAAGCATTACGCCGACCGGTATTTGCAGGGCGGCGTAGACGATGAGCTGGATGACGGCGAGACTCGACAGCAGTGCCGCACTGACGTGAAAACGGTCGGTAGCGGCGACGCCCGCGACCCCCAGCGACGATCGTTGCAGCACAGCGACGATGTAGTCGAAGACGGCGAATCCGAAGACCACCCACGCGCGCCGCGAATTCACTCCCGAATTGTATCGAGCCGCCTTCGACGCGCGTCTTGGCCGGGCGGGCGTCCTGGCCGGACGGGCGCGCCGGCCGGGCGTGCCGGCCGGGCGTGCCGGGTGCTTGGCTAGCTAGATCGAGGGACTCTCGTCGTCGCGTCGCATGGCGAGGAAGTTCTGCAACTCAGCTGCGATCGAATCGGCCGACGGCAGTTCCCCATCGATATCGGTGAGCGGCGATCGCAACGGGTTGTCCTGCAGGTAGCTGTCGTGACGCTCCTCGAGCGTCGCCACGAGCTTCGCCAGCTCGGGGTTGTTTTCGACCTGGCTCTCGATTTTGGTCAGGAAGTCCCGGCCGGACTCGCGCAGTGCATCCGTCGGGAAGATGAGGCCGGTCGCAGCGCTCACGCTTTCGAGGGCGGTCACCGCGGCCAGCGGGAATTCGGTGTCGGCGAGGTAGTGCGGGATGAGCAGAACAAAACCGGCAACCGGGTGGCCGAGCTGCTGCAGGCGGTATTCGACCAGGTGGAGGGCGTTGGCGGGGGCCTGGGTGCGAGGCTTCCAGATCGACATCGTTTCGATGAGCTCCGCGCGGTTGCCGCTCACAGTGACGCTGATCGGGCGAGTATGCGGAACCGGCATCGGGATGGCATGCACCCAGGTCGTGGACTTCACCTTGAGCTTCTCGATGAACTGGACGATCGCGGCGGTGAACCCCTCCCATTTGAAGTCGGGTTCATAGCCCGTCAGCAGCAGGAAGGGCTGCCCCACCTCGTCGTGGGCGAGATACAGCCCCAGGCGCAGCGGCGTGTAATCGGCCAGGTGGTCCTGGTCGAAGTAGATGGTCGGACGCCGGGCGCGGTAGTCGAGCAGGATGTCGTTGTCGAACTCGGCGACAGTGGAGTAGCTGAGGGAACTCAGGAAATGCTCGTTGAGCTGGGAAACGGCGCCACCGGCATCCGCGAAACCGGTCAGGGCACCCACGAGCGGCAGACCCTCGGGGACGTCAGCGAGGTCGGTGATGAGCTCGTAAAGGTCGTCCGGATTGTGCACCTTCCCACTCTAATCGCGGCCTGATCGCACGACCCGGATGCGCAGGCATGCCCACAGCGAACACGCCGGGCAAAGTCGGCGAAGCTCGCGGTTACGATTGCCGGATGACTGTGCCAGACCTCAGCGTCAGCCCAAGACCGGCAGCCGACCTCGATGTGGACGTGCTCGTTCTCGGCGTGCGCAAGACAGACGCGGGTCCCGTGCTCGTTACCGATGACCCCGCGTTCTCCGACCTCGCCGGGTCGCTGGAGGCGATCGGCATCACGGGCGGCGTGGATGAGGTTCGGCGCCTGCCCGCGTCGGGAATTGCCGCACGTTCCATTGCTCTCGTCGGACTTGGTTCCGTCACCGGTGTCAACGAGTTGCGTTACGCCGCAGGATCCGCCGCTCGCCAGGTCCGGGGCGCGGCATCCCTGGGCTTCGCCCTTCCGGTGGATGGTCGCGAGCAGCTGCTCGCCGTGCTCGAGGGTTCCGCGATTGGCGCCTACAGCTACCTGCAATTCCGTACCGAGGCGGCAGACACGAAGCGCCCGGCAACCTCCATCACCGTGGCAAGCGACCTGCCGGACACTGCAGCGCTGGTCGACCGGGCCACGATCGTCGCGACGGCGATGCACCGCGTGCGCGACCTGGTGAACGCGCCATCCTCGCACCTCTACCCCGATTCGTTTGCGCAGGAGGCGCTGGGGCTCGCAGAGGGAGCTCCCGTTACCGTCGAGGTGCTGGGCGTGGACGAGCTTCGAGCCGGGGACTACGGCGGCATCCTCGGTGTCGGGCAAGGCTCCGTGCATCCGCCCCGACTGGTCAAAGTGAGCTACTCGCCTGAAGGAGCGGGCCGCCACCTGGCACTCGTCGGAAAGGGCATCACCTTCGACTCCGGCGGAATTTCACTCAAACCGCCGGCATCCATGGTCGGAATGAAATACGACATGACCGGTGCGGCCACCGTGCTGGCCGTCGTGCTGGCTGCAGCCCGACTCGGACTCGGAACCCGAATCACCGCCTGGCTGTGCATCGCCGAAAATCTGCCGTCGGGCTCGGCCATCAAACCGAACGACGTGCTGCACATGAAGGGTGGCAAGACCGTCGAAGTGCTCAACACCGACGCAGAGGGTCGCCTGGTGCTCGCCGATGGAATCGTGGCCGCGAGCGAGGAACACCCCGACGCCATCATCGATGTCGCAACGCTGACTGGCGCGCAGGTTGTCGCCCTTGGCAACCGCTACTCCGGCGTCATGGGCGACGACGCGCTCGTCACCCGCCTGGTCGCGATCGCGAAGACGGTGGGCGAGACATTCTGGCCCATGCCACTACCGGCGGAAGTGCGCACGATCCTCTCGTCGGACGTCGCCGACATCGCCAACTCGAAGCCCGGCAACACGGCGGCGGGGATGCTCGTCGGCGGTGTGTTCCTCTCGGAATTCGTGGGAACAAACGGTGAGGGCGACAACAAAGCCCCGATCCCGTGGGCCCACATCGACATTGCAGGCCCCTCGGAGAACAAGGGCGGCGGGTACGGATTTGTGGGCAAAGGACCCACCGGGGTAACCGTTCGCGCTCTGCTCGCGCTTGCCGAGGAATTTTCTGCCGCGTAGTAAGGTTTTCGAGGCGGGCAGACCTGCCCATTCGGCCGCTGGCGCATCCCGCCCGCTGGCTGGCTAAGCCCACAAGAGCGCACCAAGGAGCTTTTTCCGTGTCTGAGCAGAACTTTGACATCGTGGTACTCGGCGCAGGCAGTGGTGGCTACGCAGCCGCGCTGCGAGCGAGTGAACTGGGGTTCTCGGTAGCCCTCGTCGAGAAAGACAAGGTCGGCGGCACCTGCCTCCATGTCGGGTGCATCCCGACCAAGGCGCTGCTGCACTCCGCGGAGGTCGCCGACCTGTCGCGCGAGTCCGCGCGATTCGGCGTCAAATCACAGTTCGAGGGCATCGACATCGCTGCCGTGACCGCCTATCGCCAGAGCATCATCGCCAGCAAATACAAGGGACTGCAGGGACTCATCAAGGCCCGCGGGATCACGACGATTGAAGGCGAAGGCAAGCTCACCTCACCGACAACGGTGCAGGTCGGCGACGACACCCTCACCGGTAAGAACATCATTCTCGCGACGGGTTCATACTCCCGTTCGCTCCCCGGCCTCGAGATCGGCGGCCGGGTCATCACCTCAGAGCAGGCCCTCGAACTGGACTTCGTGCCCAAGAAGGTCGTGGTACTGGGCGGTGGCGTCATCGGCGTGGAGTTCTCGAGCGTCTGGAAGTCGTGGGGATCAGACGTTCAAATCGTCGAGGCCCTGCCTCACCTCGTCCCCAACGAGGACGAGTCGGTCAGCAAACAGTTCGAACGAGCATTCCGCAAGCGCGGCATCAACTTCAGCCTCGGCGTGCGTTTCCAGAGTGTGACCCAGGATGACAACGGCGTCGTCGTCACACTCGAAGACGGCCAGACCTTCGACGGTGAGCTGCTCCTGGTCGCAGTGGGACGCGGACCCCGCACGGCAAACCTCGGCTACGAAGAGGTGGGCGTCACAACAGATCGGGGATTCGTCATCACCAACGAACGGCTCGCCACGAGCGTTCCCGGCGTTTATGCGGTCGGCGACATCGTCCCCGGGCTGCAGCTCGCACACCGCGGCTTCCAGCAGGGCATTTTCGTGGCCGAGGAGATCGCCGGGCTGAACCCCATCGTCGTCGACGACCTCAACATTCCGAAGGTCACCTACAGCGACCCTGAGGTGGCATCGATCGGTTACTCCGAGGCCAAAGCGGCAGAGAAGTTCGGCGCGGACAAGATCACGTCGTACGACTACAACCTGGCTGGCAACGGCAAGAGCCACATTCTCGAGACGGCGGGATCGATCAAGGTCGTACGGGTCAATGACGGCCCAGTCGTCGGCGTTCACATGATCGGCGCGCGCGTCGGTGAACTGATCGGCGAGGCGCAGTTGGCAGTGAACTGGGAAGCATACCCGGAAGACATCGCCCCGTTCATCCACGCCCACCCGACCCAGAACGAGGCGCTCGGCGAGGCATTCCTCGCACTCGCCGGAAAGCCCCTGCACGCCCTCTAGGTCGATGCAGCAAGCCCAGAACTAAGCTAGTCACACGCAGCATTCGGTAATAAGGAGCATCACTGATGAGCGAATCCGTCAACCTCCCGGCACTCGGTGAGAGTGTCACCGAAGGCACGGTCACCCGTTGGCTCAAGAACGTCGGCGACCGGGTTGAGGTCGACGAGCCGCTTCTCGAAGTCTCGACGGACAAAGTCGACACCGAAATCCCATCCCCGATCGCGGGCGTCATTGAGGCGATCCTCGTCGCTGAAGACGAAACGGTTGAAGTCGGGACCCCGCTGGTAACAATCGGCGACGGGTCCGGCGGAGGGGCGCCCGCAGCTCCTGCACCCGCTGAGGCTGTCGCCGAAGCTCCCGTTGCCGAAGCTCCGGCCGAAGCTCCGGCCGCGGCGCCTGCTGCTGCACCCGCCTATGCCGAGGCTCCGGTTGCCGAGGCACCCGTTGCCGGGGCGCCGGCCGCCCAGCCCGCTCCGGCGCCGGTCGAGCCGGAGGTCGCCGTGGAGCCGATTGCCGAGGTGCCCTCGACCGATGCACCCGCGCCACAGGATGCGACACCGGGTTCGCCCGTCCCACCGGCTCCCGCCGAGCACGTCGAACCTGCGCCCGCCGAAACCGCAGCTCCCGCCGCCCCGCAGGACTTCAGCACAGAAACGACCAGTGCCGAGTCGGCTCCCGCCGCACAGCCCGCAGAGCCGGCTGTCGAACCGGCCGCCGCTGCTGCTCCTGCAGCTGCTGCTCCTGCAGCCGCTGCCCCTGCAGCCGCTGCCCCTGCAGCCGCCTCGGCATCCAACGCGGCCTACGTGACACCCATCGTTCGCAAGCTCGCGCACGACACCGGCATCGACCTGGCAACTGTAACGGGCACCGGAGTTGGCGGTCGAATTCGCAAGCAGGACGTGCTTGCAGCCGGCACCAGCCTCAGCAAGGTTGCGCCGGCACCCGCACCCCAGCGTGAGCCGATCGCCACGTCGCCCCTGCGCGGAACCACCGTGCCGATGTCTCGACTGCGCAAAGTGATTGCAGAGCGTGCGGTGGTGTCCATGCAGACCTCCGCCCAGTTGACATCCGTGGTCGAGGTGGATGTGACCCGGGTCGCGCACTTCCGCGATGACATCAAGGACCAGTTCCTGCGCGAGACCGGCGTCAAGCTGTCGTTCCTGCCCTTCTTCGTCCTGGCCGCTGCCGAGGCACTGCGTGCCTACCCGATCGTGAACGCGACGATCGACGGCGACTCGATCGTCTACCCCGACCACGAGAACATCAGCATCGCGGTCGATACGGAACGCGGGCTCCTTACGCCTGTGGTGCGCAACGCCGCAGGCCTGACGCTCGCCGATTTTGCGAAGCAGATCGCCGACCTGGCGGAGCGCACCCGGGAGAACAAGCTCAAGCCCGACGAACTGGCCGGCGGAACGTTCACGATCACGAATACCGGTTCACGCGGCGCGCTGTTCGACACCCCGATCGTGTTCCTGCCGCAGTCGGCAATTCTCGGAACCGGAATCGTCGCCAAGAAGCCTGTGGTCGTCAGCGACAACGGGCTCGATGCCATCGCTATCCGTTCGACCGTTTACCTCGCCCTGTCGTATGACCACCGAATTGTGGATGGCGCCGACGCGGCACGGTTCCTGGTCGCAGTCAAGGACCGCCTGGAGAACAGCAGCTTCGAAGGGAACCTCGGTATCTAGCCGGAAGGCCAGCCGGCGGACGGTGTTGCCGGCGAACCGGTCGCCTGTCTGCCGGTGAGGTAGTCGCGGATCCGCCACCCGGCTGAGGTTTTCAGAACAAGGACCGAGGCCGACTGGTCGTCTGCACCGAGCCGGACCAAGGCTGTGTCGCCGAGCCGTTCAACGAGCGAAGCGGACCTGTCGCCATCGACTGGTGGCGTCTGTGCGTCTGGCGTCCGTGCGTCTGGCGTCTGTGCGTCAGTCTTCTGTGCGTCAGTCGTCGTCGATGGGATTTCACCGCCCTGCTGAATGCCCTGGATCGACGCGGCGTCGCTCGCGAATGCGGCGGAGGATGCCTCATCCACATCGTCGAGGCACAGTACAGACAGGTCACGAAAGCATCCTGCCCGCGCTCTGAGCAGGAGCGGCACCGCGAGCACAGGATCGTCGGGCAGCGGCCGTGATGTTCGCGGTGGCGCGGCCGCGATCGTTTCCGCAACAGCGCGAGGCTTCGCACTCGAACCGGCCGGCAGGAGTGTCGTCGCAAACGCCAGGGCGGAGACCACGCCCGCTGCGGCGATCCAGTAACGGGGACGAACACCGCGCGCCATGCGCAGTGCGCGCTGCTTCAGTTCACCGAACGGGTCTTCGAGAAGCGCCGCAGGAATCCCGCCGGGAAGCTCGCTGTGCGTCGCCCGATCGCGCGGAGACAGGGCCTGAGGCAACTCGACGCCGACAGTCGCCCCATTTCCAGTCGCCCCTTTTCCAGTCGCCTCGTTCCCGGTCAGGCCGTTCCCGGCCACGTCAGCAGTCCCACCGCCGGGTGCCGTAACCCGCGCCGGCACCGACGATCGCGCGCCAGAGCTCGCGGAGAAGGCGATCGGCACCGACTCTGCCCAGCCGAACAGGCGCTCCTCGAGTTCGGCAGGAAACTCGAAGACCCGTGGTGTGCTCGCAATCCAGCTTGTCAATTCGGTGGTGCGTCGATCGCCTTGCCCATCGTGCACACCGCTGAGCAGCGAGAGTGCGATACCGGCGAGGTTGTCGCGATCGTGGATGGCCGAGGGCTCGCCATCCAGCGCCGCAGGCGGAAGGCCGCTCGCAAACAGCGTCGCGTGGCCAAGCCCCAGCACGATGGGCTCCCCATCGTTACCCAGATGCACTGAAGGCAGGGCGAGCGCTCCGTGGGCGACACCGGCCAGATGCAGCTCGCTGACAAGGTGGGAGACCGGGGCAAGCACAGTCACGACCTCGCCCCGTTCGAGCGATCCGCGCTGCGCAAGCAGGCCAGAAATACTCCCCCGGCGCACCGGCTCAAGCACCAGGGTCGGCAGCTCGTCGCCGATGCCGACAACGTCGAGCAGACGTACGAGGTGCGGCGACTGGAGGCGACTAAGCGCTTCGAGTTCGCGCCCGACATCGTCTCGGTCGATACCCGCAGCAAACACCTTGAGCGCGACCGTGCCCGTCGAACCCGACGCAAGGTAAACATCCGCGCGCGAACCCGAACCGAGTCTTCGCAACAACCGGTAGCCGGCGAAGGAACTGCGCGGGCTTTCCGGCGGTTCCGCGGGCGAGGAGGCGCTCATTCGCCCATGATTGCAGGCGCGACTTTCCGCGGACCTCCCAGCACCACCAGCTGTGGACAACCGTGCCCCAGTTCATCGTGGGAACAGGAGGTCAGTTCCTGGGGCGAAAGCCCACAGCCACGCGCACGCAAAACACGCGGGACATGTCTAGACTCGAAAGGTGGTCGACATTGTCGTCACGGGGCTAAGCGCCAACTCCGTGCCGTATCTCGACGCCCTGGATTTTCAGCGGTCAATTCACGCTGATGTTGTCGCAGGGCGGGCGCCTGACACTGTCCTTCTTCTCGAGCACCCCGCCGTGTACACGGCCGGTAAACGCACCGAGGATTCCGAGAGGCCGACCGATGGCACCCCTGTCATCGATGTCGATCGCGGCGGAAAAATCACCTGGCATGGTCCCGGCCAGCTCGTCGCCTATCCGATAGTGCGCCTGCCGGATCCGATCGACGTGGTGGCCTATGTGCGGCGCCTCGAAGGCATCATGATCGCCGTGCTCGCAGAACTGGGAATCGATGCCGGTCGTTCGCCGGGCAACTCCGGCGTGTGGCTGCGGTCAGATGAGCTTCACCCGGGCGACAAGATCGGGGCCATCGGCATCCGCGTCGCCGAGGGCGTGACCATGCACGGCTTCGCGCTCAATTGCTCGAACTCGTTCGAGGCCTACGAGTCGATCATCGCCTGCGGTATCGCGGATGCGGGAGTCACGAGCATCTCGCGAGAGTTGGGGCGCACCGTTACTCCGGAGGACATCGTTCCCCTCGTGTCGGAGCAGCTCGCCTGGGCGCTGGACTTCGAGCGAGCGGAGGCCCGCGCATGACACACCCCACCGACGGCAGGAAGATGCTGCGCCTCGAGGTGCGCAACGCGCAAACCCCGATCGAACGAAAGCCCGCCTGGATCAAAACGACGGCCCGAATGGGTCCCGAATACCAGGAGCTGCAGGCGCTCGTGAAGGGCGAAGGACTGCACACCGTGTGCCAGGAAGCCGGATGCCCCAACATCTACGAATGCTGGGAAGACCGCGAGGCCACCTTCCTCATCGGAGGGTCGCAATGCACCAGGCGTTGTGACTTCTGCCAGATCGACACCGGCAAACCGGCGGACTACGACACCGACGAGCCTCGCCGGGTCGCCGAATCCGTAACCGCCATGCGACTGCGCTACGCCACGGTGACCGGCGTTGCGCGCGACGACCTGCCCGACGAGGGGGCCTGGCTGCACGCCGAGACCGTCCGTCAGATCCACCTGCAGAATCCCGGGACGGGTGTCGAGATCCTCGCGACCGACTTCTCCGGCAACCCCGACCTACTGCGTGTGGTCTTCGATTCCCGGCCGGAGGTCTTTGCCCACAACGTCGAGACGGTTCCCCGCATCTTCAAGCGCATTCGCCCCGCCTTCCGGTACGAGCGTTCCCTGGATGTCCTGACACAGGCACACACCTACGGACTCATCACCAAGTCCAATCTCATTCTGGGCATGGGCGAGGATCGGGCCGAGATCAGCCAGGCGCTGCACGACCTGCACGACGCCGGCACCGACATCATCACGGTCACGCAGTACCTGCGGCCCACGCCGCGCCACCTGCCGGTGGATCGGTGGGTACGCCCCGAGGAGTTCCTCGACATCAAGGCCGAGGCCGAACACATCGGCTTCCTCGGTGTGCTTGCGGGTCCGCTGGTTCGATCCAGTTACCGCGCCGGACGCCTCTGGGCCCAGTCGATGGTCGCAAAGGGCCGCTCGATCCCGAGCGGGCTGTCCGGTCTCGCTGACGCCAGTCTCGGGTTCGCGCAGGCCGTATCCTAGGTAAATGGCACGAGTAGAGAAGCCCGCAAAGAAGGCCAAGGAACCCAACCGCGTCAAGCAGATGTGGGACGTCTTCACGATGACCCGCAAGTACGACAACCGGGTGATCCCATACCTTTTGCTCGGGTTCATCCCGCCCATCGTGGCGGGGTTCCTGCTCGGGTTCCTGTTGCCGGGAAGTTCGTTGCTGACGAAGATCAGCTACCCGATCATCGGGGTGCTCGCCGGCCTGCTGCTCGTGCTGATCATCCTCGGCCGTCGCGCCGAGCGTGCGGCGTACTCACAAATCGAAGGCCAGGCCGGTGCGGTTGGTGCGGTGCTGAAGAACTCGGTGCGTCGCGGCTGGCAGACCAGCGAGATGCCGATCAACGTGAGCCCTCGCACCCAGGATGCGGTCTACCGCGCCGTGGGCCGTGGCGGCATCGCGCTGATCGGTGAGGGTCCAAAGTCGCGCACCCAGAGGATGCTCGAAGATGAACGACGCTCCGTGGCTCGCATCCTTCCCAACGTCCCCGTGACCTTTCTCTATGTCGGGCCCGACGCTGACTCGATTCCGCTCTACAAACTGGCCGGTCGGCTCCAGCGCATCAAGCCCGCGTTGCGCAAGGCGGAGGTTCTCGCGGTCGGCAACCGGCTCGCGTCCCTGAGCAAACCGCCCATCGGCATTCCCAAGGGGATGGACCCGAATCGGATGCGCGCGCAGCGTCCTCGCTAGCTAGCGCGCCGGGGGTGCGCTCCGCGGTGACGAAGACTGGCTCATCCGCGGTGACTACGACTGACACGTCGTCGTAACATGCCCGGTTTGTGACCTTCGTAGATTGAGCCCATCCGAAGCACACATTCGCGAAGCGAGAGCCTCGCGGTTAAGGGGCAAACATGAGTGGAAACAGGGTCAGACTCCAGGCGATCAGGGACGTCGAGGCCTATGTGCCTCCGGCCGTCTCGTTCTCGCTATCAGAGACTCCCGGCGAGATCTATGGGGCCAACGTCTTCAACAAAACCGTGATGCAAAAGCGGTTGCCGAAGTCCGTCTACAAGTCCGTGATCGCGACCATCGAGCGTGGTGAGACCCTCGACCCGCTTGTGGCCGACGCCGTCGCATCCGCCATGAAGGACTGGGCGCTCGAGAAAGGCGCGACCCACTACGCGCACGTGTTCTATCCGCTCACAGGACTCACTGCGGAAAAGCACGACAGCTTTCTCGAACCCGAGTCAGACGGCACAGCGCTCGCCGAATTCGCCGGCAAGACCCTCGTGCAGGGCGAACCCGACGCATCCAGTTTCCCCAACGGCGGCCTCCGCAACACCTTCGAGGCGCGCGGATACACCGGTTGGGATGTCACGAGCCCGGCCTACGTGCTCGAGAACCCGAACGGCAATACCCTGTGCATTCCCACGGTGTTCGTCTCCATGACCGGCGAGGCCCTGGACCACAAGACCCCGCTCCTTCGCTCACAGCAGGCGATGGGCGAGCAGGCCGAGAGAATCCTCACCCTGTTCGGTCACGAAAATCTGAACCACGTGGTCTCGTTCTGCGGGCCTGAGCAGGAATACTTTCTGGTCGACCGCCACTTCTTCCTCGCGCGCCCCGACCTGCTGAACGCGGGACGCACGCTCTTCGGTACCAAGCCCCCCAAAGGCCAGGAATTCGACGACCACTACTTCGGCGCCATCCCGGAACGTGTCCTCGGATTCATGATGGACACCGAACGAGAGCTGTTCAAGCTCGGAATCCCGGCGAAGACCCGGCACAACGAAGTTGCGCCTGGCCAGTTCGAGATCGCCCCCATGTTTGAGCGCAGCAACATCGCGTCCGATCACCAGCAGCTGCTCATGACGACGTTCAAGTCGATCGCGAAGAAACATGGCATGGAGATCCTCTTCCACGAGAAACCCTTCCAGGGAGTGAACGGGTCCGGCAAGCATGTCAACTTCTCACTCGGCAACAACGAGCTCGGCAGCCTGTTCGTCCCCGGAGACACCCCGCACGAGAACGCCCAGTTCCTGGTGTTCTGTGCCGCCACCATTCGCGCGGTGCACCTTTACGGCGGCCTGCTGCGAGCATCCGTCGCCTCCGCCTCGAACGACCACCGCCTTGGAGCGAACGAGGCACCGCCCGCGATCATCTCGATCTTCCTCGGCGACCAGCTGGCCGACATTTTCGACCAGATCGCCAAAGGGTCCCTGACCTCGTCCAAGGGCAAAGGCACCATGCACATCGGTGTCGACACCCTGCCGGTGTTGCCGACCGATCCCGGAGACCGCAACCGCACCAGCCCGTTCGCGTTCACCGGAAACCGTTTCGAATTCCGGGCGCCCGGTTCACTGCAGACCGTTGCAGCACCGATGGTCACCATCAACACGATCATGGCTGAATCGCTTGACTATTGCGCCAATGAACTCGAGGCGGCAGTCGCGGCGGGCACCGACTTCGATGAGGCCGTACAGGCCCTGTTGACGTCAATCATCACCGAGCACGGTGCGGTGGTATTCAACGGCGACGGGTACTCGGCGGCCTGGCCCATCGAAGCCGAAAAGCGGGGCCTCAAGAACCTGAAGACAACCCTCGACGCACTTCCGGAGCTGATAACGGACGAAGCCCTGGCCCTGTTCGAGAAGTACGGGGTCTTCAACCACCGCGAGATGCATAGCCGGTACGAGATCGGACTCGAGCAGTATGCCCTCACGATCGGTGTGGAGGCGCGACTCTCACTGGAGATCGGTTCGACGGTCATCCTTCCCGCAGCCGTGCGGTACCAGACGGAGCTTGCCGCCAACGCGGCGGCTCTAGCGGCCGCGGGTGTCACCGCGGACACCGAGTCACTCGAGGCCGTCAGTGCCCCTCTGGCTGAACTGCGAACGGCCCTTGCGGGGCTCAAGGCAGCCCTGGGCGCAGAGGTCGGGCACGACGCCCTTGCCGAAGGAGAGCACGCCCGCGATGCGCTCCTGCCGGCGATGGCCGCGGTGCGCTCGGCCGCGGACACCCTCGAAGAGATCGTGGCCGACGACCTGTGGCCGCTGCCCACCTACCAGGAGATGCTCTTCATCCTGTAGCCGGCGCGTGGCTGCACTATCGACGGACGAGCACCGTCCCGGCCCAGCGGTCGTGCAGCCCACGCTGGTCCTTGTCGTAGATGACGGCGGGGATGAACAGGCAGAGCAGCAGCGTGCGCACCAGCGGGCGCCACAGGCCCAGGTAACCAGGCACAACGGGAACGACCCGAAGTCCGAAAATCAGGTGACCGAGGCTCCCGTTCGCGACCAACAGGAAGAGCAGCTGCGTGACCGCGAAGATCGTGAGCGTTGCGAACCCGTTATTGTCCGGCCGAAAAAAAGCATAGGAGAGCAGATAGCTCAAACCCCAGTCCACCACGAGAGCGCCCAGCCTGCGCCCGAGCCGCCCGATCGAACGTGGCCCGGCGTCAGGTAATCCGAGGCGCTTCCCCGGCCAATCGGCTGACACCTGAGACGACGAAGACACCCTCCAATTCTACCGGGGTGCGCGTTCGTAACATCGTGGAAACAATTGCGTCACCATGGCGAAACTCCCTGCCCGTAGCCTTCACCTCAGGCTGCGACTGCAGTCTGCACATCTCAGCTCATCTGGAGTCGCCCCTATGTTCAAAGATTCCTCCGAAGTACTGAAGTTCATCAAGGACGAGGACGTCAAGTTCCTTGATATTCGCTTCACGGACCTCCCCGGCGTTCAGCAGCACTTCAACATTCCCGCTTCGACCGTCGACGAGGAGTTCTTCTCCGTCGGACAGCTCTTCGACGGATCATCCATTCGCGGCTTCGCTAACATCCACGAGTCAGACATGCAGCTGATTCCGGATGTGACGACCGCCTATGTCGACCCGTTCCGCGTCGAAAAGACGCTCATCGTGCTCTTCGACATCTACAACCCGCGCAACGGCGAGATCTACCACCGTGACCCGCGCCAGGTGGCCAAGAAGGCGGAGAAGTACCTCGCCTCGACCGGCATCGCCGACACGGCCTTCTTTGCGCCCGAGGCCGAGTTCTACATCTTCGACGACGTGCGTTACGACGTGAAGCAGAACACCAGCTTCTACGCCGTCGACTCCGACGAGGGGGCCTGGAACTCGGGTCGCGTCGAAGAGGGCGGTAACCTCGCCAACAAGACGCCATACAAGGGCGGCTACTTCCCGGTGAGCCCCGTCGACAAGCAGGCCGACCTGCGGGATGACATCAGCCTCAAGCTGATCGACGCGGGCCTCATCCTCGAACGCGCCCACCACGAGGTCGGCACCGGTGGACAGGCGGAGATCAACTACCGCTTCAACACCCTGGTCAACGCTGCCGACGACCTGCTGAAGTTCAAGTACATCGTCAAGAACACGGCGCTCGAGTGGGGCAAGGCGGCGACGTTCATGCCGAAGCCACTCTTCGGCGACAACGGCTCGGGCATGCACACCCACCAGTCGCTGTGGAACGGCGGATCGCCTCTGTTCTACGACGAGAGCGGGTACGGCGGGTTGTCCGACATCGCACGCTGGTACATCGGCGGCCTGCTCAAGCACGCACCGGCGGTACTGGCCTTCACCAACCCGACCCTGAACTCGTACCGTCGCCTCGTGCCCGGCTTCGAAGCTCCCGTCAACCTGGTGTACTCGGCCGGTAACCGCTCGGCGTCCATCCGCATCCCGATCACGGGAACAAACCCGAAGGCGAAGCGCATCGAGTTCCGCGCGCCGGATGCCTCGGGCAACCCGTACCTCGCGTTCGCCGCACAGCTGATGGCCGGCCTCGACGGCATCAAGAACAAGATCGAGCCGCACGAGCCAGTCGACAAGGACCTGTACGAGCTGCCGCCCGAGGAGGCCAAGAACATCCCGCAGGTTCCCGGCTCGCTCGCCGAGGTGCTCATCGCCCTCGAGAACGACCACGAGTTCCTCACCGCCGGCGGAGTGTTCACGCCCGACCTGATCGAGACCTGGATCGCGTACAAGCGCGAGAAGGAGATCATCCCGGCATCGCAGCGTCCGCACCCGTTCGAGTACGAGCTGTACTTCTCGGTCTAACGCGCATCACTGGAGGGCCGCATCCCGGATACGGGGTGCGGTCCTTCTGCGTTTCCGGATGCGCCTGCTCTCGCACCGCTCAGGTCAGCCCAGCCCAGCCCCGCACAGTTCAGTTCGGCTCAGCTCAGCTCGGCTCAGCTCGGCTCAGCTCGGCTCAGCTCAGACGATTACCGTGTTCCAGATCGCTTGGCCTCACGTTGTGCAGGGGTTTGACCTTCACGTCGCGCTTCTATTGGCAAATAACACTGTGCGCGACGAAACGCCTCCACAACGAGAGTCAGAACGAGAGTCAGCCGGTGGTCGGGGCCGAGCGCGTCACGCCGTAGAAGCGGCGCTCGAAGACCTGGCGCGCGAGCCTCGTCGTGCGCAGGTAGTCCTCTTCGAGCTGGCTGGCAGACCCAGGCGGGTATTCGAGCAATCGGGAGACACCCTCGAGGGCCTGGCGGTCAGTGGGCAGGACATCCGCGGTCTTCGCCGTCCACAGGGTCATTCCCGAACGCGCGCGGGATGCGATGATCCAGGCGTCCCGCAGTCGAGCCGCATCCTTTTCCGTAACCAGCTTGTTCTCCACAGCGACTGCGAGGGCCGTCAGTGTCGACGTCGTTCGCAGGCCAGGGATCTTCGCGGCAAACTGCAACTGGAGCAGCTGCACGAACCACTCGACATCGCTCAACGATCCCCGGCCGAGCTTCAGGTGGCGAGCGGGGTCGGCACCCTGCGGGAGCCGCTCGGACTCGACGCGTGCCTTGATGCGCTTGACCTCGCGGACATCCTGCTCGCCGATCTTCTGCGGGTACCGCACCTGGTCGGCCAGCGCCTCGAAATCACGAATAAGGGCTGGGTCGCCCGCGATCCCCCGGGCACGAAGCAGCGCCTGCGCCTCCCAAGTGAGCGACCAGCGCTCATAGTAGGCGCGATAACTGTCCAGCGACCGCACGACCGCGCCGTTCTTCCCCTCCGGACGAAGCCCGATATCGAGGTCGAGGGGAAGGCGCAGGTCTTCGGTCAGGCGACTGATGGTGGATACGACCTGCTCGCTGCGAGCCTGGGCCTCTCCCCCGCTCGCTGACGTCGCCCGGTAGACGTACATGATGTCGGTGTCCGAGCCGAACCCGAGCTCCTGGCCACCGTAGCGACCCATGGCGATGATGGCGAACTCCATGCCGTCGTCGTCCGGCCGGGCCAGCTCGAGTATGCCGGTGAGGAGGGCGGTCGTGATGTCGCTCAGCGCAACGCTCACCTCGGAGATCGATGCAATACCGAGGATCCCCGCAATTGCGACACGCAACACCTCGCGGCGTCTGGCCGTGCGCAGAGCGAGAGCGGCCGCCTCGACGTCGTCGTCGTGCCTCGCGATGGTCGCGTGGGTCTCATCCAGCAGCAGCGAGAGGCGATGTGGATGAAGCTCGTCCTCGTTTTCGAGCCACGCGGCGCCCTCGGGGATGCGCTCGAGCAGGTTGCTGACGAATCGCGACCCGGAAAGCACGTTGGTGAGCCGCTGGGCAGCGCCAGACGAATCACGCAGCATACGAAGGAACCAGTAGGCCTCGCCAAGGTCATCGCTCAGCCTGCGGAAAGCGAGCAGGCCGTGATCGGGGTCGGCGCCCTCCGCGAACCAGCCGAGCATGACGGGAAGCAGGGTGCGCTGGATGGTCGCGCGGCGCGATACTCCCCCGGTAAGCGCTGCGATGTGGTGGAGAGCCCCCGCCGGATCCCGGAAGCCGATGGCAGCCAGCCGCGCCTCGGCCTGCTCGCTCGACAGGGTGAGCCCGTCGCCGGGAAGCGCAGCCACAGCTGACAAGAGTGGCCGGTAGAAGAGGCGCTCATGGAGGCTGCGCACCTCGTGCTTGGTTCGCTGCCAGGCCTCGGTCAGCTCATCCGCACTCGAGTACAGCCCGGTCGCGCGGGCGAGGATGCGCACGGCCTCGGGATCACGCGGCATCAGGTGCGTGCGGGTGAGGCGTGCGAGCTGCAGCCGGTGCTCGAGCAGCCTCAGGAACCGGTAGTCCCGCGACAATTCCGCCGATTCGACGCGTCCGATGTAGCCCTGTGCTGCGAGAGCCACCAGCGCCGGCAGGGTTGCGCGTTGGCGCACCTCCGGGTCTTGCAACCCGTGCACGAGCTGCAGCAGCTGGATGGTGAACTCGACATCCCGCAAGCCGCCCGGGCCCAGCTTCAACTGGATGTCCCGCTCGTCCGCCGGGATGTTCTCGGTGACGCGTTCCCGCATCCGCTGCACCGACTCCACAAAATTCACTCGTGACGCACTCGACCAGACGAGCGGAGCGACGCCGGCGACGTAGCGGTCGCCGAGCTCACGATCGCCCGCCAGCGGCCTCGCCTTCAGCAGCGCCTGGAATTCCCAGCTCTTGGCCCAGCGCTCGTAATAGGCGAGATGCGATTCGAGCGTACGAACAAGCGCGCCATCCTTCCCCTCCGGGCGGAGGTTCGCGTCGACCTCCCAGAGGGATGGCTCGGACGCCAGCTCCTGGATACCGCGCGTGGTCTGCATCGCCAGTCGGGTGCCGATCTCAACCGCCCTGTCGGCCCCGAGGTCCCCGGCCGCTTCGACAACGAAGATCACATCGACGTCGCTGACGTAGTTGAGCTCCCGCGCCCCGGACTTACCCATCCCGATGATGGCCAGTCGCGTGTTGGCGACTTCCGCGTCGGGGTAGCGGGTGCTGCGGCGGGCCACCTGCAACGACGCATCCAGCGCTGCACCAGCCAGGTCGGCGAGCATCCCCGTCACCTGTGACACTGCCGCGAGCGGGTCGGGGTTCGAGAGGTCCCACGCGGCCAGCTGGGCGAGATGGCGGCGGTAGCGCACCCGTAGTGCCGTAAACGCAGCGTCCCCGACGAGCCCGTCGACAGCGGAAACCAGGTCGGCGCGAAGCTCCTCCAGGCCGGGAAGCCCAGACAGTGGCACGAGAAGCGAATCGAGCTCCTCCGGGTGCCGTCCGAAAAACTCGGCGATCCCACGGGATGCCCCAAGGACGCGAATGAGCCGGTCGGCCGCTTGCGGATCCGCCAGCACCACATCGACCCGGCCCTGTGCGGTTTCCCGGAGGTCACCGAGCAGCCGCAGGGCCTGGTCGGCGTCGGCCGCGTGGGCGAAATGCGGGATCAGGTCATCGTCGAGGGCATCCAGCAGCAACCCCGCTTCGCCGAGCTCGGTGAAGCCGAGTTTGGCGAGTTCAGTCAGCGTCGGCTGGTTTGCGGGGTGGGTAGACACATTTGCCTTGAGTCGTGGGGAGCCCTACAGGATCTCGAGGTTGCTCTCCAGCTCGAAGGGAGTGACCTGTGCCCGGTATTCGTTCCACTCGCGCCGCTTGTTGAGCAGCACGAAGTTGAAAACCTGCTCGCCCAGTGTCTCCGCGACGAGCTCCGAGTCCTCCATGAGGGAGACCGCATGATCGAGGCTTGCCGGCAGCTGGCTGTAGCCGAGCGCCTTGCGTTCGGCGTCGCTCAGGCTCCATACGTTGTTCTCGGCCTCCGGCGGAAGCTCGTAGCCCTCCTCGATACCCTTCAGACCGGCAGCGAGAAGCAGCGAGTAGGCGAGGTACGGGTTGGCCGCAGAATCCATGGCCCGGTACTCGACCCGTGAACTCTGGCCCTTGTTGGGCTTGTACAGCGGCACACGAACGAGGGCGGACCGGTTGTTGTGACCCCAGGTGACGAAGCTCGGGGCTTCGTCTCCGCCCCAGAGGCGCTTGTACGAGTTCACGAACTGGTTGGTCACGGCTGTGATCTCGGGTGCGTGGCGAAGCAGCCCGGCAACGAACTGGCGACCGATCTTCGACAGCTGGTATTGCGCGCCCGCGTCGAAGAAGGCATTGACGTCGCCCTCGAACAGCGAGACGTGGGTGTGCATGCCTGAACCCGGAAACCCGGACAGCGGCTTGGGCATGAACGTCGCATAAACGCCCTGCTCGATCGCTACCTCTTTGATGACGGTGCGGAAGGTCATGATGTTGTCGGCTGTGGTCAGCGCGTCGGCATACCGCAGGTCGATCTCGTTCTGTCCGGGCCCCGCCTCGTGGTGGCTGAACTCGACCGAGATACCGAGATCCTCGAGCATTCGCACCGAACGACGCCGGAAGTCGTGGGCCGTTCCGCCCGGAACGTTATCGAAGTAGCCTGCAGAGTCGACCGGCTCCGGGCCGCCGTTCTTGTATTTGCTCGACTTGAGCAGGTAGAACTCGATCTCCGGATGCGTGTAGAACGTGAACCCGCGCTCACCCGCTTTGGCGAGAGTGCGCTTCAGCACATTGCGCGGATCGGCCACGGCCGGCTGGCCGTCGGGAGTCGTGATGTCGCAGAACATTCGCGCGGTCGGATCGATCTCGCCACGCCAGGGGAGGATCTGGAACGTCGTCGGATCGGGGTGCGCAAGTACGTCTGCCTCGTAGGCCCGCGTGAGGCCCTCAATGGCCGAACCGTCGAATCCGAGCCCTTCCGCGAATGCACCCTCAACCTCGGCCGGCGCGATCGCGACCGACTTCAGGGTGCCAACGACGTCGGTGAACCAGAGGCGAACGAACTTGATCCCGCGTTCTTCGATCGTGCGAAGAACGAAGTCTCTTTGCTTGTCCACATGGGCTCCCTGTACTGCCGGAATTCGGTGCTCAGCGAGGCACTCGGCCCGCGCTATTAGGCTAGTGGCTATGCCCCGACTTCGCTTGGCACTCGCCCAGACGAACCCGATTCTCGGCGACCTGGATGGTAACTCCGCGCAGGTCATCGATGCCGCGAAGCGCGCGGCAGCCGCCGGCGCAGATCTGCTCGCGGTCGGCGAGATGGCGCTGAGCGGCTACCCGATCGAAGATCTCGCGGCGCGGCCGAGTTTCCTGCGCGAGGCCAGGGCTGCCGTGGCCGTGCTCGCCAAGAAGCTTCTGGATGAGGGGCTCGGCGACCTCGCTGTCGTGGTGGGCCACCCTGACGGCCCATTCGAGCCGCGCCTCATCGGCACCAGCAATGCACCGACGGCCATCGCGCAAAATCGTGCCAGCGTGCTGCAGCACGGCCATATCCGCGCCCAGTATTCCAAACATCACCTCCCGAACTATTCCGTTTTCGACGAATACCGCATCTTCATCCCCGGCGACGAACTGCTCGTTCTTCGGATCAAGGGAGTGGATGTCGCGCTCATCATCTGCGAAGACCTGTGGAGGGACGGCGGCCCTGTCGCGCGGGTGCTCGAAGCGGATGCCGGCCTTCTGCTCGTGATCAACGCGTCGCCGTTCGAGCGGGACAAAGACGAGGTGCGCCTTCCGCTCGTTACCCGGCGTGCGGTGGAGACCGACACCATCGTCGCCTACGTCAACATTGTGGGCGGCCAGGACGACCTCGTCTTCGACGGCGACAGCGTGGTCGTCGACGGACGCGGCACCATTATCGCGCGCGCCCCCCAGTGGACCCCGCACCTGCTCGTGGTGGATCTCGACGTCTCCGCAGCATCGGAGAGCCCCCTGCCGCAGCATGTGGTGCGCGTCGAACTTGCTCAGGGCGCTGCTGAGCAGCGGCCGCTGGCCGCCGATATCGCGGTGCCCGCGGACGACCACGAACAGCTCTGGAACGCGCTCGTCCTGGGTCTGCGTGACTACGTCGAGAAGAACGGTTTTCCATCGGTCGTGCTGGGTGTCTCTGGCGGCATCGACTCGGCGGTCTGCGCTGCGATTGCCGCCGACGCGATCGGCGCCGGGCGCGTCTACGGCGTGAGCATGCCCAGCCGTTACAGCTCGGAGGGGTCGGTGTCGGATGCCGATGTGCTCGCCGCGAACATCGGGTTCCATTACTCCACCGAGCCGATCGCCGACCTGGTGCAGCCGTTCGAGACGCAACTGGGCCTCACGGGAACCGCCGCGGAGAACGTCCAGGCAAGGGCGCGCGGGGTCATCCTGATGGCCCTCTCCAACATGTCGGGTCACCTCGTGTTGACGACTGGTAACAAGACCGAGCTCAGTGTCGGATACTCGACCATCTACGGCGACTCGGCCGGCGGATTCGCACCGATCAAGGATGTCCCGAAGATGCTGGTGTGGGAGCTGGCACGCTGGCGCAACGACTTCGCCACCGCGCGGGGCGAGACGCCGCCCATCCCGGTGAACTCGATCGAGAAGCCGCCCAGCGCGGAGCTGCGGCCCGACCAGACCGACCAGGACACCCTGCCGGCCTACGAGGTACTGGACGCCATCCTTGACGCCTACGTGACACGCAACCTGGGCCGCGAGGATGTCATCGCCCTCGGCTTCGACGCCGAAACGGTCGACTTCGTCACGCGCCTCGTCGACCACTCGGAGTGGAAGAGGCGACAGGGCGCAATCGGCCCGAAGATCAGCGGAATGGCCTTCGGCCGTGATCGCCGACTGCCGATCACGTATCGGCCAACGCGCTAGCCGCAGGCCCGGTGATTCGGGTGCGCAAGCACGACCGGACCGCCCGCAGATGCCCGGACTAGACTTTGACCATGGCAGAGCAGTCAGACTCCGCGCCCCGGAAGGTACGCACTCGGCACTTCCAGAACGCCAAGAACAACGGAATCAAGATCACGGGGCTCACCAGCTACGACATGCTCACCGCCGGAATCTTCGATGAGGCGGGCATCGACTTCCTTCTGGTGGGTGATTCCGCGGCAAACAATGTGCTCGGCTACGACACCACGCTGCCGGTAACGATCGACGAGCTGATCCCCCTCACGCGCGCTGTTGCGGGTGCCGTCAAGCGGGCGTTCGTTGTCGCGGACATGCCGTTCGGCTCCTACGAGACCGGGCCGGATGAGGCACTGCACACCGCGTTCCGGTTCATGAAAGAGACGGGCGCGCACGCGGTCAAGCTCGAGGGGGGTGTTCGTTCCGCCGAACAGATCCGACGCATCGTCTCTGCCGGCATCCCCGTGATGGCGCACATCGGCTTCACCCCGCAGAGCGAGCACGGTCTCGGAGGTCACGTCATCCAGGGTCGAGGCGACCAGGTCACGACTCTCCTGGCCGACGCGCACGCGGTCGAGGATGCGGGGGCGTTCGCGGTCGTTCTCGAGATGGTTCCGGCGGAGGCTGCCCGGCAGGTGACCGCCGAATTGCGCATTCCGACCATCAGTGTCGGGGCAGGACCGCACACCGATGGGCAACTGCTGGTCTGGACAGACTGGGCGGGTTTCACCAAAGGACGCATCCCCTCTTTCGTCAAGCAGTATGCGAACCTTCGCAAGACGCTGACGGATGCGGTGATTGCCTACCGCGCGGACGTCGACTCGGGTGAATACCCGGGCGAAAAATACTCATTCCACGAATAGGAGCGGATCTTCGATGGAACTCATCCAGGTAGCCCAGCACGTCGACGACCTGGATCGCGCCATCGCGTTCTATGAGGACCTGCTCGGGCTGAAGGTCGCCGCGAGGTACACGCCTCCGGGGATCGCATTCTTCGTACTGGATGGCACACGGCTGCTGCTCGACCCCGGCGCTCCATCGAGCCTGCTGTACCTCGCCGTTGACGACGTCGAGTTCAGTGTTGATGCTCTCCGGGAACGCGGCACAGAAATCACCACCGAACCCCACGTCATCTTCCAACACGCCGATGACACCCTTGGCCCTGCGGGCACGGACGAATGGCTGGCCTTCGTCAGGGATTCTGAGGGCAACACCATCGGGTTGGTGAGTTACGCCAACACCGACCCGAACGATTAGTCGTTCTTCGCATCCTCCGCAGCCCACGCGGCGGCGCGGTCGGCGATGATCTGTGGCGCTCTCTCCGCCTCTTCACGAGTGGCGAACGGTCCGTCAAGTTCGGAGGCGATGGACTGCCTTCCCTCTTCGACTTCACCGGTCTTGATGTTGTAAAACCACTCAGACAACGTTGCTCCTTCATCATGAAAAGCCAGGAAAAGCTAGAGTCGATACTATGCCTCGGGACTCACACGGACACCTTGTGCCCGGGCGCATCGCACCGGCGCGACCAGTACCGACAACGATTGCTCGCCCCGAGTATGTCGGCAAGGCCGGACCGGCCGCGTATCACGGTACGAACATCTACGACCCCGCCGAGATCGAGCTGATCCGGGAGTCCGGCCGAATCGCTGCCCGAGCAATCGAGGCAGTCGGGCTGGCCATCCGTCCCGGGGTCACCACCAACGAACTCGACGTCATCGGGCACACCTACCTGCTCGATCACGGTGCCTACCCGTCCACTCTCGGGTACCGGGGTTTTCCCAAATCGCTTTGCACGTCGGTCAACGAGGTCATCTGCCACGGAATCCCCGACGACACCGTCCTCGTCGACGGGGATATCGTCAACATCGACATCACCGCGTTCAAGAACGGCGTGCACGGCGATCTCAACAAGACCTTCATCGTCGGAACGGCGAGCCCTGAGGCGACCAACCTCGTCGAGCGAACGCGCGAAGCGCTGGGCCGCGGTATCAAGGCCGTCGCCCCGGGCCGTGCCATCAATGTCATCGGCCGGGCCATCGAGTCGTATGCCAGGCGCTTCGACTACGGGGTGGTGCGCGACTTCACCGGGCACGGCGTCGGTGAAGTCTTTCATTCCGGACTGGTCATACCGCATTACGACGCCGCGCCGAACCACGCTGAAACCATGGAGGTTGGCATGGTGTTCACCATCGAGCCCATGCTCACCCTCGGCGACTATCACTGGGACATGTGGGCGGATGGCTGGACGGTCACGACTCGGGACAAGAGTCTCAGCGCACAGTTCGAACACACCCTCGTCGTCACCGAAGACGGCGCGGACATCCTGACACTCCCCTAGCGCACAACCTAAGGAGCACACATGGCCAAGGCGGTCGGCATCGATATCGGTGGCACGGGCATCAAGGGCGCGCTGGTAGACACCACCACGGGCACCCTGCTGAGCGACCGGATCAAGCTGGATACCCCCAAGGGCGGCGAGCCTGAGGACATCTCGAAAACCGTCGTGGAAATCGTCGACCAGCTGAAGATCGAAAAGACGATTCCGGTCGGGGTCTGCTTTCCGGCGATCGTCATCAACGGCCGCACGATGTCTGCCGCGAACGTTTCGAAAAAGTGGATCGATTTCGGCGCGGAGAAGCTCTTCGAGAAGGCTCTCGGTCGCGACATCCGTTTCGTCAACGATGCGGACGCCGCCGGGGTCGGCGAGGTGCGCTACGGTGCGGCGAAGGGTGTTCCCGGACTCGTGCTCCTGACGACGTTGGGCACGGGGATCGGAAGCGCGCTCATCTACGACGGAGTCCTGGTTCCGAACGCCGAGCTCGGCCACATCGAGATCGACGGCAAAGATGCCGAGAGCCGGGCCTCATATTCCGCCAAGGAGCGCGACCGGCTGACCTATGCCGGCTGGGCGAAGCGCCTGCAGAAGTACTACAGCGCACTCGAGTTCCTGTTCTCCCCTGACCTGTTCGTCGTGGGCGGAGGCGTGTCGAAAAGCTACGAGGAGTTCCTGCCGCTGCTCGACCTCAGGACAAAGATCGTGCCCGCCGAGTTACGAAACAACGCGGGTATCCTCGGTGCCGCGTCCCTCGCGGTCGACAGGGTGGCCGCAAACCGGAAGGCCGCGAGCAGCCGCGCGCAGTCGTAGCGCAGGCGGTGGAGTTTACTATTCAGGGACAAGAGCGCGGCTGACCCGGTTGGGCGCCCAGCAGCGCTTTCGAACGCACTTCGCACAGGCTCGGCTCTGCTAAGGAAGAAGACATGTCACGCGGACGGTTGCGGGTCCTGCTCGGAGCCGCTCCGGGCGTCGGCAAAACCTTCGCCATGCTCGAAGAGGGCAGGCGCCTGGCCGAATCCGGTAAGGATGTGGTCGTCGCGCTGGTCGAGACCCACGGCCGCGCAGCTACCGCAGCCCTTGTCGAGGGCCTTGAGGTGCTGCCGCGCAAGGCTGTTGTGCACCGGGGCGTCCCGCTCGACGAAATGGACCTGGACTCCGTGCTGCGGCGGCACCCAGAGGTGGCCATTGTGGATGAGTTGGCCCACACCAACGCGCCGGGCTCCGCCCGCGGCAAACGCTGGCAGGATGTGGATGCGATCCTTGATGCGGGTATTGACGTGCTCTCGACGGTCAATGTGCAGCACATCGACTCCCTGAACGACGTCGTGCGCCAGATCACGGGCGTACCGCAGCGCGAAACGATCCCGGATGACGTGCTGCGGCGTGCCGACCAGGTCGAGTTGATCGACCTCGCTCCCGACGCCCTGCGCGAGCGTCTCACGGACGGCCTGGTCTATCCGGCAGCGCGCGTCGACGCCGCGCTCAGCAACTATTTTCGGCTCGGCAACCTGACCGCGTTGCGCGAGCTCGCCCTGCTCTGGCTCGCCGACGAGGTGGATGTCGCGCTGCAGGCCTACCGTATCGAAAAGGGCATCGAGGAGCCCTGGGAGGCGCGGGAGCGCATCGTGGTCGCGCTGACCGGCGGGCCTGAAGGGGAGACGCTCCTTCGACGCGGCTCGCGGATAGCCGCGCGGTCGGGAGGCGGCCAACTCCTGGCGGTGCATGTCACGAGCGCCGACGGCTTGTCGGAGGGCGATCCGTCCGCGCTGAACGCCCAGCGAGCCCTGATCGAGACCCTCGGCGGCAGCTATCACCACGTCGTCGCCGACCAGGTTCCGGTTGCCCTGCTCGAATTCGCGCGTAGCGTCAACGCCACCCAGCTGGTGATCGGAGTCAGCCGACGCAGCCGGTTCGAGTCGATAGTGGGCGGCGCAGGCATCGGCGCAAGTGTCATCCGGCTTGCCGGTGACATCGACGTGCATATCGTGCCCCACGCCCAGGCCGGCAAACGCTCCCTGCCGAGGAC
>Ga0302198_10000880_pt1 | contig 33686 bp, 27 predicted proteins | sample II_Bog_N2_2_FD_193521 | JGI IMG/M metagenome (GOLD analysis project Ga0302198, IMG submission 193521) | Peat permafrost microbial communities from Stordalen Mire near Abisko, Sweden - II_Bog_N2_2 | ecosystem: Environmental > Terrestrial > Soil > Wetlands > Peat | place: Sweden: Abisko...
GTTCATGGCAGGCGATCAATGGCTCGCCTGTGCCTCCTGCAATTCCTTGAGGGTCTTTCCATTGCCATCCTTCCACGAGGTGCGCCCATTCGAGGAGCGTCCTAAAACTACAGATGAAGCTGTTGAGGGTGCTGTAAATGTGTAGTTCTGGACAAACTTCAGCTTGGCCCCCTCAGAAACTAAGACGCCATTTTTTTGCAGTTCGTTTCTGAGTTTTACAAATGTTGGCAGGTGCTTTTTAAAACCGGGGGTTTCCGTTTTTGAGGCAAACGACCCCGCCTGAACCACAAATCCCTGTGGCGTATCTTGTCCTGAGGCTGTGATCCCGCCCCCTTTACAAGTCAAGAGGGGGTTCTTGCTCGTTCCTGCAATGACTGCGCTTTGCTCAAAGGCGTTAACCCCAAGCACAGGAAGCATTCCAAGAATGTTTTCCAAGAAGACCTCCATATAGGCACGGTCTGACTCAGAAAGCGTAGCCTCGGTCGGTTTATTCGCGTTTTCCAAGGGCACTCTCTTGGCTGTCACGGCTCTGCTGACCATCCGTGCTTCGAGATATTGAACATGGGCCTTGTTCAGTTTTCCCGAACTAGCGACGAAGAAGACGGCCCGTGTCCAGAAATCCTTGTTGGCATAATGGGATTCAAGTCGTGGCCGCACTGGATCACCCTCTCCGATGTAAATGGTCTCTCCGTCACCGTCAGCTTGTGGCCCAAGGAGGAGGTAGACTCCTGTCTGTTTGAACTCCTCCCTCTCGCGTACCTCTGGATAAATCGCACGAGGGAAGATCACAGCCTTTCCACTCCAGTTGGTACGCTCCACAATCCGCAATCCATCCGGATCTCCATCTGCAACGAAGATCTCCAAGGTGAAGGGTTTCTGATTGCTCATAGTTGGATTGATTTCAGAGATTGCCGCTGAAAGCTTGATAGAGGAGGGATTTCTTCAATTCGTCAAGTGCGTCCAGCTTGCTCTGGTAAAGGGATTCGAGTCGTTGGGTTTCTTCGGAGAGTGAGTCGAGTAAGTTAACCAAAGACTTTTGCTGATCCTTCGTGGGAATTGGAATCTTCAATGCCTTAATTTGCCTGATCGTAAACTGCTGCAAGGCAGCGCCGTTTTTAGCTAGCTCTAAATGCGATTTTATTGAACCCGAATTGAGGACATGGAAAAGAATCCGATTGTTTAGCAAGTTTCCGCAACGAAGCCACGCAATCTGCGAATTAAGGTTTGATCCATCATGGGCAGCATCGACGATTGCTGTCTTTCCGATTTCCCCTCTATTGGTGAACAGGATATCGCCTGTCTTCAGGTGACCTTTTTTGAGCTGGGCATGTTTCTCGGGTGAAAGGAATCTCATGTCTTCATCAGAGATTTCACCCGCAACTAGATTTTTCGCTCGAATGAACGGAACTCCTTCTGCTACCAGCTCTTCTTTCTTTGGGTAATTAGACGAGTGGTTCCCGTCACCTATAGTACACACATCCTCTAACTGCCGATCCACCCAACCTTCCCCTCTCTGACTGAAAACCGACTGAAGATAGCTTTGGAAAAGGGCACGGGCGTTCTGGAGATTGGCTTCGGCAAGAGCCTTGGCCTTGGCAATCCCCTCAAATGCCTCATCCATAATCCCAACAATCCGCTTCTGCTCGGGGAGTTGGGGAAGAGGGATCATTACCTCCTTAAGCTTGCCTCCTGATAGTTCCTTGAATGTTGCGCCAGTTCCCAAGGAGTTGAGCAAATCGACACTGCTGAAGAGGTAATAGTAGAGGAATTTGTAGTGTAGTTCCCTCTCTGGAACTAACCCCTTGCAGCCTTGGTTGAACGCCATCGGAACCGTGTTGATAACCAGATGCCCGATGGGAGCGCGGGAGGATAGGATTACCGAGTTGGGTGGTAGCGTCGTTGCTGAACTGTTTGCCATCCCTCCATTGGTAAGGGTTCTTGCCGTTTCTGCCATGTAGGGTGAACTACGCTTGCCCATTTCGGCTGGTGTAACCCATGCGTGTTCACCGTCCCAATACTCTGTAACTCCCGTTTTGGGAGTGCCGCCGTTTATGACTTCACAGCAGTCCCCAAGCTTCTTGGTCTGCCAGACAGATTTCTCATGCGGAGGCGCGGAGGCGCAAAGAGGGGAAGAGGATAAGGAATCCATTTTTAAATCCTCCGCGTTTCCCGCGTCTCCGCATGAGACTCTCTCTTCCCTGCCTTCATCCCAGCAATCCTCCCTTCGATGAACTCAGGGCGCGTCTGATTTTCTCCAGAATTTTTGTTTGGATGATTTGACATGCTGACAGTGTGTGGCGATAGTTTCTTCACGGACTGGGAATTCTCGGTCGGGAGGCGGTCTCTGAGTTTACTCGGAGCCGCCTTTTTTCTGTCATGGGAAGATTTTCCATCCTGTGACGCTACCTCGGCGGTAGAGATGCGTTTTGATTGCATCAAAGGCTTGGTTGGGCTGTGCAGGATTGAGTAGATGTCGCGCAGCTGGGTGAGCGCAGAGATCCGCAATCTGCATACCCGCTATGTTGTCTGACTTGCGACGAAAGGTAAGCGGGCAGCTCAAGGAACGGAAGCGCTCGGCAGAGTTATATCGGGTTCCATCGGTCATGATGCGAAGATAGGCAGCCGCCAGCTCATTGTCTTCATTCTTACCTCGAGCCTCCGCTGTCACGGGAAGCTGCGTTTCACCCTCTCCCTCAAGGAAATGAAGCACCCGTTCAAAGGTGTAGGTGAGGGCGACATCGTAGGGATTTGTCGCATGGTGCCCATAGCGTTCCTTATGTTTTAACTTACGAATACCGGTAATGAAGAGTGTAAACGGAAGATCCTTCATCATGTCGCTCATAGCGGTCATGAGTGCGTTGCGCTGTTCTGTCACCTGCATGAAGGAAAAATCCCCGCGCGCTTTGCGGATGTCACGACTATGCAGATTGACTCCCTCGTGGGACCAGAACCGAAGTTTGAGTTTGGTCAGAGCAGGCACCACGGTTTCCACATAGGCGGATCTTTCCATGATGACCGTGGAGAGAACAAAGAGTGGAAAGTCCTGATCGATGTTTTCCAGAGAATGATCCCCGCACTCATCAAAAAATCCCACAAACCGTGAGGAGAAGTCAGCTGTCATAGCAATCCTCTGATTTTCTCCAGAATCTCCGCGCACTCCGTGTCTGCGCGTGAAATTTCCTTGAGAATCTCCTTCGGGGACTTGTGGACGATCTCCTCACCACCATTGGGATTTTTCACCGAGAGATCCCAAGTGCTCTGGTCGATACTGCCCACATCCACTGTCCATGATTTGTCGGAGTCTACCTTCGTCTTCTGGAGCTTTAAGAACTCCTTTAAATCCTCGTCATTGAGGGGGTTGGTCTTCCCCATGTTCCGACCCGGGTCGAGCTGGTAGTGCCAGACCTTCTTTGTTTTCGATCCCTTCTCAAAAAAGAGGACGACGGTCTTTACACCTGCTCCCTGAAAAGTGCCTCCCGGACAATCCAAGATGGTGTGGAGGTTGCAACTCTCTAAGAGGAGCTTTCGCAGGCTCACGGAAGCATTGTCGGTATTCGAGAGGAAGGTGTTTTTAATAACGACGGCTCCACGACCACCGGCCTTCAGGATCTTGATGAAGTGCTGGAGGAAAAGGAATGCTGTCTCACCCGTCCTGATAGGAAAGTTCTGCTGAACCTCCGTCCGCTCTTTCCCGCCGAATGGAGGATTCGCAAGTACGATGTCGTAGCGATCGCGCTCCTGAATATCGGCAAGGTTCTCTGAGAGGGTATTGGTATGGATGATGTTCGGAGCCTCGATGCCGTGGAGGATCATGTTCATGATCGCAATGACATAGGCTAGGGACTTCTTTTCCTTGCCGTAGAGGGTGCGTTCCTGAAGAACCTTCAAATTGGCGGTGGTGAGGCCGCTCCGTTTCTTGAGATAGTCAAAGGCTTCACAGAGGAAGCCAGCCGAGCCGCATGCTCCGTCGTAGATAGTCTCTCCGATCTCGGGATGGACGATCTGCACCATAGCGCGAATGAGGGGACGCGGGGTGTAATACTCTCCGCCGTTGCGTCCGGCATTTCCCATATTCTTGATCTTGGCCTCGTAGAGGTGGGAGAGTTCGTGCTTCTCGGTCTGAGAGCCGAACTTGAGGGTATCGATCTCGTCCAGAGTCTCGCGGAGGTTATAGCCGCTCTGGATGCGGTTCTTTATCTCACTGAATATCTCACCGATCTTGTATTCGATGGTATTTGGTCCAGTGGCCCGCTGCTTGAAGCCATGGAGGTATGGGAAGAGCTTGCGATTGACGAAATCAATGAGATCGTCGCCTGTCATCGCCCTGTGATGATCGATCTGTCCTTCCCTGCCCTTAGGTGCCGCCCATGTGCTCCATCGATAGGGCTTATCAAGGATATAGGTGTATTGTTTCCCATGGAGGGCCGCCGTGGTGGCCTTCTCCTCCTCCAGCCCGTCGAGATACTTCAGGAAGAGGAGCCATGAGGACTGCTCGGTGTAGTCGAGTTCACTGGTGCAACCGGCATCCTTCCAGAGGACATTGTCGATATTCTTGAAGGCTTGTTCAAACATTGGGATAGCGAAGACGATTATCGGAGTAATCGCAAAGTGACGAGTAGGGAAAATGTGTTCTGGCTATCCCTCTCGCCTTTGAAGTCAATTCTCCGCCGTGCCGCATGGTTATATTTGGGAGGAATCAACAAATCCGTTGCTGTTCTGTTGCTGTTTTTTTGGCATTTTGGCGCGCTTTGGTGCAGATCGTTGCGCTTGGCATTTTACTCTGAAAAGCTTCTGGAGCCAGTGTTTATGGGCTTCTACAGAGAGATAGAGGAGCTACCCCGCATGGATTCGAACCATGAATAATTCCTCCAAAGGGAACTGTGTTACCGTTACACCACGGGGTAAGAGTTATTGATTCTATCGATTCTTCGCTCTCGGGATCAATGAGAATTGGCAAAAGAGAGAGTACCTGTTGCCAAAAGCCCACTTTTTAGGCGAATCTGCTTCCCCAACCATGACCATGAAACTTCGTAACAGGCTGATCGCATTGGTCTGCCTGATCCTCTTTCTCGGACTGGGGGCGGCCCTCTTCCTCTCCAACTCCGCCAGGAAGCCCTTTGCCGTCATTCTTTTTGTCAGCGACAACATCACCCCTGCCAATCTGACCGCAACCCGACTCTTCTCAGGAGGTGGTGATGCACGACTCCAGTTGGAAGACCTTCCCCACTCCGCCCTTTGCCGGAATGCAGCAAATGATTTTTCCATTCCAGAAAGTTCCTCGGCGTCAACGGCCATTGCTGCCGGTAAGAGGGTCAATCGCGGTAGCCTGTGCATCGATCCTTCGGGAGCCAAACTTCCCTCACTTTTGGAAATTGCCGCGACCAAAGGGCGCTCAACGGGCTTGATCACAACAGGTGCCCTGACAGAACCCACGGCGGCAGCCTATTATGCGAAATCAGCCACCCCTGATGATCAGATTGATCTGGCCCGCCAATTTGCCCATCACACCCCCTTCGATATCGTCATCGGCGGTGACTTGGCCTCTACCAATACTCTCGCTACCAATAGCGTTGAAAGTCCCCTGGAACCTCTCAAAACGAGTGGTGTGGCCCTGCTGAAATCCATGAGTGACTTGGAAAATCAGCCCTTCTGGCAGAACACACCCGTCCTCGGACTTCTGCCCGCAACCCAATTCACTCTGACCCCATCGGGGGAAGGTGATACCAATGCTCCCTCTCTCTCAGATCTCGTGCGCATCGCCATTCGACACCTTCAGTCCAACAGGCACGGCTATTTTCTGGTCGTCGATGATCCCTCCATCGGAAAGGCTGCGGGAGCGAACGATGGCGAGGCCATGTTCAAGCGGATTCTTTCCTTCGATCAGGCTGTGGCCACAGCACGACGTTACGCCGGAGAAAATGCGCTCATCATCGTCGCGGGGCGTGAGACCATCGGCGGACTGCAACTCAACGGTTACCCATTCCTAGGAGACAAAGGGGTTGCGATCCTCGCCATCAATGCCGAGGGGACACCCTCCCTTTGTTGGGCCACCGGCCCCGGTTTCGCTCTGGAGAAAAAGGTTGATAATACCGATAAAAACAGCAAGCAGAACAAAATCCCCTCACCCGGCATTCTCTCCCAACCATCGGCCTGTCCGTTGCCGCAGGGGCTTGGAGTCGCCAGCGATGTCCTCGCGCTAGGAGTCGGCCAAGGATCTGAAAAACTTCAGGGATTCCTTAATCTCACTGACATCCATCACCTGATTAACGACGAACTGTAAGAACCGGTTCTTACAGTTTGTGAGCTTTCTCACTGGAGCATCCGATCAAGCGACGCATCCGGCGGTGAGCCGAGTTCCAGGGCCTTCTGGTAATGCTTTTTGGCAAGCATCTTGGAAGGAGGTTTTCCGGTGGCGTAGATGACGGCTAGATTGAAATGGGCATCTGCATAGCTAGGATTGAGCTCGACGGCTTTCATGAGTTCACTCTCACCAGCCTTCCCCTTGCCAGAAGCAGCAAGGACGATTCCCAAATAATTGTGCGCGGTAAAGTCATTATCATTGATGGCAAGAGCTTTCCGAAGGACTTGTTCCGCATCCTGCGGGCGATGCTGCCTGTAGTAGACAATCCCCAACGTGGTCAGGGCAAAGGAGTTGTCCGAGGATTGATCGGTCGCTTTTTTCAGCGCCTCCTCAGCCTCCTTCATCTTGCCAAGTTGGAACTCCACCACGCCGTAGTTGGAGAGGACAAAATAATCGTTTGGCGAAAGCTGCAGGGCCTCCTGGAAGGTATTTTCAGCCTGCAGATAATCCTGACGGTCAAATTCCTCCTTGGCCTGGGAAAGTAGTTCCTTGAATTTTCCCTGCCACGGCAGGGGTGTTTGGGCATTGCTCTCCGTCGATTTTACGGAGGGCATGTTTGTGGCAAGGAGATTCGTTGAGACCACGGAATTACTGCCGGTTTCTCCGTTTGTGGAAGCGGCGCCAACCATGGGTGCTGAGATGGATGCATTGACGCTGTCGCCTCCCTGATCTGATACCACCAATTGGGCATCCTTGAACAACGATCTCTCCTCCGGACTCAGCTCCACCGCAGGTGCGGCAAGCAGTGCCATCTGCTGTGTGAGCGTATCGGACTGAACATTCAAGCGTTTGAGTTCTTCTTCCATCAGACGGTGAGCCTGCGCTTTTTTGGCCTCGTCCTTGATCTCCCTCAGCACGATTCCCCTTAGGAGATCATTTTCCTGAACGACATGATCGTCGACAGCAGTTCCCTTTTGCTCTTTCTGTTTAGCGATCTTGGCGTCGCGATCAGCAAGCTGATCCTGGAGTTCCTTGAGCCGCGTAGAACCCTGATCCTCCTGCTTCTTGAACTCGAGGATCTGTTGATCTGCATCCGTCAGCTTGGACTGAAGGCTCGCAGCTTGAGTCTGGGCATCGGTCAGGGCCTTTTGTTTATCGTCCAGAGCCTTCTGCTGATCGGGCTGGGCTTTGGCAAACTCCGTGAGTTGCCGTTGGGATTCTGCAAAATTTTTGGCATTGAGATCGACCTGTTCTTGCAGCTTTTTCACTTGATCCTGCAAGGCGGCGGCTTCCGGTGCATGATCGACCGTGGAGGCCACCTTTCCCAAGGCAGCCTGAAGCTGATCCTGGAGCGATTTGTTCTGCTGTGTGAGCAGGTCGGCAAGATTCTTGGAGGCATGCTCATTTTTCTGCGCCTCTTCGCGGGCTGTTGCCTCCGCCTTCTGCGACACCGCAAGTTTCGCGGCAGATTGATCCAGCGCCTTGTTATTCTCGGCCATCTGGCTCTTCAGTTGATCCAAATCCTTATCGAGGATGGGAACGGAATCCGCCGTTGACTTGAGCGTTTCGAGCAGCAGTGATGCCTGCTTCACTTTGGCAAGCAATCTCTGCTGATCTTCCTGAAGCACTGCACGGTCTGCTTCTGCAGCATTCAAGTTCTTCTCATGGAGTTTCTGGGCATTCTTTGCAGCTTTATCAGCAGCAGCGGCAAGCTGCTTGGAAGCATCCGCCTCCGCACGCGCCTTAGTCACCTCTTGATTAGCTGTAGTAACCTGTGCCTTGAGATCGGCTACAGTCTTCTTCAGCGTTTCCGATTCAGCATTCAGTCCCTTGACCTTGGTTGCCTCGGCGGCAGCAGCTCCCAATGCGGTGACTTTCTGCAACAGGCGGTCACGATCCTCCTGTAAAACCTGAAGATCTGCCCGCACCGAAGCCTCGTGACTGATGGCATCGCTCTCCTGGTCAACTTTTGCCTGAAGATCCTTCATTTTCTGCTGGAGAGGCGCAACCACAGAAGTCTGCTTTTGCGCAACCACAAGCTTTTCCGTTGTCTCGGTCAGTTGTTTTTGAAGATCATCGTTTTTAGTTAAGATACCCTGGGAGATCGTTTCCTCATGCTCCAGCTTTGCCTGAAGCTGCGCAGAAACCTCCTTCCCCTGCTCAACCTCGCGGGTGAGTTGTTCGAGTTTTTGCTTGGCCTCAGCCGTTGTCATCACCTTGCTCTGGGCATCCTGAAGCTGCTTGATCAGGATGGAATTCGCATCGCCAAGTTTCTTGACACTCCCCTGAAACTGTTCTTCAGCCACCAACTTGTCAGCGACGGCATCATCAAGTTTCTTCTGCAGATCCTTGAGTTCCTGCCCCCAGGAATCGCGGGATTTGAGATCATGTTCCAAATCCGAGATGCGGCGCTTGGCAATATCAAGATCAGAAGCGAGTTGGGAATTTTTCTGGGCCCACTCGGCATGTTCGAGATCGGTTGCCCGATTTTTTTGAGCCGTCAGAGCATCGTTTGCATCCTGAAGCTGACCTTTCAGATCCTCAATCATCCGGCGCAAACGACGCGACTCGGATGAGGAGGATGCACTGCCGGAAGTTCCTGAATGGCTCTGTGAAGAAACCGAAGGGGGGGTGATAGAAATACTCGGAGCGACCGGATTCCCCTCTTTACTGCCTTGCGCTTCTTCAGGTTTCGAGGCGGGGGCAGGCGTCGTGTCCGCAACGGGAGGAGTCGCCAGGGTGGCGTCGGGATTTCCCGCATCCGTAGCGGTTCCCTGAAGGCGATCAATACTTTCACGGGTTTTCTTAAGGCGGTATTCAATGACCGGTTTCTGCCAGGAGGGATCACTCTTGGAAATCGCCAGCAGCAGGCTCTCGGCAAAACGGTATTTGTTAAGGGCATCAGAAGTGTTGCCTGAGCGCTCCAGAGTCTCTCCCTCCTGGCAACTCTGATAGGCCGACAGAAATTGATCCGAGGGGTCCGCCGCAATAAGAGGAAGAGTTGCGACAAGCAACAGGAAAAAAAACTGCAAAACTCGGGTCATCGTGAATAAAAAAGAGGGCAGTTCTGAATACTCGCTCCTCAAGCAAAGATCAAACATCCTCTTATGGCTCTGAAGGATAGGGCACCTTGTTGCATTATGGCGAAATTGTCACAGTTCATCGAGGCACGAACGGTTGACAAGACTTCCTCTCCGGTGTTATGAGCGGACGTGCTGTTCACCCATCGACTACACGATCATGGATAATTTGCTCGATCAGCCGGTTCTCGTACTCAACAGGTTGTGGCAAGCCATCAATACCTGTTCGGCCCGAAGAGCCCTGACCCTCCTCTATCAGGGGCACGCCCAAGTCGTCGCTAACGACGGTTCGAGTAATTATTTCACCCATGATTTCGTCAGTTGGCGTGATTTTTCCGTCTCCAATCCGGAGCCAAGAATGCTCCAGACGATTTCACTCCACATCAGGGTGCCAAGAGTCATCGTTCTTTGCCTCTTTGACCGTCTGCCAAAAAAAGAGGTCAAGTTCACGAGGCACAATGTTTTTGAGCGGGATAAGAATACCTGCCAGTACTGCGGCGAACATTTTGACCGGAGCCATCTCAATATCGACCATGTCCTGCCCCGCGATCGTGGAGGTCAGACTACTTGGGAAAATGTCGTCTGTTCCTGTATTCCCTGCAACACCCGCAAGGGAAACAAACTCCCGCACGAGGCAAGAATGAATTTGCTCAAGAAGCCGAAACGACCGAAGTGGCGCCCTTTTGTAAACATCACCTTCGCCGGTGGTATCGATCACAGCTGGAGCCATTTCATCGACCTCGCCTACTGGAATGTCGAGTTGGGAGAGTAGCCGCCTTTCGCCGGAAGGCTGTTAGACTGTTAGGGACGTAGAGACTGATTGATTCACAGGGATCAAGGAGATCGTAGAACGAAGAGATGATCTCGCCACTTGCTGATTTACTGAAATGCTGAAATACTGCTTTTATGGTAAAGCTGATCACCGTCAATGAACGTGGTTCCCTGACTCTGCCAAGAGAGGCGAGAGAAAGACTGGGTGTTACTCGAGGAGGTCAGCTTGTCATGGACATCGACGAACAGGGAGAAGTCATTCTTCGCGCAGGAGCCGTCATGCCTGTGGAGATCTATTCGAGCACCAGAGAGGCGGAGTTTCAGCGTATGAATGAACTCCCTCTGGCCGGAAAAAAGCTCCAGTGGAAAAAGGGGAAAAAGACCCGTTAAGAAAGAATTAATGAGGGTCTTTCTGGACGCAAACATCCTGTTCTCAGGATCATTTCCAAACAGTCTCCTAGCCGAGTTTCTCGACAATCTGAAAGATCACGCCGAGTTGGTCACCAACGGCCATGCCAAGGCGGAAGCTGAGCGGAATCTTGAAGCCAAGATGCCCAAGAGCCTTGCACGGTTTAGGAAGCTCATAGCCTCTCTAAAACTTGTTCCCGTCCAGCTTAACGAGTTGACGGTACCTCTTGCTGAAAAAGATCAGCCGATTCTCTGTGGTGCCATTGCAGGAGAAGCTGATTTTCTTCTGACGGGTGACAAGAAGGATTTTGGTCACCTGTTCGGGACAACCGTCTCAGTCGTCAGGATCGTCACGGTGCAACTGCTTGTTGAGGAGCTTGAAAACCGGGGAATCTTGGGGGAGTGATCACTATCAATCGTGCAGTAATGGCTGTGAGGTAATCTTGATTTTAAGCTTGGGGTCACAGTATTCAGTAATGGAACCGCTCTTCCTCCTGTATTGGGTTGTCGTCCCCTTGATCGTTCCTCTCCTACTCGGTCTTCCGATCAACTGGAACAAGGTCTGATTCCCGCTGTGGGATTTCCGTTTTCTTATTCCTAACAACCTACAGCCCAAAAACCTTTCTCCCTCATCCCTTCAGCACCTTCACAAATTCCTCAAAGAAGGGAGCCGAGTCATGTGGTCCCGGCGAGGCCTCTGGATGGAACTGAACGGCCTGGATGGTCTTGGTGCGATGACGGATGCCGGCCACCGTTCCGTCATTGAGATGACGATGAGTAACTTCGAGATCGGCGGGCAGCCCCTCCTCTTTGACGGCATAGCCGTGATTCTGTGAAGTGATCAGAATCCTACCGGAGCGCAGATCCTGCACCGGTTGATTGGCTCCACGATGGCCAAATTTCAACTTGAAGGTCGATGCCCCAAAAGCCAGGGAGAGAATCTGGTGACCAAGGCAGATCCCGAAAACAGGCTTCACATCCGCCAAGCGGCGCGCTGTTTCATGCGCTTCTGTCAGGACAGCAGGATCGCCGGGACCATTGGAAAGGAAAATCCCGTCAGGATTCTGGGCTAGAGCTTGTTCTGCCGTGGTTGTGGAGGGAACCACCATCACACGCACTCCGTGTGATCGGAGAAGCCGCAGGATATTCTTCTTCACGCCAAAGTCATAAAGCACGACGAGCGGCTCCTTAACCTGCTTTGAGAGGGGAGGAAAATCGTATTGGGCGCTCTCTTTTCCCTCGGGATCCCACTCGTAGATTTCCGTGGTCGAAACCTCACCCACTAGATCGAGTTCTTCCAACCTAGGCGCAGCCTTGGCCCGGGCAATGGCTTCAGCCTCATTGCTACCATCCGTGCTGAGACAGGCGCGCATCGCCCCTTGGGTGCGGAGATGACGGGTCAGCGAACGGGTATCAATACCACCAATGGCGGGAATATTGTGCTGCTTGAGATATGACTCCAGATCATGCGCCGAGCGCCAGTTACTCTGCACACGGGAGAGTTCCTCAATGACAAAACCATTGACCTGGGGCTTGCCACTTTCCACATCTTCAGGGGAGGTGCCGTAGTTGCCAATCAGCGGATAGGTCATCGTCACAATCTGGCCACGATAGGAAGGGTCCGTGAGCACCTCCTGATACCCACTCATCGAGGTATTAAAGCAGATTTCGCCGACGGCGTTACCGGCGGCACCGATGGAGATACCATGAAAGACACGACCATCTTCGAGAGCTAGCAGAGCTGGAGTTGAGGAGAGTTCGGTGGCCATGAAAAGCGTCGGAAAAATTGTGTCGTTTACTTCATCATGCCATCCGAATCCACGCAATCAGATTACCAGCGCTTGCCGAACAAAATTGAATGCCGTGATTGCGCTGGCCCGTTCGATTTTCTAGGCTGAAAAGCCCGTGTCTTACTCCACGACATCCCTCTTGTCCCGATTGTTGGCGGTCGCTTGTCTGCTGATGCTGCCGGCGTGTGTTTCTACATATCAGATCTCCTCCGTCTCCACCTCCTCCGCAAATCCCTCGGCCCGTTCCGCCGATGGATTTGACTTTCCCGTAGGTCCACCCAATGCCATCGGGTATTCCAAATCACGGGGTTTCCGGAGCGGAGGTCATCTTGGAGAGGACTGGATTACTGACGGGGGGAGTTCCAAGGGCTTCCGCAGTCCCGTCTATGCCATTGGAAACGGCGTCGTTGTGCTGGCCCGCGATATTCATGCCGACTGGGGAAATGTCGTCATTGTCCGACATGCCTGGATTGAGAACAGGCAACTCCGCTTCACCGACTCACTCTATGGCCATCTCGACCAGATCGTCGTACGTGAGGGGCAGCAGGTCAGGCGCGGGCAACAGGTCGGCATGATAGGGACCAATCACGGCATGTACCCACCCCATCTTCACTTTGAAATGCACAAGGATCTCTCCATCGGTGTGAACCACGCCCAAGGAACGCGTGATCTCCGCAGTTACTGGGTGCCAAGCGATTTCATCACAGCCCATCGCCATCTCAGCGGTGGCATCGCCATGGTCCCTGTTCCCCAATCCTCCTTCCTCCTGCCTACTCCCGAACATCCGTGGGGATTCCATCGGTTCTTCTCACGGGGCAAAAAATCCTCCCATACCAAATCATACCAGCATAGTTCGAAAAAGCCTGCTTCCTCCGATCAATCCGGCACCAGTCACACACACCACTCCTCCTCTTCCACGGAATCCAAGAGTTCGAAAAGCTCAGGCTCAAAAAGCCATAAACACAAGAAGCAGACAGAGTCACTAGGCTAACTGCAAACTTATCGAGGAGTAAAAGTCACCGAAAGTATACGGGAATCATCCCACCCTCCCCTGAGGGCTAAGCATCTCACCGATTTCCGCTCTCCTCGGATTATTTCCGGGGTCTTTTGTTGGAGGTCTGTTTCATTTTTACAGATTTAGGGTTGCTCTTTTACTTGAGCAATTCCTGTTCCAAGTTTTCACAACTCTCCTCAAAGAGCAACTCCTCCCTCTGGATTTATCAGTTTTCGTCTCGCTACCAGCGACAGGGGTCGAACCTGCACATCTTTAGAGGATACCGGATTTTGAGTCCGGCGCGTCTGCCAATTCCGCCACGCTGGCTAACAAGAGTGGGCCACTATGCACTCGGATCTGTCACTTGCCAAGATGATCTTCCCCGACAGCTCACTTGTGGTAACAGTCATCACATTGTCAGGAGGCCGTTCGCTAAGAATGGAAAGAAATAAGTATCCATCAGTGCCCTCTCTTGCGGAAATAGGCCACCCTGACGGGATTCAGTCCCGAGAAATGACCAACCATGTCTTTCTCGTGCATCATCACCCAAGGCTGGGCAAAGTTTATCCCGTTCTTGGTAAAAACGATGTCATCAGCGATATACACCGCCGAGTGGATGACCTTGTTCTGATTGTCCAGCAAGAGAACAAGATCTCCTGGCACCCCAGGAACAGCAATCTCGTAGTAGTTATCCTGAATGAAGCGGGAGGCATACTCGTTATCCGACATGTTCGGATCGGGTGTCTCGGCAAAAAAATTCAGGGCAGTCCAGTGACAGTCCGGCATCTTCTCTTGTCCCGTTGGTGGTAACGGTGAGGTAAAAAGGTGCTCCCGGGCCATCGGAGGGAGGAGATAGAGGATGCTGAGAGCGCCACCATCCTTCTCTCGGCGCTGCGCCTCAAAAAGCGGGCGAAGATCTTTCATTGTCACTCCGGGTAAGGAAAGAGCCCAGTAATTCAGAGGTTTCTCAATGTCAGAATCGGGACGGATGAGCAGCCCCATCATCACGGAATTAATGCTTGTGAGACTTTGCAGAAATTCCTCCCTCTCTTGTGGAGAGGGAAGGTATCCCAAGACCACCTCGGGATCACTGAAGTAGGTGAAGCCATTGCGCGTGTAGAGAAGTTTTTTCATGACACTGATTGCCTTGGCATCCGAGGGATGGTGACTGTCGAATAGCGCAGCCACATCACCTTCGGCGATATAGTAGGGATTCGCCTGGGCGCGGTTGGCGGCATTCTGGGATAGGGCGAGGTATAATTTCTCCCTCACTGGAAGATCCAGCCCAAGGATGAACTCATGATCCGGCTTGATCACCGATTCGTTCCCTGGGACTTGGGAAGCAAGAAGCTGATCTGCCTGATCCCCAGTAAGTCCGCACTGGATGAGGAGCTCTCTGAGAGCCGGAGAAGTTAAATTGCCAAAGTTCCATAGAGGCCCTTCTGCCGTCGTGACATCAAAACCAACATACTCCATGGGTTGTTCCACCCTGATATTTCGAACCAGGAGATCCCCCCAAGGTCCTGAATCGATTTTAGGTGAGGTTCCCCGCTCGCGATGTTCGATCAACTCATCAACCCAATGAGTCAGAAATCCAGTTCCCACAGCCGTGCCGACAATCAGAAGCAGTGTAAGAAGCACCCAGTTGCTACGCTTGAGTAAGGAATTTTGCACTTGTTGAGTGAGCACAGTAGGTGAGTCAGATCTGTTAGGAAAAGTAATCACAACGATGGCTAAAGCTGGTTCGATCTCCTGCCAACGAACAACACGTCGAGATTACCAAGCCCCCCGTGTCCGCCACCCCACGGGCGACTGCCAGCAGTGGCGTCAGGGGTTGGCGAGGCCGTCCCGGCAACTTGCGGTGCGTGTTCGGTGCAAATCAAAACGATGTGATTATTCTTGGTATCCAGGGTCGAGGTCCGGCAGCCTGGCTTGGTTTGCACTGTCTGCTCAACCGTAAAACTGCTCAAACTGTTTTCCTTGATGATCGTCAGTGTTCCATCGCGCTGTGAGCTGAATGCTTCTATCGTGTTGGGATTGAAGTCCCCTCCGTCCGTACCATTGCCGATCGGCAGCGTGGTCAGAATTTTCCCATCGTCCGCATTGACGACGACACAGACATTAGGATTCGAGCACATGGCAAAGAGGATGTGATTTTTTGCATCCAGCCCAAGGCCTTTTGTCGCACCTGCCGTCTGACCAAGATCGTATTTGGTGATGAGTTTCATGGATTTCACATCCACCACGGCGATTTTTTTCTCATCCTCGACATCAACATAAACTTTACCAGCGCCATCGCTTTGCGCCTGCTCGGGTGCACCACCAAGATCGATCGTGCCAACCACCGTGCCTTCCTTTGGATCAATCACCGTAATGTTGGGAGATACATGGCTGAACACATAAATGCGTTTTGTGAACGGTTCGAAAAGAATACCGTCTGGGCGCCCCTGAACAGCGATGTCTTTGATTTTCTGCAGGGTCACCGTATCGAACATCCCAATTTGATGACCGCTGCTGAACCCGTGGTGTGATTCAGGATCTACCGCCACTCCGTGCCCGCTGATTCCGGCAATAGTGGCAATCAGTTGATGGCTATCGAGATCGAACACATAGGTCCGATCACCACGCGGGACATAAACTTTCCGTCCATCATTGTCGGCGTAGACATAATCCGTGCCGCCATTTCCCATGACCTGGGTGGTATCAAGGACTCTATAAGCAACGTCGATATTTTGCGCGTGAGCGCTTCCAGACAAGAAGCCAACATCCACGATGGATAGGACAACGAAGGCCAATAGCGATAAGTTCATTTTCATGAGTAAAATTTGTTGTTGATCGTTAACGCATGACTCAGAGGCCCATTGGTATTGGTATTTTCTAAAACACACTAATTTTCAGTAAGTTGCAGAATACCGCTGATAAATCGCAGATCGATCCCAATTGCTTGATTCGGGTCATCTCAGAAAGTCACTCAGGCCAGCGCTCGTTATTCGCAATCTATTAAAGACCTCGAAACCAAAGCCAGGGAGCTTCAAAGCATTCTCCATTCGGAAGGGAAGCAACTTCGATCGAATCACTCCTTAAAATCAAATTCCCTGTGGCGAAAACTCTAGTGAGTGCTAGATTCCTTCCATGAAGAAAATATTGCTCCTTCCTCTGCTAGCCCTCCTCTGCCTTTCACTGAGTGCCATTGCAGGAACCTTCCCTGACATCACACTTCCTCAATTGAAATCAGCCATTGCATCGAAACAAGTAACCTTGCTTGATGTCAATGGCCCCGTCTCGTATGCCAATGGTCATATTCCTGGGGCAATCGATTTCACAGCCCACACCGCGAATCTTGCCTCGGTACTTCCCTCTGACAAAAATGCCCTGATTGTTGCCTACTGCGGCAATGAACATTGCGGAGCCTATGCCCGCGCTGCGGAGGCCGCTCAAAAACTCGGCTACACCAATGTGCAGCATTTCAAACCCGGCATCGCTGGGTGGAAAGAGGCAAACGAGACAACGGAAAAGTAAGAACCCAACAGAGAGATCGGAAGTCAAAAGTCAGAAATCAGCCCGAGGCCGAAGGCCAATGAACACTGATCTCTTGGGATTCAGCGCTTTTTCCCAATCCTACTCCGGCAAAGTCGTGATGGCTTTCTGATAATTACAGCGGGCCTCTTCCAGGGTGGAGGCGCTTGTGCGCAGGTCTCTGACAAGACCATCCTTCATGCCGTAAATCCATCCGTGAACCGTTAGCTTCTGACCTCGTTCCCACGCATCACGAACCACTGTTGTCTTGCAGACATTGGCAACCTGTTCGATTACGTTGAGTTCGCACAGATGATTGCCACGGTCCGTTTCGCTTTCCCAATGCTCCAGCAATGGTGAGTGTTTCTGAATGACATCATCGACATGCCTCAACCAGTTGTCTGAGAGTCCGACACGTTCCTGACGCAAGGTCGCCATGACGCCGCCGCATCCATAATGCCCACAAACGATGATGTGTTTCACCTTCAGCACATCAACAGCAAACTGGATGACAGAAAGGGAATTGAAGTCGGTATGGACAACGACATTGGCGACGTTCCGATGAACAAAAATTTCTCCGGGAGCCAGCCCCACAAGTTCCTCGGCGGGAACCCGGCTGTCAGAGCATCCAATCCAGAGAAACTCCGGTTGTTGCTGAATCGAGAGTTTTTCAAAAAAGCTTGGGTCCTTGGCAATCAGACCCTGTGCCCAGGATTGATTATTTGAGAAAAGATCTGAGAGCGATGACATGATTGCGTGAGATTGCAATCAGAAGCACGATTCTTCGCCAGTAAAAAAACCGATTTTTTTCTAACACTATCGAGCACATGACTACCGGAAAGTCAGTACCTGCCGCACCAGATCAAGCCTACTGCTTGGGGACAAGAGCTGGCTCTACACCGCTGGAAGGAGCCAAGAGGACTGCTGCATTTGTGGCAGCGGGGGTTTCCACGACGGGACGTGTCCCGGAGACCGGTGGAATCCAGAGACTCTGCTCAATGAGCTTCTTATTGATCGGAGCAATCAGACTGTAACCACCCTTCCCATCGGGAAGCATCGGGGTTCCCCAGCAGGAACGCGTCACGACCTGTGATGAGGAAATTTTCTCACCAAGAAGGGTATGGTTATCGAGAGCAATGTCAGGCGGAAGCTCTAGCGTCCCTAAAAAGACACCGCCCGCGATGAAGAGCTTTGGAAAAATAAGGAATGGGATCATTGGGGGAATTTTCACGAATTCTACCCATGTTGAATGCGGCATGACAATTCCAGAGTGCAACTGGATGCCTTATTTTCCGGGAAAGTTCCACCAAGTCTGAAAAAAGCGTCCGAGGGAGGTGGTACTTTTCTGAGCAAATCCTCTTGTGTCAGGCGGGGTTGGAGATGGAGTTGGACGAGGAGTCGGCTGTGGAGCCGCTTTCAGCGCCTCCTCGCTCAAGGAATCGGGTATATCGACCCCAAGGGCGAGTTCTCTCGCCGAGAGTGCTGGTGCTTCACCAGTTTTGGAGACAGTTAAAAAAAGCGGCTTTGTTTTAATCGTATCGGGAGCGTCAATCACTTGAATTGGGGGAATCTCATAAGTACCGATCTGGCTCGGCGTAACTCGATAGCGGAAGAGCCAGACACTTTCCTGATCCACAATCAGGTGCTGAGGTTTGCGAAGCATCCGGAAATGGAGGCATGGCGGATTGGAAGGTACCACGACCTGCGGATGACTGGCTGCGCGTACCGTCACCAGAAGTTCCAGTCGATCTCCCGGCTTGGCTCCACGACGCGAAAGCGTGGCCATTACACTCAACGGGGATTCGGCAGCGAAGACCGCTTGGGCCAGTAACGTGAGAATCAAGGCAAACGATAGAGAATGAACTATTTTCAAGCGCTTCATGGCTCGCGGAGAATGCTCGGTTTTCCAACGAAAGCCAAGCCCCGGAATGGGCTACCAAAATTATCAGGAAAGTGTTTCCCTAAAATCCAGCAAAGAGATCGCCCTGAATGGAATCACCCGGCTGCGGCGTAGAAGAGGTTTTCTTGAGCGCAGACTTGGAAGGTCTTTTTTTGGGTGGCTCAAAGGTTTGCCTCCATTGCTTCTGGACATCTTTGATAACCACATTGGCCCGCTTGAAATGCTCCTTCTTCCGCACGGCAGCAATGGCAGGATTGAGCCGGAGTTCTTTGCGGGCACGCTCCACTCGGGCATCGGTCAGCTTTCCACGCAATCTCCAATGCCCACCTTTGGTTGTATAAACACCAACGATTTTTCCCGAATCGGCGTATCGGCGAAGTTGACGATCCGAAATTCCCAAAAATGAGGCTAATTGCTTGAATGTGGACATCATGGAATAGTAGGATTCTAAGATTCCTAGACATTGTCTTGCAAGAAAATGTTGCTGGAAAACATCGAATCGGCCATCTAATGACCGATTTCTTCTTTTACTATAAAGATATCAAGACTTTTTTTGATTTTCTTTAATAAAACCTGATTTTCCGCCGAAGAAGTAGAACGGCTGCCAACCTTGATCATGGGGCGACTATAAAAGACTATATGGCTTATGCTAATAATGGATCCATGTGCATGAGAACTTCACCCTGGCGGCTCGTCATACAGTTCCAATCGGGATATTAAGCATGAAGGAAGAGTCCACTATCATCGAAGGATACGAACTCCTTGCCTCCGGGGCAGGACAGAGGCTGGAGCGGTGGTATGGAGTTGTCGTGCAACGACCTGAATCCGCAGCTCTCTGGTCATGGAACGATCCAGAAACTCTTCCCCAGTGGCAGGGCCACTATGATGGACTTCGTGCTACCGGGGGGCGCTGGCAATGGCTGACTCCCCTCCCCGATCCCTGCATCATCACTCACGGAGCACTGCATTTTCTGATCAAACCGACTACCTCGAAACACCTCGGTCTTTTCCCCGAACAAGCAACGAACTGGAACTGGCTCAGAGAAACAATTTCCAAAGCGTCACGACAGGAACCGATACGAGTTATCAATCTCTTTGGCTATACAGGAGGGGCCACTCTGGCTGCAGCCAAAGCCGGAGCCTCCGTCACTCATGTAGATGCGGCTCGGGCAATGGTTGCCTGGTGCTCGGAGAATGCCAAGCTATCTGGTCTTGCCGAAGCACCGATCCGCTATGTCGTCGAGGATGCGGTGAAATATCTTCAGCGGGAGATCCGCCGAGGCAATCGTTACGACGGTATCATCATGGATCCCCCATCCTTCGGAAGGGGGAAAAATGGTGAACTTTGGAAGCTCTCCGACCACCTGCCACAGCTCCTCCAAATGGCGTGTGAAGCGCTGTCCGAAAGTCCCCTCTTCCTGCTCCTCAACACCTACAGCGATCTCGTCAATGAGCTGGATGAACATCCAGTTTCCTTGATTGAAAAGAACTTTGGCGGCAGCTGCGAACCGATGGAGCTTTCACTCCATGGAACCCTTGATGGCCGGAAAATCCCCTGTGGTACCAGCTACCGCTGGCGATCCTGATTGTAGTTTAATGGAGCGGTGTGCCGTGTCACAAAGTGTGACTGTTTAATGAACAGTCACAGTCTGCGTCGCCGTAGCTGCGGCGTAGTTGGGGCTTGCAGCAACCGATGCGGTGATGGACGCACTTCCTACTCCTTGGATTGTTGCTTTACTTCCAGAGATGGATATCACCGTCGGATTACTGCTCGTGTAGGTAATCGCTCCTCCGCCTGTGTCTGTCGCGCTGAGGGTAAAGGTCTTGCCCTTCAAATAGGTCTGGGTGGCTGGCGTCGAGAAACTCACAGTCTGCGTGCCGGTATTCACTGTCACCGTCTGCGTCGCCGTAGCTGCGGCGTAGTTGGCGGTTGCAGCAACCGATGCCGTGATGGACGCACTTCCTACTCCCTGAATTGTTGCCACTTTGCCAGCGATGGAAATCACCGTTGAATCACTACTCGTGTAGGTGATAGCTCCTCCGCCTGTGTCTGTCGCGCTGAGGGTAAAGGTCTTGCCCTTCGCATAGGTCTGGGTGGCTGGCGTCGAGAAACTCGCCGTCTGCGTGGCGGGAGCAATCACCACCAATTGGGTCGCTGTGGACTTTCCAAAATCGGCTGTGGCAGGCACCGATGCGGTGATGGTAACTGTTCCAGCTTTTAGGATCGTGGCATTGGTTCCAATGATAGAAACCACACTTGGCGCGCTGCTCGTAAAGGTTGCTACTCCTTCCTGGGACGAAGCACTCAGGGTAAAGGTTGCTCCCGGTGAATAGGTCTGATTGCTAATCGTCGAGAAGTTGATCGTCTGGCTTCCCGCAGGGTTAACCGTCACGGACTGGGTCGCCATCGCCACTTTGTAGTTGGCAGTCGCAGCAGCCGTGGCTGTGATGGTTGCCGTTCCCGCTTTTTTGATTGTAGCCGTGTTGCCGCTGATGGAGATCACCGAGGAATTGCCACTCGTAAAGGTAACGGCACCACCTGGGGCCGTGGCACTCAGGAGAATCGTCGCTCCCGGGCTGAAGACTTGGTTGGAGATCGTCGGGAAGGTGATGCTTTGTGTCCCAAGACTAACATTCACAACCTGCTGATTCGTCGCGGAGGCATAGTTGCCGGTGGCGGCAGCCGAAGCCGTGATGGTGGCGCTTCCGGCTCCCTGAATCGTCGCGATATTGCCTGCAATGGAGATCACATTCGTCGCACTGCTTGTATAGGTAATGGCCCCTGGTGCCGTCGCATTCAGCACAAAAGTCGCTCCAGGTGCATAAGTCTGAACCCCAACGCCGGGGAAGAAGACTCCTTGAGTACCGGGATTGACCGTCACCGTCTGGGACGCTGTGGCCACATTACCGTAGTTGGCGGTTGGCGCTGCGGTAGCCGTGATGGTCGCACTTCCAGCTCCTTGAATCGTCGCGACATTGCCTATAATGGAGATCACATTTGACGCACTGCTTGTGTAGGTAATGGCCCCTGGTGCCGTCGCATTCAGCACAAAGGTTGCTCCAGGCGCATAGGTCTGGGTGGCTGGCGGCGAGAAGCTCACCGTTTGAGTCCCGGGATTGACAGTCACTGTCTGGGACACTGTGGCCACATTACCGTAGTTGGCTGTTGGTGCTGCCGTCGCCGTAATGGAGGCGCTTCCAACCCCCTGGATCGTCGCCACATTCCCAGTAATGGAGATCACATTCGTTGCGCTGCTTGTGTAGGTAATGGCCCCTGGTGCCGTCGCATTCAGTGTAAAGGTCGCTCCGGGCGCATAGGTCTGGGTGCCAACTGGAGGAAAACTCACTGTCTGTGTGCCGGGGAGTACCGTGACAACCTGGCTCGCCGTAGCGATATTAACGTTGGCTGTCGCCGCTGCCGTGGCAGTAATTTTTGCCGTTCCTGTTTTCAGAATGGTGGCACTATTGCCAAGCACTGAAACAACATTCGGCGCACTACTCGTGTAGGTAATGGCCCCTGGCGCCGTCGCATTCAGCGTAAAGGTCGCACCGGGCGCATAGGTCTGGGTGCCAACTGGAGGGAAGGAGATCTGCTGAGATCCCTTGCCAGCTGTCACGGTGTTCGTGACCGAATTCGCCGGACTGTAATAAGGATTTCCGGACTGACTCGCCACGACTTGAACAGCTCCCGCACCGGTGAAGGTAAGTATATTATTGGAGATTGTCGCAGGACCTGAAAGAACAGTGTAGGTGATCGGCAAACTGGAAGAATCCGTCCCGTTCAGTGTGAAGGGCAGGCCATAGGTTCCGTTCAAGCTGCCGCCAAATGCAATGTTCTGTGTGGATCTCTGAATGATATAGAAACCATGCACCAGATTGAACTGATCAGTATATGTACCATAGATCGTACCGCCCGAGATACCATTGACCACAGTCGTTCCTGGTTGTGCTCCCGGGAAGTCCAGCACGGTATAGTTCGCTCCGTCGAAGAGGAAGCCATGAGCGACACTATTGCTATCAGTATAGTTACCCACCGCGGCGGCACCGGAAACCCCATTGATCGTATCAATTCCGTTTCCTTCAGGACCAATGATTGGAGTGGAATTATAACTCGGACTTATCCCATTAAATCGATATCCGTAAAGATTTCCTGAATTCGTGTCGGTATAGGTTCCATAGATAATTGTCCCTGAAACTCCATCAACACTGTTCAAACCGCCGCCGTTAGCGAAGGCATTCGTTCCCTGCGGGCCATAAATCGGGGTATAAACTCCTCCATTATACACGAAGCCATAGGTATTCCCGGAATTCGTCTCAATATAAGTACCAACCACAGCACCTCCGGAGACACCAACAATAGTCTGCAATCCGCCGCCGTTATTGAAGGCATTAGTTCCCTGCGGACCATAGATGGAGGAATAGCCGCTTCCATTGTAAAGAAAGCCATACACAAGGGATGTGTTGGTATCTGTGTAGGTTCCCACCACACTTTTACCGGAAATGCCATTGATCGTGGCAAGCCCTCCTCCATTACTGAACCCAAAAGCACCTTGGGGACCGAGGATGTCGGTGAAGTTGGTGCCTCCGGAACTCACAAAGCCGTAGGTATAATTATTGCCACTGTTGGTCTCAATGTAAGTTCCCAACACATTGATACCGGAAATGCCGAGCAGTACTGTGCTGCCAGGGGCACTATTCGGGTCATCCACCGTGGTATAGGTGTTGTTACCGGTCAGGAGGAACCCGTTGGTATTACCAAACACATCTGCATAAGTGCCGATCGAGTTCAGGCCTGACATGCCGGATACCGTTGTGCCATCAGGTGGTCCTTGGAAGTTGCTATAAGTAGCCGTCGCTAGATCATAGACGAAGGAATAGGTGTTGTTATTGATGTCCTGATAAGTGCCAGAGACTTTTCCTCCACCTATTCCGGTCACCACTGTTGTATCGGGCTGGGCGGCGGGGTCATTGTCATCCAGCGTTGTGTAGTTCGTCCCGTTAAAAATAAAGCCATGGGAGTTGCTGTTCGTGTCGTTGTAATTTCCCGTCACAATGCCTCCGGAAACTCCCACAACAACGGTGTTGCCAGCGAGTGTATTCGGGACGTTCACCTTTGTATAATTCGTCCCGTCGAAGAGGAAGCCGTTGGGGTTACCACCACTGTCGATCGAGTTGCCAACAATCGCGGTTCCGGAAATCCCGACTACAGTCGTTGATCCAACAACCCCGTTTGTATCATCAACTGTTGTGTAATTCGTCCCATCAAAAAGAAAGCCATGATCATTTGTGGAAGTGTCTGTGTAATTGCCAACGACATGACCGCCTGAAACACCGGCCACCGAAGTAGAACCCTCCAACGCATTGGTGATGGTCACGGAATTGGTGACATCAATCTGAGCGTAATTTACTTCGTCGGAAGTGATGAAACCATGCTCATCAGCATTAGTTGAGTTGTCCGTATAATTACCCGCCACATTAAGTCCCGACACTCCGACAATCGCAGTCGATCCGGGCTGGGCATTTGGCACATCGACCGTTATGAAATTTAGTCCGTCGATGGTGAGGAACCCGTGGTTAACATTGTTGCTATCGGTACTCGTTCCAAAGGCAGTGTTCCCCGAGATTCCAACCACGGCGTAGCTGTTTGCACCCGTAGGATCATTGAGGATGACGTAGGATGACCCATAACGGACAAAGCTCCAGGGGGTTTCATTGCTGTCGTTAAATGTTCCGACAGCATTGGTTCCGTCCAAACCAAGCAGCAAGGTTGAATCACCTAGATCCGTCGAAGGAACCGGCGTGCTCGCCATCGGCGGGTCAATGCTGAGATAGCCCAGATCCGCTCGGAGAGGTGAAGAAGCGAGAAGAACCGTGGAAAAAACCGCCGCAATGCAAACGGCAGGAGTTTTCATCACTTTTCGAAAGGAGTGAAGCCAAACTGAATCGGAGGTGTGAAGTGTTTTCATAGATTTTTTGCCGAATCGAATTTTTTGTAATTAATACCTATCGTCACCAAGCACTCCAGCGCCGCAGATGTCAATCATCAAACTATTAAGATTTTTAAATTAATTGATTAGTTTTATTTATCCCTTAAAACCCGACACATTGAGCCTGATTTTTAGCTTCCTGAAACGGATGACTACCTTTTCAGGTTGACACAATGCGACTCAGAGACGCCTACCCCAGCCAAGCGTCTATTTCACCTTGAAAGTCACAGTCACCGGATGCGCCGCAAGGTAGTCTGGATCTCCCGGTTGACTGGCGACAAGCGTCACACTCCCATTATTCGTCGGCGTGATGGTGTAACTGGTACTGCTATTGGTCACAATAGTCGCGAATCCCGAGGAGATACCGAGTGATATTGGCAGACCCGAGCTTGCCGTGGGCACATTAGTCAACGTGAATGGAACCATGTTCGTCTGAGCAACAATGGGCTTGAACGGCTTGATGGTCTGCGATGCCTGTGTCACCACGAAGTTCGTCGTACGGTATCCGACCAGATAATCACGAGAGCCTCCGGTCGTAGCCGTCAGTGTCACCGTGCCGACACCCGTCAGTTGGATAATGTTATTATTTATACTCGTTGCCGCCCCCGATGCACTGAGGGTAACAGGCAAGCCGGAACTGGCCTTGGGAATCGTCACGTCAAAAGAAACCGGCGTGTAGGGAATCTGCTCCTTGATGCCGGTGAACAAAGCAATCGTCTGAGAGCTTTTGGTCACTACGAATGTGATCGTTGTCTGCGGCGCAGGTGCAAACTTCCCATTACCTGACTGATTGGCGGCGAGCGTCACCGTTCCAATACCGCTCAGGCTCATCGTACTCCCCACGACGGTGGCTGGTCCGGAAAGGATGGAAAGCTTTGTCGCCAGAGTGGAGGTAGATTTGGGAAGGGCCACGGAGATGGGCTTCGGTGAATAGGGAATCGTACCATTAGTGATGATGCCACTGAAGGGGCCGATGGACTGAGGGAGCAGTGTCACAAGGAAACTGGTGGTCACTTGGGAAGCTGTGGAATAGTTGGCATCACCCGCTTGATTGGCGGCGAGAGTCACCACACCCTTGTTTGTGGGAGTCACCGTATTGTTACTGGCGTTATAGGTCGCCGGGCCGAAAAGAACTGAAATAATGACAGGTTGTCCTGAGCCTCCACCTGTCGGGGGATTGGTGATGGTCACCGCGATCGGCTTCTTTTGATTCGGGATGCTCGCAAAGGGGCTGACCGTCTGCGACTCTTTGGCAACAACAAAACTCGTCGTCACCTCGGAGGCCGCCGCATAGTTGGCATTACCAGCCTGATCGGCAGCCACAGTAATAGTTCCGGCTCCCGTGATCGTGAGAAGATTATTCGAGAGTATCGCCGAGCCGGAGAGGATGGAGAGCGTCACCGGCAAGCCTGAATTTCCACCTACCGGAGAGGAAATACTAAATGGAGTATCGCCAAAGGTGTGATTTGGAATCGTCGTAAAGGGAGCTATCGTCTGTGATGCTAGGGAAACCACGAAGCTAGTCGTGACTTGGGGAGCCGGGCCATAGGTTGGATCACCAGGTTGATTTGCTGCTAAGACCACCGTACCCACTCCTGTGAGCGTCAGGTTCGTATCCGCAAGGGTCGCGGGGCCGGAGAGGAGACTGACCGTCACAGGGAGCGACGAACTAGCGGATGGTATCGTCACCGCAATGTGATTGGTCGAAAAGGGTTGATCGGGAATCGTCGTGAAACTTGCAATGGTCTGATCCGTTTTGCCGACGGAGAAGCTTGTCGTCACCTGCGGGGCCGCAGTGTAATTGGTATCCCCTCCTTGATTGGCAGCCACCACAATCGTCGTGGGACTGTTGGTGGGAGTTATCGTATTTCCTGAAATTGTTGCTTCACCGGAGACTAGAGACAGCACCACGGGAAGCCCGGAACTTGCCATCGGGGGATTGGTGACAGTCACCGGCGAAAGCCCCTGTTGGTTGGGTATCGTTGAGAACTGGGCGATACTTTGAGCTCTCTTATTCACGGCGAAACTCGTCGTAACCTCTGGGGCGACTGCATAATTACTATTTCCCGATTGATCCGCCGCAAGCGTCACCGTCCCGGCTCCGGTCAGCGAAAGCGTGTTGTTGGAGAGTGTCGCCGGGCCCGAAGAGATGGAAAGAGTGATAGGCAGACCGGAACTCGCCGTCGGAGGCGTAACTGAAAAAGCATCATCTCCGAAGGTCTTGGTGGAAATTGTGGCGAATACGGTGATGGTCTGCGATCCCTTGGTGACAAGGAAATTGGTACTCACAGGCGATGCCGCCAGATAGTTACTGTTGCCGGATTGGCTCGCCGTCAGCGTTACCGTACCCGTTCCGAGAAGCGTTATCAGATTGCCTGTATTTGTCGCCGGACCCGTGGCTGCAAGCGTAACGGGAAGCGCAGAACTAGCAGCAGGCAGAGTGATCGTCACCGGGTTTGTCGTAAATGCTATGTTGGTGATGCCTGTGAACGGGGCGATACTCTGCGTTGCCTGTAAGACAGTAACGCTGTTAGTTACCTGCGCTGCCGCCAGATAATTGCTATCACCAGACTGATTTGCTGCCAGGACGAGCGTCCCTGCCCCGGTCGGAGTGATTGTTGTCCCGCCCGTTCCTGAATTCGTGGCCGATCCGGAGAGGATACTCACGGAAACCTGCAACCCGGAACTGGCACTTGGTGATACAACAAAGGGCACCCCAAACACCTGGTTGGTCACCGCACCGAAGTTGATCGTCTGGGCACCCTTGGCGATGGCGACGGAATTCGTCAAAGGAGCAGCAGCGTAGTAGGCATTATTACCCGGCTGATCGGCCTCCACGGTCACGGTTCCAGCTCCGGTAAAGGTTAGGATATTGTTGGAGAGCGTGGCCGCTCCCGAGAGCACAGTGTACGTGATCGGCAGTCCTAAGGAGTTGGTCAGTGGAAGCGTCGTTGAAGGGTTGGGAACGGCAAAATTCGTCGAAGGTATCGTGTAGGTGGTGATGCTTTGATTTCCCCGCTGAATGGTAAATCCATGGCTGAGGCCATTGGCATCGTTGTATCCCCCGTAAATCATGCTCCCGAGGACTCCATAAATCGTCGTCCCGTTGGTCATCGGCAGTGGCGGCACTGCTTCTGGAAAATCGATCACACTATAACTATAATTCGTTGCGTTGTAGAGAAATCCATGGGGGACACTGTTGGAGTCTGTGTAAGTCCCCACAACATTGTTTCCTGAAATCCCGATGATCGAGCCCACACCACTTCCACTGGTTCCTTCCGGGCCATAGATCCTGGTGTAGGTCGATCCGTTCAGGATAAAACCGTAAGTGTTTGGTGAATTAGCATCCGGGTAGGTTCCTACGACGCTAGTACCTGACATGCCGTTTATGGTTAGGATCCCAGTACCGTTCGTGCCATCAGGTCCGTAAATGGGCGTTGTGGAGTAACCGCTGCCGATCACATAGCGATACCCGTAAAGATATCCAGAGTTCGTCTCCGTATAGGTGCCATACACCGTACTTCCCGAAATGCCATCAACACTTGCTAATCCCCCACTGTTATTAAATGCATTTGTTCCCTGAGGCCCATAGATGGGAGTGTATGTTCCTCCGGTGTAAAAAAAGCCGTAGGTATTGTCAGTGTTGGTCTCAATATAGGTTCCCACCACACTGCTTCCTGAAATCCCGTTTACACTGTCCAATCCACCGCCGTTATCAAAGGAACTCGCTCCCTGTGGGCCATAGAGGGGGGTGTATTTTTTCCCATTATAGAAAAATCCATAAATGTAGCCGGTATTGGCATCCGTGTAAGTGCCCGCCACATTGGTGCCCGAAATGCCAACCACCGCGAGCGATCCAGGAAGGGCGTTAGTATTATTGAGTGTCGTATAGGTGGAGTTGGTACCGTTGTAAAAGTAATAATTCGAATTTCCCGACACATCAACGTAGCTTCCAACAGCATTGGTTCCCGTGCCATTGCTTGAGGCGGAGAGCACCATGGTACTGCTTGGTGGTCCATCGACCGTTGTATAATTGGTTCTACTGAAAACATAGTTGCGAGTTACACCATTACTGTCCAGATACGTCCCGTAGACTGTCCCGCCCCCAATTCCCACGACCACACTGCCATTTGTCGCGTTGGGATAGTCAATGGTTGAATAATTCACCCCACCGTCCGAGGTCAGAAATCCCTTGGTGATTCCGTTTCCATCAACGGTATTGCCGACGACATTGCTACCTGAGATGCCGGTAATCCAGGTGGGAAGCGCACCACTGGGATCCACATCAATTGGTGTGTAAGTGGCCGTCGTGATGTTCCAGAGGAAACCATGCAGAGCAGGCGTTCCGTCCAGAGCATTACCGGCAACCTTACCGCTCGAAATGCCGACCAATGTCGTCGTTCCCATCGTAATGACAGGTCCATTGGTATTTGTACTGTAATCGAGGGTGGTGTAATTCGTCCCGTTGAAATAAAACCCGAAGCTGTTGGTCCCTGCATCCTGATAGTTGCCAACTACGCCTCCACCAGAGAGGGCAACAGCAATGGTGCTGTTGGAAACGCCGTTAGTATCATTCAGCGTTTGATAATTCGTTCCGTTGTATAAATAGCTATTGGTTATGAAAGTGAATCCGTTAGAGGCCATGAAGAAATAATCTCCGATTACATTGCTCCCAGAAACTCCCTTTATAGTTGTCGAACTCATCCCCAATGGATCATTAATCAACACGTAATTTGTGCTGCTTAGGTCGTTTAAAAAACCATCAAAAAATGGAAGCGGCGGATAAGAAATAGTCCCGTAAATAGTAGTCCCAGAAATCCCGCTAACCGCTGTAGCTGATGGATTGAGACTGTCATTCAGAATCGTATAATTCGTGCCATCGGTCACAAAACTGTAGGTGCCGCCATCATTACCAACGTAGGTTCCTACAAAATTGGTTCCCGACACACCAGTAAGGGTTGCGCCTGGGACTGCGGAGAGGGGTTCATCAATAACGATGTTATTGGTATCTCCACGCGCTATGGACACCCAAGAGAGCGAAAACACCAAAAGCAGCCAGAGGATATTTGAGTGTTTTTCCATGGAGCAAAAGCTACTACCCTAAGGAAGCATACTATCCTCACTTCAGCAAACCACTCTTTTGCCATCATCAACTCTTGCCAAGGGGGCTGATTCTGCGATCCTTCAAGTGTAGTTGGTATCTCCCATTTACAATTCCACCCATCACCACCATGACCGACGAAAAAACATCCACTTTGGCATCTGAGAAACTTGAGAGCAGTCAGGCTCATGCAAAGAAGGCACTCGATGCGACGACAGCCGCCGCCCGTGAAGTGGCGGAAGCTGCAAAAAACAGCGCTCGGGGTGCTTATTCCACAAGCCGCGAGGAATTGGGAGCCGCAGCGCAGGATCTCAAGGAAGCAGCCCGTTCCACTTATGACGAGCTTTCCCAGACGGCCAAGGAAAAATATGGCGATCTCTCCGAGAAGGCCCGTGCGCGCTACGCCGATGTTGCAGACCTCACAAGCAATGCCGCCCAGGAATACAAGACACAGTTTGAAGATATCGCGGTGCAGGCTGAGGATTATGTCAGGGACAATCCCTTTAAGGCTGTCGGCATCGTCTTCGCTGCAGGCATCGTTCTTGGCCTTCTCCTCCGTCGTCGCTAAAGCGCCGGTTGAGGAATACCGCTTGTAGGCAACATTTCTCCAACACAGAGAACCATGGATTTGAACGAGCTCCCGGGCGGAATTCCGTCGCGGATTTCAGGTCTCGTCTTCTCCCTGTTGCGTCATTTTCTAGCCCTGAGTGAGTTGGCTGCCGAAGAGACACGCCTACTCATTCGCCAAAGTGTTGCGGCGATTCTTTTGTTCATCGCCCTGATCCTCACGCTCGTCATCAGCTATCTCACCCTGATCGCCACTGTGATTGCACTACTGACCCTCAGAGAGGGATGGGGATGGGCTGAGTCGTTCGCCAGCGTTGGCCTTTTCCATCTGTTACTTGCCGGCTTGCTTGTTTTTTTCATCCGCAATCGCACTGCTCCGCGACCCTACGAGGCAACCAGTGCTGAAATCCGCCGTGATCTGGACGCCCTGGGCAACTATTCTGAAAAATCCTCCCGTTCAGTATCATGAGCCCCTCACCACTTCTCCTGAAAGCTGTCAGAGAAAGCCGGAATGATATTGCTGAAGAATATGCAGCCCTGTGCGGGGAACTTGATTTTCAAAAAAAATTCAAACTTTCCGTAAAGCAGCATCCTTTTCTCTGGCTTTCCGGAGCGGCAGGTGCGGGACTCCTGACCACGCTCTTCGGGATAAAACGTTCGGCAAGTTCCAAAACGCCCCCCCTTCCATCTTCTGCGGTTGACTCAGGCACCGCACTTTCAAAAATCGGATGGCTGGCCGGCGCTCTTGAAATTGGCAAACTGCTCTACCCGATTCTGCGTCCCGTGGTGATGAATTTCGCACAAAAATCCATCCAGAGCACACTTGCCAAAAGAACCCGCTCACAGTAAAGAGCCATACGTGTTTTTGAACTTTGCGAACTTCGGTTCGCAGAGTCGTTGATTCCCCCCAACAAATTGAATTTCCATGAGTTCTCAAGATTTGATCACCCTTCCCTCCCATGTTGATGATTACCTCAGGCAGGGTCATGCAAGAGAAGCTTCGGATGTTCATCTGAGTGTTACCAGCCTTCCCACCTGCCGCCGCTACGGACAACTCATTCCCCTCTGGGAAGAGGAGGCACCTCACCTGACTCCTGAGGACACCGAAAAGCTGGTTGTCGAATTCCTGGATGAACACCAACTCGCACGGTTACGCGAGCAGGGCGATGTGGACTTTGCCTACACCAACGCCGAGGGACGCTACCGTACCAGCGTGGTTCGCCAACGGCTTGGATACGATCTCGCCTTCCGAATCATCAATAGCAATCTCCGAACGCTCGAGGAGCTTGGAATGCCTCCCCAACTGAAGCTTCTGACCCAGTATAACAATGGACTCGTGCTGGTCACCGGTCCGATGGGCAGCGGAAAAACCACAACGCTTGCCGCTCTCGTCCAGGAGATCAACCTTCACCGCAGCGATCATATCATCACGCTGGAGGAACCGATCGAATACATCATCAACTCGGCCGGCTGTCAGGTCACACAGCGCGAGGTCCACACCCATACCAAGTCATTTGCGGCGGCACTTCGCGGAGCGCTTCGTGAAGATCCCGATGTCATCATGGTCGGCGAAATGCGTGATCTCGAAACCATCCAGCTCGCCATCTCCGCATCGGAAACAGGACACTTGGTACTGGGCACGTTGCATACTAGCAATGCTGCACGTACGCTGGATCGACTGTTGGATGTCTTCCCGACGGATCAACGCGATCAAATCCGCGTCATGGTCAGCGAGTCACTCCGCGGAATTGTCAGTCAGCAGCTGATTCCGAGAGCCGACGGCAATGGACGGGTCGTCGCCATGGAAATGCTGATGAACTCGCCCGCCGTGGCCAACGTTATCCGAGAGGCCAAGACCTTCATGCTTCCCGGAATCATCCAGACAGGTCGCAAGGCCGGCATGATCCTCATGGATGACTCTATTGCCGGTCTGTTCAGGCAGGGACAGATCACCGCTGAAGAAGCTCTCTATCGTGCCGAAAACAAGACCGAGATGAGATTGATCGTCCAAGGTGTCTGAACAAAAAACATCCTCCCAACTCACTTCGCACACCATGGCTTACATCGACGACTTCTTTAAGGTGCTGGTTGAATACGGCGCCTCCGATCTTCACCTCTCCGAGGGACAACCACCAAAAATCCGGCGTAACGGCGAGATCATTCCGATCCGCGAGGAGGCCCTGACACATGAGGAAATGTCCTACATGCTCAGTGAAATCTGTTTGCCTCAGCGTTGGGAAAAATACGAGGAGACCGGAGATCTCGATTTCGCCTATCAGATGGATGAGCAAAGCCGTTTCCGTTGCAACTACCTCAAGCAGGCCCACGGCTACGGGGCGGTCTTTCGTCTCATTCCCACAAAAATCCTGACCTTGGAACAGCTCAATGTTCCACCGGTCATCAAAGAATTTGGAGACATGCGCGGTGGTATCGTCCTTGTCACCGGCCCAACGGGCTCGGGCAAGAGCACTACGCTTGCGGCACTCATCGACTACATCAACACGAATTACGGACGCCATATTGTCACCATTGAGGAGCCAATCGAATTCGTGCATCGAAATAAAAAAAGCATCATTACCCAGCGCGAAGTGCCTGAACACGCCAGCACGTTCGCCGTCGGACTGAAGGCAGCCCTGCGGGAAGATGCCGACATCGTGCTCGTGGGTGAAATGCGAGATCTGGAAACCATCCAGCTCGCCCTGACGGCTGCAGAAACGGGCCTCCTCGTCTTCGGCACCCTCCATACGAACAATGCCCGAAAAACTGTTGACCGCATGATCGACGCCTTCCCAGCCGAGCAGCAGTCACAGGTGCGCACCATGCTCGCCTCCTCGCTTCGAGGCGTGGTTGCCCAGCTTCTCTTCAAGAAGGCAGACGGCCAGGGCCGAGTCGCCATCAATGAAATCCTGAAAGTTAACCCGGCCGTCTCCGCAATCATTCGTGAAGGAGCCACACAAAAACTTCAGGATGTCATCGTGGCCGGCAAATCCGAGGGCATGCAATTCATGGATGACGCCATCTGGGCCAGGATGCTGGACGGCACCATCAGTCCGCATGAAGCCTATATGAAGGCCATCGATAAGAACCGATTCAAGGCAGCACTACCACCGGAGGATGCCGATCTGGCCAATGCCTCGGGAGCTGCCGCGTGAAGAAACGGGGTGCTGAATCTTCAGCGGGGGATGAACGACTCCTGCTGATAGATGTCAGCAACTCCTTCACCAAGATCACCATTGCTCGCAATGGACAAATTGGCAGTGTTAGAAAAATC
>Ga0302198_10000892_pt1 | contig 33279 bp, 30 predicted proteins | sample II_Bog_N2_2_FD_193521 | JGI IMG/M metagenome (GOLD analysis project Ga0302198, IMG submission 193521) | Peat permafrost microbial communities from Stordalen Mire near Abisko, Sweden - II_Bog_N2_2 | ecosystem: Environmental > Terrestrial > Soil > Wetlands > Peat | place: Sweden: Abisko...
CGGCAATCATTTTCACGGTGAACCGTTGTCCGCCGCCCAAAACAACGGTGTAAATTTAACGCGTTGCGAAATTTTTCGAGGGAAAGTTCCGCCGCGCCAAACTCAAAAATAAAACAACCTCGAAACAACAACGCCATCGCAAACTTATGAATAATCCGAACCCGTTCGTCCCCAAAGGCTCGCTCCTCGAACAACAAAGCGCGCGCCGTTCCCGACTCAAACTCGCGGTGTTCTGTGTGCTCGCCGTGACCGTCACCGGCCTCGTCGCCGCACTGATCCAGGGCTGCAAACGCGAGAAGCCGTCCGACACGGATTTGAATCCGCCGAGCCTGGACACGAACGCCGTTCCGATGGATACCAACATCCCGCCGATTGAGGCGTCGAATCCGCCGGTCATGGTGCCGCCGATCGCGTCGAATCCGCCGCCGGTCATTCCGCCGCCAATTGCGCCGGTGCAACCGGTCGTCCAGACGGGCGGCTCGGACTATGTCATCGTCAAGGGCGACACGCTCGCCAAGATCGCCAAGAAAAACGGCGTGACCCTCAAGGCGCTGCAGGCCGCGAATCCGGGCGTTGTCCCGACCAAATTGAAGGTCGGCCAGAAACTGACATTGCCTGCTGGCGGCGGCGTTTCGGCTGACACCACCGCGCCGACGGTTGGCGGCGGCGATACGGGTGGCGCAACCTACACGGTCAAATCCGGTGACACGCTCACCAAAATTGCCAAGAAAAATGGCACGACCGTCAAGGCGATTGAAGCGGCGAACGGTTTGAGCACGACCAAGATCAAGGTCGGCCAGAAGCTGAAAATTCCGTCGAAGGGCGAAGCCGCTGCGGCTGCGCCCGTCGCGCCCGCGCCGGTTGTGGACACCACGCCCGCGCCCGCGCTGCCGCCGGTATCCGCCCCGGCTCCCGCGCCGGCGCATTAAGCCGCGCGCGAACGCGGCTGGATTTTGGGAAAGCTGAAATGAAAGTCGCCGTCACTACTCTGGCATTTTGCGTCACCAGCCTCCTCGCGTTGGGGCTGGTGATGCTTTATAGCTCGAGCATGGTGATGGTGGACAAGCACACGCACTCCGAAATCGGCGCGCACATGCTCCAAATGCAGTTGCTTTGGTGCATCCTCGGTTTCATCGCCTGCGTCACGCTCGCGGCGCTCGACTACGAAGTTCTCAAAAAATTCGCGTTGCCGGTTTTTGTCGGCTCACTTTTTCTGTCCGCGCTGGTTTTTGTTCCGCACGTCGGTATCAACCTCAACGGCGCGCATCGTTGGATTCGCCTGCCGGGTGCTACGTTTCAGCCGTCCGAAATTGTCAAAATCGCACTCATCGTCATGCTCGCTTGGTATGGCGATTATTCGCAGCGGAAGATGAACACTTTCAAGCGCGGCATCATCATTCCCGGAGTCATCATCGCGGCGGCGCTCGGTTTGATTTTCATTGAGCCCGATCGTGGCACAACGATTTTGCTCGCGGCGGTCAGCGGCACGATGCTGATGATTGCAGGCGTGCGTTGGCTGCACGTCATTCCGCCGGTGCTGGCGGGGGCGGCGGCGCTGGTTTATTCACTGACGCACGACTCGATGCGCAGCGGGCGCATCACCGCGTGGCTCCATCCCGAGGCGCATGCGGGCGGCGCGGCCTTGCAGGCGGAACAGGCCAAAATCGCCATCGGCTCTGGTGGTCTGACCGGCCTCGGCCTCGGCGACGGAATGCAGAAGCACGGCTTCCTGCCCGAAATCCAAAGTGATTTTATCTTTGCCAACATTGGCGAAGAACTCGGCCTTGTCGCCACGCTGCTCGTCGTTCTCGCCTTTCTCGTCATCACCATTTGCGGACTTTTCATCGCGCTCCGTTCGCGTGACCAGTTTGGCTGCCTGCTCGCGGTCGGCATCACTTCGCTCATTAGTTATCAGGCCATCATCAACATCGGCGTCGTCACCAGCCTGCTGCCCAACAAGGGTCTCGCGCTGCCGTTCATCAGCGCCGGCGGCTCCAGCCTGCTCGCGATGCTGATGGGCGTCGGCATTTTGTTGAGCGTGGCGCGGCAGGCCGTGCCCGCAAAAATTTCCGCGACGGATTTTGTCACGAACGACAATCCGTTTGCCGCCAAGGCCGCATGAATTTCTCCGCTCGCCAAAAAATCTCCACTGCCGTCACGCGTGGTGGCAGAGGCGGCGTTGCTTTTCAGGCCATCAGGCTAGAGCTAAATTTTTTCCATCCGGCAGATTTCCCATGAACGACCAGACCGGCAAAACCCACATCGCCATCGCGTGCGGCGGCACGGGCGGGCATCTTTTTCCCGGCCTTGCCGTCGCCCAGCACCTCACCCGCCGCAACTGCGAGGTCACCCTCATCGTCTCGAAAAAGGAGATTGACCAGGAGGCGCTCCAGAATGTCTGGGGCATGGACATCGTCAAGCTGCCTGCCGTCGGCCTGACCCGGAAAAACTATCCCGGGTTCGCCCTGGCCTTTGTCAGTTCTTTCTTCGCTGCCAGAAAGCTTTTCAAGGCCAAGCGACCCCAGGCCGTCCTGGCCATGGGCGGATTCACCGCCGCGCCGCCGATTCTGGCCGGAAAACTTTCCGGCGCGGCCACCTTTCTGCACGAGTCCAACGCCGTTCCTGGCCGCGCCAACCGTTGGCTCTCGCACGTGGCTGACCGCGTGTTCGTGGGGTTTTCCCACGCGGCCAGCCAGTTCACCGGCTGCGACGTCGTGGATATCGGCATGCCCGTTCGCGCGCAGTTTACGTCGCGCGACCCCGCCACCTCGCGCACCACGCTCGGCCTGGATCCCGCGCGGCCGACGCTGCTGATCATGGGCGGCAGCCAGGGCGCGACCCCCATTAACGCGCTGGTCGTCCATAGCCTGCCGCGCCTTGTGAGGATGCTGCCGGAATTCCAGTTCCTACACCTGACCGGCGAGGCGGATGAGGCCTGGGTGCGGCAGGCTTATGAAGAACACGCTGCTGGGAAATTCTCCGTCAAGCCGTTCCTCGCGGAAATGCAGCAGGCGCTGTCCGCCGCCACCGTCGCCATCAGCCGGGCCGGGGCATCCTCGCTCGCCGAGATCGCCGCGCTGCGCGTGCCCAGCATTTTGATCCCGTATCCGGCGGCGACCGACAACCACCAGCTCGTCAACGCGCGCGAATATGTGCGGACCGGCGCGGCCCGGATGCTCGAACAAGCCGAGGTCACGCCCGAAAATCTGGGCCAGCTCGTCAACCTGCTGGCAAATAACGTGACCGTGCGGCAGGCGCTGCTCGTCGCGCTGCCGTGCTGGCACCGCGCGCGCGCGGCGGAGGCCATCGCCGACCAGATTCTGGCCGAGGTGCGCAACCGCAAAAAACGGGCCTGAACAAAATGTGACCTTGACCGTGACCATGCCAGAAAAGTCGCTGCTGGCCGGCGAAAAAATGTTCGCCGAATTCAGCCGGCGGCTTGCGCCCGGAACGATCCTGCGCCGCGCCGAGCCGATGGCGAAGCACACGACCCTGCGCGTCGGCGGCCCGGCAGACATTTATGTCGAGCCGTCGTCGGAAGCCGATTTGGCCTTGGTTTTACAAGGCTGCGGTGAGCATGGCGTGAAAATTTTCATCCTTGGTCGCGGTTCAAATTTGCTCGTGCGCGACGGCGGTTTTCGCGGCGTGGTGATTTGCCTGTCGCATCCGAATTTTAGCCGGATTGAAATTGACGGCACGCGCATCCGCGCCGGCGCGGGCGCGAAGCAAAAGAATGTCGCGGTCGAGGCCAAGCGTGCGGGCTTGAGCGGCGTGGAATTTTTGGAAGGCATTCCCGGCAGCATCGGCGGCGCGCTGCGGATGAACGCCGGCGCGATGGGCGGCGAAACTTTTAATGCGGTTGAAATGGTTCGTGTGATGAATTTTGCCGGGAATATTTCTGAATTGTCGCCACCAGAAATGTCGGTGGCATATCGCAGTTGTGCGACGCTGAAAAACCACATCGCGCTGGGCGCGGTGTTCCGGTGCAAACCGGAGCCGCGCGAGGAAATTGAAAAACGGATGAAGGCGTATAGCGAGAAGCGCTGGAGTTCGCAGCCTGCCGCGCCGAGCGCCGGCTGCATGTTCAAGAACCCGGCGACGATTCCGGCGGGTCGGCTGATTGACGAACTCGGCCTGAAAGGCGCGAAGGTCGGCGGCGCAATAATTTCGCAGGAGCACGGCAATTTTCTGGTGAACGCCGGCGGCGCGACGGCGAAGGATGTGCTGGAATTGATCGGGATTTTGCGCGCGAAAGCAAAAGCTGAACGTGGGATTGATTTACACACGGAAGTTGAAATCATTGGTGAAGCATGAGTCGCAAATTAAACATTACTGTCATGCTGGGCGGATCAAGCGCCGAGCGCGAAGTTTCGCTGCGCTCCGGCGCGGCGGTGGCGGCGGCGCTGAGGTCGCTCGGCCACGCGGTGAGCGAGCTTGACCCGCGCACGCCGGACTGGGTTTTGCCGGCGAAGACGGACGTGGTGTTTCTTGCGCTGCACGGAACTTACGGCGAGGACGGCGCGGTGCAGAAGCAGTTGGACGAACTGGGCGTGCCTTACACGGGCTGCGACGCCGAGGCGAGCCGCATCGCGTTCGACAAGGTGCTGACGAAGCAAAGCTGCATCCAGTCCGGCGTGCCGACGGCGAAATTCGTGACGGTGCAATCGGCGCTGGCGGATTTTCCAAAAAATCTTTCGCTGCCGCTGGTGGTCAAGCCGTCGCGGCAGGGGTCGAGCGTCGGGCTGCAATTTGTCGAACGCGCCGGGGATTGGCTGGGCGCGCTGGCGGAGTCGTTGAAATTTGACTCGGAGGTTTTGGTCGAGGAAAAAATCATCGGGCGCGAGACGACGGTGGGAATTTTGGGCGGAAAAGTTTTGCCGGTGGTCGAGGTGCGGCCGAAGGCGGGCAGTTACGATTACATCAACAAATATACCGCCGGCAACACCGAGTATTTTTGCCCGGCAGATTTTGACGCGGCGACGACGAAGCGAATCCAAGCCGCCGCCCTCGGTGCGTTTCGCGCCATCGGCGGGCGCGATTATGCGCGCGTGGACGTGATGGTGCGCGCCGACGGTTCGCCGGTGGTGCTGGAAGTCAACACGCTGCCGGGCATGACCGAGACGAGTTTGCTGCCAAAGGCGGCGGCGGCAGCGGGCATGAATTACGCCGAGCTTTGCCTGCGGATGATTGATTTGGCTTTGGAAAGAAAAATTTTCACACAAAGCCGCAAAGAGCGCAAAGAAGCGACCGCTTTTGCGTAATTTTTTTTATGTGGTTTAAGCGTGAACAAAATAAAAACCGCCGCCTGCACCGCCATCATGTGCTGGATGTGAAGCTGCGTTCTGACCAAGTGCAGGCGACGCGTCTGCGGCTGGGGCTGCTGGCGTTGATTGTTCCGCTCGTCACCGTGCTTGCGCTGTATCTTGTCTGGCGCATCGGCGAGGCGACGCTTAATGCTTTCGTCTATGACAACGCCGACTTCGCCATCCAGCAGATTGACGTGCAGACGGACGGCGTGATCGCGCCGGAGCAGTTGCGCCGCTGGACAGGTGTGAAGCCGGGCGCGAACCTCATCGCCCTCGACCTCGCGGCGGTGAAGCGCAATTTGGAACTCGTCTCGGTGATTGATTCCGTCTCCGTCGAACGCGTTCTGCCGCGCACGTTAAAAATCCGCGTGACGGAGCGCGACCCGATTGCACAAGTGAATGTGCCGCGTGCGGACGGCGCCAACGGTATCGCCGTTTCCGTTTTCCAACTCGACGCGGACGGCATGGTGATGCAGCCGCTGGATCCGCGGCTTTGCACAATTCCATTGGCGCAGATGAACTCGCAACTGCCGGTCATCGCCGGCGTGAACGCGTTTCAGTTGCAGCCGGGGCGGCGCATGGAACTGCCGCAGGTGCAGGTGGCGCTGCAACTGATTGCCGCGTTTGCGAAATCGCCGATGGCGGGCTTGGTGGATTTGCGTCGCGTGGACATTTCCGCGCCGGGCGTGTTGGTGGGGACGACGGGGCAGGGCAGCGAAATCACTTTCGGCCTCGATAATTTGGATCAGCAGCTGCGGCGTTGGCGGCAGATTTATGATCTCGGTGTGCGCCAGCAGCGGGCAATCGCGTCGGTGGATTTGGCGGTGGCGAACAACGTGCCGGTGCGCTGGATGCTGGCCAGCGCCGCGCCGGTGAGCGTGACGCCCAAGGCGGTCAAACCAGCAAAAACCCGGAGGAAAAATGTTTGACGATTCCAACATCATTGCCGGCCTCGAAATCGGCACATCGGTCATTCGCGTCGCCGTTGGCGAGACCGGCGAAAGCGGCGCATTGAACATCATCGGCCTTGGCCAGGCGAAATCGCGCGGCGTGCGCAAGGGCGAGATCATCAACCCCGAGCACGTCGAGGAAGATTTGCGCTCGGCGATTTTCGAGGCGGAGCAGATGGCTGATGTGGAGATTCGCAGCGTGTATCTGGGCGTGAGCGGCGGGCACATCCGCGGTTTCAATAATCGCGGCGTGCATCCGGTGGTTTCCGCCGACCGCGAAATTTCGCAGGACGATGTTGATGACGTGGTCAAAAATGCGAAGGCGATCAACTTGCCCGCCGAGAACACCATTATCAACCACGTCCGCCAGCATTTTTTTGTGGATGGCCAGGACGGCGTGACGAATCCCGTCGGGATGCTCGGCGCGCGGCTGGAGGTGGATATGCACGTCATTCACGGCAATGCCAACCGCCTGCAAAATGCCGTCCGGCTCGTCCGCGCCACGTCGCTGGAAGTGGACGATGTGGTGTTCAACGGCATCGCCATGTCGCTGGCGCTGCTGACCAACGAGCAGAAGGAGCTGGGCGCGCTGGTGATTGATATCGGCGGCGGCACGACGGAATACGTCGCCTACTCCGACGGCATCATCCGGCATTCCGGCGTGCTGGCGGTCGGCGGCGACCATATTTCCAACGACCTCGCGATTGGGTTAAAAGTCTCCTTGGCGCGCGCCCACAAATTAAAGGAGGAACACGGCACGGCGCTGCCGACCGAAACGGCAAAGGGTCAGACGTTGAGCATCACCAACGACATCGGTCTCGAACTCAAGCGCGTTAACGTCGGCCATCTGCAGCGCATCATGGCGCTGCGGCTGGAGGAAATTTTCCAGCTCATCGCGCAGGATTTGGAGCAGTCTGGCCTCACCGACTATCTGCGCGCGGGCGTTTTCCTTTGCGGCGGCAGCTCGCGCGTGCCGGGCATCGTGCAGCTCGCGGAAAATGTTTTCCAGATGAACGTGACGCCCGGCCACACCACGGCCATCAGCGGGTTGACCGCCGCGCTCGACCAGCCGGAATTCGCCACTGCCATCGGTCTGTTGAAATACGGTTCGCTCCGGCAGCGCAAGCATCTGGCGCGTCCGTCGCTGGTTTCGGGAATCAAGGGCGTGTTCGGAAAATTGATGTCGCGTTCATGAAAGGCTGACCATGCAAGCTGAAAATCAAAATCCACTTTTTGAAACATCGGAAATCTCCGGCAAGCCGGTCGTGAGAATCATCGCTGTCGGCAATGCCGGCGACGCGCTGCTCGGCGCGCTGGGCATGCCGGAATTTGCCGGCGCAGAATTTGTCGCCGTCAACACCGATGCCGCCGCGCTCGCCGCGTCGTCAGCCACGGTGAAGATTCACCTGGAAAACAAACTTTTTCGCGGTCTCGGCTCCGGTGGCGATCCCGAACGTGGACGCGCATTGGCGGAAGAACAATTTTCCACGCTCAAATCCGCCTGCGAAGGCGCGAACGTCGTTTTCGTCATCGCCGGGCTCGGTGGCGGCGCGGGCAGTGGCATTTCACCCGTGCTGGCGAAGGCCGCGCACGAGGCCGGCGCGCTGGTGCTGGCGTTTGTCACGCTGCCGTTCGAATGTGAGGGCAACCGCCGCGAGGCGCAGGCGCAGACGGCGCTGGAACAATTGAAGTCTGCCGCCGACGGCGTAATCTGCCTGCCGAGCCAGAAAATTTTCAAGCTCATTGACGAGAACTCCACGCTCGTCGAAACCTTCCGTGTCACCGGCGGTTTTCTCATCGAGGGCGTGCGCGGCGTGTGGTCGCTGCTCACGCGGCCGGGACTGATTCAAGTTCACTTCGGCGATTTGTGCGCGCTCATTCGCGACCGCCATGCGGAAAACGCCTTTGCGTTTGTCGAGGCGTCCGGGCCGGGCCGCGCCCGCGAAGTTGCTGAAAAAATTCTCAATCATCCGCTGCTCGACGAAGGCCGCGCGCTGGCGGAATCCGATGCCGTGCTGGTGAGCCTGACGGCGGGCAAAGATTTGACGATGGCTGAAATCAACCGCGTGATGGAACAGGTGAAACGCCAGTGCGGCCATGCACAGATTGTCATGGGCGCGGCGGCGGACGCGGGCATGAAGGACAAGCTTTGCGTGACCGTCATCGCCGCGAAGCAAAACGCGCCGGCCAGCAGCGTTTCGCCGCGCGCGGAAAACCGCAGTCCGGTCTCCGCGGCCGCCGGTCATCGCGAGCCGGCAGGTTCACGCCCGCGCATCCGCCGGGCGGGAGCCAAGCCGGTGCAGGGACAGTTGCCACTGACGATCATTTCCAAGGGCCGGTTTGACAAGAGCGAGCCGACGCTGCATCGCGGCGAGGATCTGGACGTGCCGACGTTCATCCGGCGCGGCATCGCGCTGAATTAGTTTTATTTTCTCGACCAGGCGGTGAGGACGTGGTTGGTGCTGAAGGTCAGGCACAGCCGGCTTTCGCGGTAGGCCGGGGTGCTCTGCATGACGCCGATGCCGCCGCCCATTCCGCCGCCGTAAAATCCGGTGCCCATGCCCACGCCGACGCTGCCGCCGGTGCTGTAGCGGGAAACCCATTCGGCGACGGTCTGGTTGTCGGTGAGCTTCGCCTGCTTGTCGGGCGGGCCGAGCTCGGTCACGGCCTGGTCGTAGGTGAAGACGCCCACGCGGCTGTTCCAGTCCACGCGGTTCGTGGCGCAGCCGGCGATGAACAGCGCGGCGGCGAGCCAGAGAATTTTTGCGGCAAGGTTTTTATTCATGGAGGAAATTTAATCCGCGCCGGCCAAAGCGCAACGGGGAAATGCGAACTAGAAATGCCGGCCGGCGGAATTTTTTTGAAGCTCCATTCCTTTTTGATCCCCACCATCCAATCAACAAACTGGACACACCGCCCGCTTAATTTATACATTGGCCGAACACCTATGACGACCGCCCAATCTTTTTCACTCGCCACCGAACGCTACGCTTCCTTGGGAGTGGACGTGACCCATGCGCTGAAGACTCTTGCCACAATCCCCATTTCGCTGCACTGCTGGCAGGGCGACGACGTGGGTGGCTTTGAAAACGCCGGCGGCACGTTGGGCAATGGGCTCGCGGTCACTGGCAATTATCCTGGCAAGGCGCGCACGCCGGACGAGCTGCGCGCCGACCTCGACAAGACGTTGTCAATCATCCCCGGCAAGCACCGTTTGAACCTGCACGCGTTTTATGGCGAGTTCGGCGGCAAGAAAGTGGATCGCGACGCCATTGAGCCAAAACATTTTGCCAACTGGATTGCTTGGGCGAAGAAAAACGGTCTTGGCCTCGACTTCAACCCGACTTGTTTCTCGCATCCGAAAGCGGCGGACGGCTTTACTTTGTCCAATGCTGACAAGGGAATTCGCAAGTTTTGGATCGAGCATTGCATCCGCTCGCGCGAAATCGGCGCGGCCATGGGCAAGGCGCTCGGCAAGACCTGCGTGACGAATGTGTGGATTCCCGACGGCATGAAAGACACGCCCGCCGACCGCGTTGCGCCGCGCGCCCGTTTGGCCGAATCGCTCGACGCGGTTTTCAAGAAGCAAATCTCGCCGAAACTGAATCTTGACGCGGTCGAGCCGAAGCTGTTCGGCATCGGCAGCGAAAGTTTTGTCGTCGGTTCGCATGAGTTTTATATGGGCTACGCCGTCAGCCGGAAGAAACTGCTGACGCTGGACGCCGGCCATTATCATCCGACCGAAGGCATCGCGGACAAGATTTCCAGCGTGCTGCAATTCATGCCGGAAATTTTGCTGCACGTCAGCCGCGGTGTCCGTTGGGACAGTGACCATGTGGTAATTCTCAATGACGACCTGCTGGCCATTGCGCGCGAAATTTCGGCGAATGGTTTTGAAAAGCGCGTTCACATCGGGCTGGATTATTTCGACGCGAGCATCAACCGCGTCGCGGCGTGGACCATCGGCACGCGCAATATGATTCGTGCACTGCTCATCGCGTTGCTGGAGACGCCGCTCATCCGCACGGCGGAAGCCAGCGGAGATTTTACGACGCGGCTCGCGTTGCAGGAGGAGGCCAAGACGCTGCCGTTCGGCGCGGTCTGGGATTATTACTGCGAGCAGCAGGGCGTTCCTGTCGGCGACGCGTGGCTGGCGGAAGTGAAAAGCTACGAGAAAAACGTTTTAAGCAAACGACAATAAACCAAAACTAAATTAAATAATGCAACCAAATCCTCTACTTGGCGTCGTCTTCCACTGGCTGGGCGGCCTGTCCTCCGGCACGTTTTATGTGCCCTACAAAGGTGTCCGAAAATGGTCGTGGGAAACTTTCTGGCTGGCCGGCGGGATGTTCAGCTGGCTTATTTGTCCATGGATTGGCGCGTTTGTGTTGTCGAAAGACCTGCTGGCCGTGCTGCATGAAACGTCTTCCTACACCTTTTGGATGACGTATTTGATGGGCGCGTTGTGGGGACTCGGCGGTCTGACGTTCGGCCTGACCATGCGCTATCTCGGCATGTCGCTCGGCATGGCGGTCGCGCTGGGCTACTGCGCCGCGTTCGGCACGCTAGTTCCGCCGCTGGTGAAAGGTGAGTTCGCCGCCAAGTTATTGCAGACGCACGGCGGCAACATCTGTTTCCTCGGTGTCATTGTTTGTTTGGTCGGCATCGCCATCGGCGGCATTGCCGGCGTGCGCAAGGAAAAGGACATGGGCAACGACGGCAAATCTTCCGCCATCGCCGAATTCAGCCTCATGAAGGGTTTGGCCATCGCGACCTTTTCCGGCGTGATGAGTTCATGTTTTTCTTACGGTTTCCAGTTCGGCGATCCCATCACCAAAATTTCCGCCAGCCACGGCACCGGGCCGTTGTGGGTCGGTCTGCCGGTCATCCTCGTAATTCTGTTGGGCGGCCTGACCACGAACTTCATTTGGTGCGTGCTGTTGAACATCAAGAACCGCACCGGCTACCAATACCTCGCCTCGCACGTCAAAGCCGAACACGCGCACCATGGCGGCACGGGCAGCAGCGAACACGCTCCCGCGCAAACAAGTGCGACTGTCGCGCCCACCGACTTGAAAATTCCCGTGCTCGGCAACTGGCTCTTCTGCGCGCTGGCCGGGACGTTCTGGTATTTCCAATTTTTCTTCTACCAGATGGGTGAAAGTCAGATGGGCAATTACAAGTTCTCCAGTTGGACTTTGCACATGGCGAGTATCATCATCTTCAGCACTCTGTGGGGTATTTTCTTCAAGGAATGGCGCGGCGCGAAGGCGCTGACCAAATCGCTCGTCGTCGTGATGCTGCTGTGTCTCGTCGGCTCGACCTGCATCATCGGCTGGGGCAACAAGATTTCCGAGGACGCGGCCAAGGCAGCGGCGGCGCAGGCTGTCCAAACCATTCAGAAATAAAATGGCCGCGCCCGGTGGCGATATAAACAAAAATCCCCTGATTCACAAACAAGTGAAACAGGGGATTTTTAATTTTTCGGATGGTGGAGCCAAGGAGGCTCGAACTCCTGACCTCCTGAATGCCATTCAGGCGCTCTACCAACTGAGCTATGACCCCATCCCGAAAAAACGGAAGCGCAGTCTAATTTTTTTACGCCGCAAGTCAAAGCATTTTCCACCACCGCCGGCCTGCCGCCACAGCCGGAAAATCACTTCTTCATCATCGCCGCCCAGGATGGCGGGAGGTTTTTCACCACTTCAATGCCCTTAAACGACTTGGTCTTCCGCAGCTTCGCGGTCTTGGCCCAGTCGGACATCCGCGCGAGACCGTCATGCAGGGAAACGTCGCCGATCAGGTCGCCGAAAAATTTCCGCGCCTTCTCGTGCGCCGAATAGGCGTTGACCACCTCGTTGCGCGCCTCCAAGTGCCGCGCGTCCGGCTTCACGTCCATGCACTGCGCAACTTCCCGCGCTAGTTCCAGCACGGAATACGCATGGTCGGCGCCGACATTGAAAACCTGGTTGTAACATTTCTTCCGCTCCACGCTGCGCGCGATGATCGGCGCGACATCGCTGATGTAGCTGAAGGCGCGCGTCTGTTTGCCGTCGCCAAAAATCGTCATCGGCTGGCCGTTGCGGATCTGCTTCATAAAGATGCCGATGACATTGCGATACGGATCGCTCAAATTCTGGCGTTCGCCATAGACATTGTGCGGGCGGAACACGACGTAGTTCAGCCCGAACATCTCGTGCGCCTCCTTCAGATCCAGTTCCACCGCGTATTTGGCGATGCCGTAAGGGTCTTCCGGCTGCGGCACGAGGTCTTCGCGCATCGGCAACTGGTTGCGGCCATACACCGCGATGGACGACGTGAACACAAAACATTTCACCGTGCCCGCGTTGACCGCCGCGTTGATGAGATTCACGCTGCCGATCAAATTGTTCGTGTAATTAAAGGTCTTGATGAAATGGCTCAAGCCCTCGGCGGCGTAGGCGGCCAGATGGAAGACGTAATCAAACTTGTGCTGCTTGAACAGCTTGGCGATGAGCGCCTGATTTTCCACCTTGCCCTTGACGAACTTCGTGCGCGCGGGGACATTTTCAGGAAACCCGCCCGAAAGATCGTCCAGCGCGACCACGGTGTGCCCCATTTTCAGAAGCTCGTCGCAGACGTGCGACCCGATGAATCCGGCGGCACCGGTGACCAAAGATTTCGGCATAGGCGGATAGGAAAACATCCGCTCCCCACGGAGTCAAAATTTTATTTCAGCTTTGCCGAGAACCGCCGGCAATTTCCTGGTGTGGCCGGAAGGGCGCGCGCTGTCCCGGCCGCCAATCCCCTCGGCTGGCCGCAAAATTTAGCATTGTCAGCCGGGTGCTTTCTGATAGATTAAGCGTTCCTTGTCGCCGGAATTATTTTGGTGGCGGGGGAAAACGGCCTTCAAATTTGCCTTCGTGTGAAAGCAAGCGGCCACAACAACATCAAATAAAATCCTGTATTCCGCAGGATGCCTCACATTGATTTGAGGTGATAACCAAAGGGAAATTGCAAACATGAGCACTATTGGAGTTAAAGAACTGCTGGAAGCCGGCGTCCATTTTGGACATCAAACGAAGCGCTGGAACCCGAAGATGAAGCCGTTCATCTTTGACGCGCGCAACGGGATTCACATCATTGATTTGAGCAAGACCGAGGCGCAGCTCGAAGCCGCCTTGAACTATCTCGCCAACGCCGTCCGCAAGGGCGGGAAGATTTTATTCGTCGGCACCAAGAAGCAGGCGCAGATTTGCGTCAAGGAAACCGCCAAGGAAACCGGCCAGATGTTCGTCACCGAACGCTGGCTCGGCGGCACGCTTACCAATTTCGCCACGGTCAAGACCTCCATCAAGCGCCTCAAGGAAATTGAGCGCTGGGAAACCGACGGCACCATGGCCGGCTACGTCAAGCAGGAGCAGGCGGCCATCCGCCGCGAAGGTGCCCGCTTGAACAAATATTTCGACGGTCTGCGCGACCTGGACAAGATGCCCGCCGCGCTTTTCGTCGTGGACGTGAAACGCGAACACAACGCGGTCGCCGAAGCCAAGAAGCTCGGTGTGCCGGTCGTTGCGCTCGTGGACACGAACTGCGATCCCGAAGATGCCGATTATCCAATCGCCGCGAACGACGACGCCATCCGCTCCGTGCGGCTGCTGCTCGGGGCCGTGTCGCAGGCCATCACGCAGGCGCGCGCGGAATTCGAATCCAAGAAATCCCGCCGCGTGAACGAGGACGCCGCCCCGGCCGAAGCTGCCGCTGCTGCGCCCGTTGAAGCTGCCGCCCCGGTGGCCGCTTAATGAATGATTTGGGCGGGACGCGGCAGGCATTGATTTCCTCCGCGTCCCGTCCATCAATCCTCAACTTTCAACTCTTAACTTTTTAATATGGCTGAAATTACTGCTGCAAATGTAGGCAAGCTCCGGGAGATGACCGGCGTAGGCATGATGGAATGCAAAAAGGCGCTCGTCGAAGCGCAGGGCAACATCGAGGCCGCCGTGGACTTGCTCCGCAAATCTGGCGCCGCGAGCGCCGCGAAAAAGGCGACGCGCGAGGCGCGCGAAGGCGTCATCGCCCAGTTCATCGCGCCCGGCGGCAAGTCCGGCGTCCTCGTGGAAGTGAACTGCGAAACTGATTTCGTCGCCCGCAACGAAGGCTTCCGCGCCTTTGCGGATGAAATCGCCAAGAAGGTTTCAGCCGACGCCACCGCCAATCTCGAAGCCGACCGCGAAGCCGCCGTTGGCAAGATGGGCGAGAACATCAAGATCACCCGCAACGCGCGCCTGGAAGTTGCCGGCAACGGCGCGGTCGCCGCCTATATTCACACCGGTGCCAAGGTTGGCGTGCTGGTGGAAGTCGGCTGCAATCACGCCGAGACCACGGCCAAGGACGAATTCAAGCAACTCGTGAAGGACATCACGCTCCAGATCGCCGCCGGCTTTCCGCAGGTGGTTTCGCGTGAGAACGTCGCGCCGGCTGTCATTGCCAAGGAACGCGACATTGCCGCGAACTCCGACCGCCTGAAGGGCAAGCCCGCCGCCGCCATGGAAAAAATCCTCGCCGGCGTGTTGGACAAGTTCTTCCAGACCTACTGTCTGGTGGACCAGGGTTTTGTGAAGCGCAATTCCGAGGTAAGCGTCAAGGAACACGTCGCACAGATCAGCAAGCAGCTCGGCGACGAAGTCGTCATCCGCCGATTCGTGCGGTTCCAAGTGGGCGAAGCCACGGCGTAACCGCTCTTAAATCAAATTATCAAGGCGTCCGGCAACGGACGCCTTTTTTTGTTTTTAGCAAGTATAGGGGAAAGATCAAACCACCGTTCGCGACTTCGGCTAGGCTTCAAGCCGCCCAAGGCAGCCGTGCGGAAGATGTTGCCGGCAGCATCACCGTTAGCTACGGCTGGCGGCATGACGCCTGAAAAATATTTCGTCCAAAAGTCAACCATCCATACATTTTGCCAATAATCAAACATCGGCGAAGGACTTGATCAGGCGGAGGGTGCTTGCTGCCGTGCGTTGTAACATTGACCGACCTGGCAGCACCGACATGACATGGGATTTCTATTTCGTGAACCAACATTGGGTGACGATGCCATTTTCGGGAAAGGTGTTTGATGGGTTCATTATTATCCGGATCAAATCGCCTTGACTGCAAATCGCAACTGTTGGAAGTGGGTTTGATATTAAGCGCTCATTCTTGCGGCCGGAAATTGACAGCGCCGCCGCGCATCTTTAGCCTTGGCCGATGTCTCGACTGCCGTTTGAACTGTTCCTGGCGCTGCGTTATCTGCGGCCCAAACGGACGTTTGTCTCGGTCATCACCCTCATCTCCATCCTCGGCGTCGCGCTCGGCGTCGCCGTCCTCATCATCGTCATCAGCGTCATGAGCGGGTTCGACCACGACCTGCGCGACAAGATTCTAGGCTTCAATGCGCACCTCACCGTCTCCAAGTCCGGCGCGACGATGAAGAATTATGCGGCGGTGGAAAAGGTCATTGCCCAGAACAAAAATGTGCGCGGCGTCTCGCCCTTCGTCTTCGGCCCGGTGCTGGTGGAGACGGCCGGCGACACGAACCACCCCTCGCTTCAGGACGCGCCGATGCTGCGTGGCATCGACCCGGAAACGGAAGGCAAAATCAGCCGGCTGCCGCAGGACTTGGTGGAAGGAAAATTCGATTTGAGCGGGCGCGGCCTGATTGTGGGCGTGGATTTCGCGAACAACCTGCGATTGTCCGTCGGCGACCATCTCTCGATTTATTCCGCCCGCGAAATCAAGAAGATGAAGGCCGCGCACGACCGCAAGGACGACGAGGCGATTTTGCCGGACGATTACGAAGTGCGCGGCATCTTCGACGCGGGCTATTACGAATACAACGCCCGCGTCATCGTCACCTCGCTGGACAACGCGCAGGATTTGTATGACCTCGACGACTCGGTGCACGGCCTCTTCGTGATGCTCAACGACCCGTATCAGGCGAACCTGGTGAAAGGCCAGCTCAACCGCGCGCTAAACGGCGAGTATTACGTCTCGACGTGGATGGAACAAAATTCCGGCATCCTCAACGCGCTCATCGTGGAGAAGAATGTGATGTTTTATCTGCTGTTCTTCATCGTGCTGGTAGCGGCGCTGTGCATTCTGAGCGCGCAGATCACGTTCGTCGTCCAGAAGACGCGCGAGATCGGGATGCTCAAGGCGCTCGGCGCGTCGAACCTGCAGATCTCCGGCATCTTTCTTGGCCAGAGCGGCATCATCGGCGTCATCGGCGTGGCGTCCGGCCTCGGCCTCGGAATGCTGGCGCTGGCGTATCGGAACCAGTTTCTCCACTTCATGAATCACCTGACGGGCTTTGAATTGTTTCCCGCGTCGGTCTATGGCTTCGGCGAACTGCCGGCCGTCATCGCGCCGCGTGACGTGGCGATTATTTGTGTCAGCTCATTTGTCATCTGCGTCCTCGGCGGCGTGCTGCCGGCGGTGCGGGCGGGTCGGTTGAAACCGGTGGAGGCGCTGCGCTATGAGTAAAATGGGAAACATTCAACATTCAACATTCAACGCCCAACCTTCAATGGGCTGCCGCGCCACGCCGACTTCGATGTTCAGCGTTGAATGTTCAATGTTGAATGTTTCCCAATTAACAATTGGAGGCTGCTCATGAGCGAGATGCTGCTGTCCGCGCGCGGACTCACCAAAACCTACGTCATGGGCAAGCGCTCGCTGGAAGTCCTGCGCGGTGTGGACGTGGACATCGCGCGCGGCGATTTCCTCGCGCTGCGCGGCGCTTCGGGCGCGGGCAAAAGCACGTTGCTCCATCTCATTGGCGGCCTCGACACGCCGAATTCGGGCGAAATCATTTTCAACGGCCAAAGTTTTAATGACTTCTCTGAAAGCAAGCTGACGAGCTTCCGCAATCGCAGCGTGGGTTTTGTCTTCCAGTCGTATCATCTGTTGCCGGAACTGACCGCGTTGGAAAATGTCTGTCTGACCGCGCGCATCGCGCGGATTCCCGCCGATGTCGCGAAGACGCGCGCGACGGAACTGCTGGCGCGTGTCGGCCTCAAGGATCGGCTCGACCACAAGCCGTCCGAACTTTCCGGCGGCGAACAGCAGCGCGTGGCCATCGCCCGCGCGCTCATCAACGAGCCGGTGCTGCTCTTGGCCGACGAGCCGACGGGCAATCTGGATTCCCGCACCGGCGGCGAAATCATGGAGCTGCTCCAGTCATTGCGGACGGAGAAACAGACCACGCTCATCATCGCCACGCACGACGCCAAGGTCGCCGCCCTCGCGCCGCGCGTGATCGAGCTGGTGGACGGGCGAATACAAACCTGAATTTACGATTTACGATATACGATTGACGAGCTAACTGGCCGACAAATCTTAAATCGTAAATCGCCAATCGTAAATCCGATGAGCCGCGACTACTGGGAACAACGCTATCAAACCAAGGACATGCCGTGGGAAAAGGGCGAACCGTCGCCCGGCCTCGTGGATTTTCTCGCGGCCAATCCCGATTTGAAACGTGGAACGGTTTGCATTCCCGGCTGCGGCAGCGGCTACGATGTGCGCGAGTTTGCGAAGGCGGGCTTTGACGCCTTTGGGTTCGACATTGCGCCGAGCGCGATTCCATTGGCCGAAGAAAAGACCAAGGCCGCCGGCCTCACCGCGAAGTTCGCGCTGGCGGATTTTTTGCGCGACGAGCCGCCGCAGCCTTTCGACTGGCTGTTTGAACACACCTTGTTCTGCGCGATCAATCCGAGCGAGCGCGAGGATTATGTCCGCGCCGTGTTGCGCTGGCTGAAGCCGGGCGGGCATTATCTCGCCGTGAATTATATTTTGTGCGGCCCGGACGGTCCGCCGTGGCCGACGACGCGCGGGAAATTGTTGCGGAGATTTTCGCCGCACTTTGAACTGTTGTCCGACTGGCTGCCGCGCTCGTATCCGAACCGCGAGGGCAAGGAGCAAATGTTCTGGTGGCGGCGGTCCTTGCGGACGGCCACCATTGATTAATAGCACAAGAAGATTATTATTTTGTCATGCTCGAAGATCGCGACTACATGAGGCAGCCGGAATATAATGAACCGCGTTGGACGCCGCGCTTTCGTTTTCAATGGTCGTGGACGGTCGTGCTGCTGGCGGCCTACGCGGCGGTGTTCATCGCGGAACTGGCCGCCCAAAAGTTCTTTCCGGGCAATAATTTTTTCCAGGGTCATGCGGTTCTGACCGGCAACGGCGTGGAATTTTCACCGGCTTATCTGCCGTTGAGCGTGGAAGGTCTGGAGCATGGCTTCGTCTGGCAGTTGATGACGTATCAATTTCTCCACCTTGGCCTGCTGCACATTTTGGGGAACAGCTGGGTGATCTATGTTTTCGGGCGGGAAATGGAATCCGTTCTGGGCGGCCGGAAATTTCTCGCGCTGATGCTTTCCAGCGGCATCGTCGGCGGCGTCTTTCAGGTGCTCGTGGCGCTGGTGTGGCCGCAATACTTCGGCGGTCCGGTGGTGGGCGCGTCGGCGTGCGCGTTCGGCCTGGTGGCCGCGTATGCGCTGATGTTTCCCGAGCGCGAGCTGACGCTGCTGCTGTTTTTCATCATCCCGGTTCATCTACGGGCCAAGACGCTTCTGATCGGCTCGGCGGTGCTGGCGCTGGCGGGATTTTCCTTTCCCAAAGCCATCATGCCCGGCGTGGCCCACGCCGCGCATCTCGGCGGCATGGCGATGGGCTGGTTTTTTGTGCGGAAAATTTTGCAGGGCGACTGGTCGCGGCTGACCGGCGCGCTGCGCCCGGCAAAAAAAGTTTTGCCGCGCCGCATCTCGCCGGAACCGCTGGAGAAAAAATCCGCCGCCGGTTTCGTGGAGAGCGAGGTGGATCCCATCCTTGACAAGATTTCCGCGCACGGCCTCCAGAGCCTCACGCCGCGCGAACGTGAAATTCTCGAAGCGGCACGCAAGCACATCCGCCGTCCTTGAATCCGGCTTCCGACATCCACGCCGCTGGCCGGCGCCGCCGCGCCATGCGGATGCTCATCTTTTGCACGACACTGTGGGCGTTGAGCTTTCCCGTGATGAAGGCGCTGGCGCTCACGCAGCAAAAACTATTGCCGCAGACCGGGAGCTGGTTTTTCAGCTCGTTGAGCGTGACGTATCGCTTTGGCTTGGCGGGGCTGCTGCTGCTGCCTTTCGGCTGGTGGCAACTGCGGACGTTGCGCCGGCGCGAGGTGGAGCAGGGGCTGGTGCTTGCGCTGTTCGGCGGCGTGGGCATCTTGTTCCAGATGGACGGACTCGCTTACACCTCGGCGTCCACCTCGGCCTTTCTTACGCAGGGCTATTGCATTTTCATTCCGCTCTGGCTCGCGCTGGCGCACCGGCAATGGCCGTCGCGAAAAACTTTTTTGTGCATCGCGCTCGTCGTGGCCGGCGTCGTGGTGCTCGCGGAACTCAATTTCCATTCCCTCCGGCTCGGCCGCGGCGAAATCGAGACGCTGCTTGCCTCCTTCCTGTTCACCGGCCAAATTCTGGGGCTTGGTCATCCGCGCTATGCGGGCAATCGCACGCTGGCCTTCACCATCGTGATGCTGCTGGCCACGGCGCTGGTGGGCGTGCCGTTCGTGCTGGCTTCCGCGCCGGACGCGGCGGCGTGTATCGCTGCCTACGCGTCGCCGGCGGCGTGCGGGTTTCTCGCAATCATCATTTTGTTCTGCACCCTCGCGGCATTTCTGGTGATGAATGTCTGGCAGCGTAACGTCACCGCGACCGAGGCTGGATTGATTTATTGCGCGGAACCGGTGTTTGCGAGCTTGCTGGTGCTGTTCCTGCCGGGAATTTTTTCGGCGTGGGCGGGCATCAGCTATCCGGACGAAACCGTCACCGCGAAACTGCTGCTCGGCGGCGGCTTCATCACGGCGGCGAACGTGCTGCTGCAATCGCGCTGGCTCGAATCGCATCCGCCCAAGCCGACGCCGTGAACATTCAGGCTTTTTAATTTTACATTTTTCCTTTTTAATGGGCGCATGATTACGCGCTATTCGCGCCCCGAGATGCGGGCGATTTGGACGGACGAAAATAAGCTGAAAATCTGGCTCCAGATCGAGCTGCTCGCCAGCGAGGCGCTCGTGAAGGAGAAAATTGTCCCGGCAAAAGATTTCGCCAAGATCAAGGCCGGCTGCGACAAATGGTTTGCCGATCTACCCGGCCTCGTCGCCCGCCAGCGTGAATTGGAAAAGGTTTTGAACCACGATGTCATCGGCTTCACCACTGCCGTCGCCGAGGCCATCAATGACGACGCCAGCCGCTGGTTTCATTTCGGCCTGACGAGCAGCGACGTGGGCGACACTTGCTACGCCGTGCAGATGCAGCAATCGGCAGACATCCTGATTGCCGACGTGAAAAAACTTCTGCCCGTCATCGCGCGCCGCGCGCAGGAACATAAGTTCACGCCGTGCATCGGCCGCAGCCACGGCATTCACGGCGAGCCGACGACGTTCGGTTTGAAGATGGCGCTCATGCACGACGAATTTGGCCGCGCGCTGCGCCGTTTGGAAACAATCCGTGAAGTGGTCGCCATCGGCAAGCTGTCCGGCGCAGTTGGAACCAGCGCACATTTGTCGCCTCGCGTCGAGGAATTTGTCTGCAAGAAACTCGGCTTAAAACCCGCGCCCATTGCCACGCAGGTGGTGCAGCGCGACATCCACGCCGAGTTTCAACTCGCGATGGCGCTCGTCGGCGCGAGCATCGAGCGGTGGGCGGTGGAGTTCCGGCACTTGCAGCGCACGGAAGTCTTGGAAGCGGAAGAGCCGTTCACCAAAGGCCAGAAAGGATCCAGCGCGATGCCGCACAAACGCAATCCGATTACCTGGGAGCGCCTCACCGGTCTCGCGCGCGTGTTGCGTGGCAACGCGATGGCGTCGCTGGAAAATGTGGCGCTGTGGCACGAGCGGGACATCTCGCATTCATCAGTGGAGCGGATTATTTTTCCCGATTCCTGCACGCTGCTGGATTATATGTTCGGCCTGCTCACGCGGTTGATGGACGGCATCGTCGTCTATCCGGCGAACATGAAGAAGAATCTCGGCCTCTCGCTGGGGATGTGGAACAGCCAGACAATTCTCCTCGCGCTCATCAAGAAAGGCCTGACGCGCGAGGCCGCCTACAAGATTTGTCAGGACGCCGCAATGAAGACGTGGGAAGTAAAACACGCGGGCCGCGACGACGCGGATTTTGTGAAGCAGCTCAAGCTCGACCCGCAAGTGGCAAAACTTTTCAAGGCCGGCGAGTTGGAGAAACTCTGCTCGCTCGACTTCCACTTGAAGGAAGTGAACAGTCGGTTCAAGAAGCTGAAGCTTTAACCGGGTTAATTCTCCGCAAATCCTGATTGCGAAAGGCCATCAGAAAATACGCCAGCACCGCCGCCACGCAGGCGGCGAGCATTCCCCAGAAAAGCCGCCAGTCCGTATGGCCGGTGGCGGTGCAGGCGTTGAACCACCAGCCGCTGCCGAGATAGCCGATGAGGTTGCCGACGCCGCCGTTGAGCAGCGTCAGTAGCGACTGCGCCCGCGTGCGCCAGGCGGGGTCAATCTGCTGTTCCAGGAAAATCTGCGCGGTGACGAACACCAGCACGAACGACGCGCCGTGCAGCGTGATGCCGAGGAGCAGGGAATGTTTCGTGTCCAGCGCGCTGAACGCGAACCGCGCCACGCCGAAGGTGAGGCCGCAGGCGAAGATCCATTTCAGCCGCCAGTTCGCCAACAGCCACGCGAGGCCGAACATCGCGATGATTTCCGTTACCTGCCCGAGGCTCATCAGCGCGCTCGCGTGCGTCAGGCCGAGGTCGTGCAAATGCGTCGGCGCATACGGGTAAAACGCGGCGAGCGGGATGTTGAAGAGCGTGGTCACGATGAAGACGACGCGGATGTCGCGGTCTTTCAGCAGTGTGAGCGCGTCGAGGCCGAGGCGTTCGTGCCACGCGAGATGCACGGCGGATTTAGGGATTTCCAGTTTCGGCAGATACCGGGTGAACACCGCGACGAGCAGCCAGAGCGTCGCGCCGAGATAGCCGGCATAGGCGGAACGGTCGAGGCTCAAGACGCTGATGAGAATCGCCCCGGCCATCCAGCCGAGCGTCGCGAGGGCGCGGATGGAGCCAAATTCTTTTTTGGCGTTCTGCAGCCGCGCGAACACGAGGGCGGTGGAGATGCTGAACATCGGCGCGTAGGACAGATAAAAGATCTGGATGAGCAGCAGGATGAGCCACGCGTTCCAGCGGTCGCGCATGGCGGTGCTGATGAGGGTCATGAAGACGGCGGTGACCACCGCCAGCCAGCGCAGCACGGTAGCCGGTGGCACATGGCGGTCTGCCATCGCACCAAAAGCGAGCGGCGAGATGAAGGCGGCCACGGCGGACGCGGCGAAGGCGAAGGGCTTGATGCTATGCAGGCCGTGCGCGTCGAGGATGGCACCGAGCGGCACGAACCAGATGGCCATCGCCGCCGCCTGGATGAAAAACAAGATCATCAGCTCGGCATACTCGGCTTGGCGCAGCGTTTTTAACACAGGTTGGAAAAATACCTGTAAGCGCGGGAAATTAAAGCCGGGAACAAGAAAAACAATTAATCAGTGCTTTGATGCCGGATTCTGCTTTTAATGCCAGCCAACTTTTTATTAATACAGAATCTTTATCCGGTAGTATCGCTGGCCATTGGTCGCTGAAGTATCCACAAAAGGCGTCATCGCATTGGTGGCGGACATGGATGGTCCCAGATCTGACCACGAGGTTTGTGCCAGGTTCGTCGCGAATTGCACTTGAAAGGTCAAGCCGGCTGTGACCAGACAGTTGAATGCAAAACTATTTCCGGGTTGCGCCAATATGTTCTCCAACAAAACAATCGAACCATAAGTGACGGTGACATTGGTGGACTGGCCCGGCACTACGGTGATCGTCTGGTTGGTGGGCGTGATGAAACCGGAGGCGCTTTCAAAAAAGATCGAGTGGCTGCCGAGGCTGAGGTTGGAGACGGTGGTGCCGCTGGCCAGCCAGCCGCCATTGTCCAGCCCCCATTGCGCGCCATTGGTGATGGCGGCGGCGGGAACGATGGTCACGGTCAAATTCTCGAGCGGGGTGTAGGTGGCGGTGACATTGGTGGTCTGCCCCGGAACCACGGCCACCGTCTGGCCGGCGGGCGTGGCAAAGCTGGCGGCGTCATGAAAAATGACCGTATGGTCACCGGTGCTGAGGTTGGAGACGGTGGTGCCGCTGGCTTGCCAAAGGCCGTTGTCCACCGCCCAGAGCGCGCCGTTGGTGATGGCGGCGGCGGGATTGAGGGTCACGGTCAAATTCCCGAGCGGGATGTAGGTGACGGTGACATTGGTGGTCTGCCCCGACACGACGGTCACCGTCTGATTGGCGGGCGTGACGAAATTGGCGGCGTTAAGGAAAGTAATCGTGTGGTCGCCGAGGCTGAGGTTGGAGACGGTGGCGCCGCTGTTCTGCCAGCTGCCGCTGTCCACCAACCATTGCGCGCCATTGGCGCTGGCTCCGGCGGGAACGATGGTCACTGTCAAATTCCCGAGCGGGGTGTAGTTGGCGGTGACATTGGTGGTCTGCCCCATCGTCACGGTGACGGTCTGGCTGGCCGGAGTGATGAAGCCGGCGGCGTCATGATAAACGATTGAGTGGTCGCCGAGGTTCAGGCCGGCCACCGTGGCCCCGCTGGCCTGCCAGACGCCGCCGTCCACCGCCCATTGCGCGCCGTTGGCGCTGGCTCCGGCGGGGACGATGGTTACGGACACATTTCCAATCGGGGCACCGGCGTAAGTGACGGTGACATTGGTGGTCTGGCCCGACACCACGGTGATCGTCTGGTTGGTGGGCGTGATGAAACCGGAGGCGCTTTCAAAAAAGATCAAGTGGCTGCCGAGGCTGAGGTTGGAGACGGTGGTGCCGCTGGCCAGCCAGCCGCCATCGTCCAGCCCCCATTGCGCGCCATTGGTGATGGCGGCGGCGGGATTAATATTCACCTGCACCGCACCCGTGGTGTCGGCTTGAACTCTAATTTGACAGGCAAGCAAAGCAAAAAACAATACCGGAACAATTGTAAGTTTCATAATGAACTGAATCTCCTTGGAATCTTTCCCAGAAGGGAAATTTTAATACGAAATTTGTTCAAAAGTCAAGATGATTTGCCTGGCAACGGCTGGCGGCCCGGTTAATGAATCGTTGCGAACAATTTATTTCACCGGCACCGGCCAGCCGTCGGACCAGTCAATGGTTCCAATCGCCAGCCGCGAGCACCCTTTTGTGGCCGCATCGTAGTAATGATAGCTGAACCGTGTCGGGCCGTTGGTCAGGTCATCCGCCACGATGCCGATGTGGCCGGGGCCAATGAAACGTCCGCAGCTGCGCAGGAACGGCGAGCCGCCGCCGTCGGCGAGATTTTTTCCGTCGCGGTCGAGATACGGGCCGGTGACTTTTTCAGCGCGGCCGACGCGGACTTCGTAGGTGCTGTTCGTGCCTTTGCAACATTCGCCCCAGTTGACGAAGAGATAATAAAACATTTCATGCCGCGTCAGGCACGCGGCCTCGATGGATTTGTTCCAAGCCAGATGGAAGATCGGGGAGTCGGTTCCGATGCGCAGGCCGGTGTGCGGGTCGAGTTCGGTCAGGAAGATGCCCTGCCAATACGAGCCGAAAGCGAGCCAGAGTTTGCCATCGTCGTCGCGAAAAACACTGGGGTCAATGGCGTTGAAGCCGTAGCCGTTGGTGGACGTGATGACCGGGCCGCCGTCGGTCCACAGATAATTGGTCGCCGCCGGGTCGAGCGTCGGGCTGGTGGCGAGGCCGATGACGGAGACGGGCTTCTGCCAGGTGGACGCGGCGTAGTAGAGGAGAAATTTTCCGTCCGCGCTGATGATGTCCGGCGCCCAGAAGTATTCGCCGAACGCGGGGACGAAATGATTTATCCACGAGGGCGGTTCGCGGAAGACCGGGCGGCCGGACTCCCAGTGGATCAGGTCGGGCGAGGATTTGGTGCGGATGCCCGGCCCGGTGCCGAAGACGTAATAGCGGCCGCCGTCCTTGACGATGGTGGACGGGTCATGGATGAACGTCTGGCCGGTCAGGGTCGCCGGGGAGAAACCGTTTTCCGTGCGGCCATCGGCCAGCGCCGCGAATGCCGCGAAAAGGAGAATTAAAATTGCCCGCATCGGCGGCCATTAAGCCACACCGTGCGGGCAAAGGAAATTGCTAAAAACCGCGCCTTACTTCTTGGCGGCGGGCTGGGGCGCCTTGATGTAGAGGGCGAGGCGGGATTTCTTGCGGTTGGCGGTGGGGCGGGAGACGGCCCCGACCTTCACGGCCTTGTCGAACGCGGAGTGGACGCCCGGCAGGAGCTTGACGGCGTCTTCGGTTTTGCCGGCGACGACGGCGGCGCGGAATTCTTTCTCGGTGCGGCGCAGCTTGGACTTGACGCGGCTGTTCTGGAGGTTTTTGCGCTGGCTGTTACGCATCCGGCGTTCGGCTGACTTCGTGTTCGGCATAATTTATAAATCAATCAATCGTTTTGCTAAAGAGCCGGAAAGACTAATGAAATGCGCCCCAATGTCAACGGCGAAAACAAACGCATCTTGGCGCATCATCCCGCTTTACTTTTGAACGGCGTGGTGTTTGCTTGTGCGGAATAATTTCGTGTCCGGCCGCCCATGAACCAACCGCTCCGCATCCTGCATCTGGAAGACAATCCGGCTGACTCGCAGCTGGTGCGTGACCAGCTGGCGCACGAGGGTGTGGCGGCGGCGATTTCGCTGGCCACCGGGCGCGAGGATTTTCTCAAGCTGCTGGACAAGGAAAACTGGGATTTGATCCTGGCCGATTTCCGGCTACCGAACTTCACCGGCATCGAGGCGCTCAAGCTGGTGCGCGAAAAGCTGCCGCATACGCCGTTCATCCTGCTCTCCGGCACCATCGGCGAACTGGCCGCCATCGAGAGCCTCAAGGCGGGCGCGACCGACTACGTCCTCAAGCAGAACCGCGAGCGCCTGCCTTCGTCCATCGTGCGCGCCGTGGCGGAGGCCGCCGAGCGGGCGCGGCGCGAGCTGGCCGAGACCGAGCTGCGCCAGAGCGAGAAGCAATACCGCCTGCTGTTCCAAGGCAACCCGCATCCGATGTGGGTTTTCGACCTGGAAAAACTGACCATCCTCGAAGTCAACGAGGCGGCGATGCAGCATTACGGCTTCAGCCGCGAGGAGTTTTTGGCGATGACGTTGAATGACCTGCGGCTGCCGGATCGGAACCAGCCGGCTCGCAATTCAGTCTGGGACGCGGAGAGTCAGGGCGTCATCTGGCGGCATCGCCACAAAAGTGGCCGGGCGATGGATATGGAAGTCATCTGGACGCCGCTGGCGTTTCGCGGGCGGTTGAGCGCGCTGGCGATGGCGACGGACGTGACGGACCGGCGGCGGAGCGCCCATCACAACTCCGTGTTCGGAAAATTGAGCCACCAGTTGAGCGCCATCACCATTGCCTCTTCGGCGGCCATGTTCATCTGCGAGGCGGCGGACGAATTGTTTCATTGGGACGACTTTGCGCTCGATCTGTTTGACGCGGACAAGGACGAGGTGGTTTCGCTGCTGACCATCACCACCATTGATGGGCAGCGCGTGGAAATTCCCGCCTCACCGCAGCCCAAGACGGCCAACGCGCTGGTGCAGCGCGTCATCGCGCGCGGCGCGGAGCTGATTTCCGCCGACGAGACGGGCGACAAGGACGGCACCACGATGATCGCCCCGATCCGCAAGGGCGAGAAGGTCATCGGCGTGCTGTTCATCCAGAGCCGGATGTCCGGCAGCTATACGCCCGGCGACCTGCACACGCTACAGACGCTGGCGGACCAGTGCAGCGGCGCGCTGGAACGCGTGCGGGCCGAGGAGGAACTGCGCCACAGCCAGCGCCGGTTCCGGGAGCTGTTCGAGCATTCGCCCGACGCCATCTTTGTCGAGGATATGCTGGGCAATGTGCTGGACGCGAACCGCGCCGCGTGCCAGTTGCACGGCGTGGAGCGCGAGTGGCTGCTCGGCAAAAATTCCATCGAGGAACTGGTGCCGGCCGAACGCCGCGAAAAGGCGCGGGCGGAATTTAACCAGCTCGTCAACGGCCACGTTTCCTGGATCGAAAGCGAGAGCCGCCGCGCCGACGGCCGGGCGGTGCCGGTGGAAATCCGCGTGGTGCGCGTGGAGTTCGAGGGGCAGCCGGCGCTGCTGTTCCACGTTCGCGACATCACGGAGCGGCTCGCGGTGGAGACGGCGCGGCGCAGCTCGGAAACTTTGTTCCGTTCCGTCTGGGACAATTCCGTGGACGGCATGCGGCTCACGGATGAGAACGGCGTCATTGTCGCCGTCAACGAGGCATTCAGCCAGCTCGTCGGGCTGCCGACGAAGCAGCTGGAGGGCAAGCCGCTCACCGTCATCTACGACACTCACGTGGACTGGGAGAAGATGCTCAAGGGCCACCAGCAAAGCTTCAAGTCCGGCAACCTGCTGGGCAAGCGCGCCAAGGATTATCTGCTGCACGACGGCCGCTCGGTGGTCTTTGAAATCACCGATTCCTATGTGGAACTGGGCGGCAAGCCGCGCCTGCTTTTGAGCCTGTTCCGCAATGTCACCGAGCAGAAAAAACTGGAGGAGCAGTTGCGCCAGTCGCAGAAGATGGAGGCCATCGGCCAGCTCGCCGGCGGCATCGCGCACGATTTCAACAACATCCTCACGGTCATTCTCGGCCATGCCACGCTGCTCACCATGCAGCAACTGGATCCGAAGGCGCTGGTCTCCGCCCAGCAGATCAAGCAGGCGTCCGAGCGCGCCGCCGGCCTCACGCGGCAATTGCTCGCGTTTGGGCGCAAGCAGGTTGCCAGTCCGCGGCCGATTGACCTCAACCAGCTCGTCAGCGGGATGTCCGAGATGCTGGGCCGGCTGCTCGGCGAGGATGTTTCGCTGCAAATCAATTTCAGCGGCGAGCCCGCCGTGGTCGAGGCCGACCCGGGCATGATGGAACAAATTTTGTTGAACCTGTCCGTCAATTCCCGCGACGCCATGCCGCGTGGCGGCCAGCTCACCCTCCGCGTGAGCCAGCGATATCTGGACGAAGCCTACGTCAGCCGGGTGGTGGACGCGCGGCCCGGACGGTTCGTCTGTTTGAGCCACACCGACACCGGCAGCGGCATCCCGCCGGAAAACCTGACGCGCATTTTCGAGCCGTTCTTCACCACCAAGGAACTGGGCAAGGGCACCGGCCTTGGCCTGGCCACCGTCTTTGGCATCGTCAAGCAGCACCACGGCTGGATCCAGGTGGAAAGCGTGCTGGACAAGGGCACGACCTTCCATGTTTTCCTGCCCGCGAGCAGTGAGCCGGTGGCGGCCCCGGAAAATGCCGAGACGCAGTTCCGCCAGCGCGGTGGCAGCGAGACTATCCTCGTCGTCGAGGACGAACGCGACCTGCGTGACTTTGTCGCCCGCGAGCTGCGCCGGCACGGCTACCGCATTTTCGAGGCGGTGGACGGCCCCAGTGCGCTGGCAGTCTGGGCGGAATATAAAAACCAGATCAACCTCGTCTTCACCGATGTCATCATGACCGGTGGCCTGAACGGACGCGAAGTGGCCGAGCACATCTGGCGCGATAATCCCAAGATGAAGGTGATTTTCTCCAGCGGCTACGGCGCGGACATGCTGGGCAAGGATTTCAAGCTCGACCCTGGCATCGTCTATCTCCAGAAACCCTACCTGCCGCAGACGCTCACCAAGACCGTGCGCACCTGCCTCGACACGCCGCCCGGCTAAGTTTTTAATTTTTAGTTTTAAGTTTCCCCGTTCCCAACTTAAAATTGAAAACTTAAAATTAAAACCCATTTGAAATGATCATTGCGCCGTCACTGCTCGCCGCCGATTTCACCCGCCTTGGAAAAGAGGCCGAGCGCGCCGAACGCGCCGGCGCCGACTGGTTACACCTCGACATCATGGACGGGCAGTTCGTGCCGAACATCTCCTTCGGCCCCGCCGTCGTCGCCGCCGTCCGGCCGCACGCCAAAAAACTTTTCTTCGATGTCCACCTGATGTGCGGCAAGCCCGAGATTCTGCTGGAGCCGTTCGCGCAGGCCGGCGCGGACGAAATCATCGTCCATGTCGAACTTGGCGAGAAGGTGCCGCAACTGCTTTGGAAAATCCGCGCGCTCGGCAAGAAGGTCGCCCTCGCCGTCAATCCGCCCACCGCCATCACTGCGGTGCAGCCGTATCTTGACAAGATTGACCTGCTGCTCGTGATGACGGTCAATCCTGGCTTCGGCGGGCAAAGTTTTATTCACGAGTGCCTGCCAAAAATCCAGCAGGCCGCCGTCTGGCGCCGGGAGCGGAAATTAAATTACCGCCTCGAAGTGGATGGCGGCATCAACAACCAGACCGTCGCCGAATGCGCCCGCGCCGGCGCCGACACGTTTGTGGCGGGAACCAGTTTGTTTGGCGCGCGCAGCCTGAAATCCGCCATCACCAAGATGCGGAAGATTGCGTCCGATAACGACCCCGGACTCGCCGACCTGAAGATTTGACCGCGCGGTTATTTCTCCGAGGTTTTCGCGGCCTCGATGAGCTCCCAGAACTTGGGGTTTTCCTGCAACGCCTCGTCTTCGCCCACCTTGATGCCGGAGCGGAAAAAGAAATCCTTGAGTGTGTGCCGGCTCAAAATGCGGTGGACGAGCACGCCGAGCTGGTGGCGTTCAAAATACACGCGATAGTCGCCGATGCGGAAACGGTGCAGCGTGTGACCGTCGCTTTCCAGCTTGCCGAAATCGTCCAATTCGCTGCCGATGACGTGCTGCGGCAGGCCGCGAAAATCGCCGAGGATTTGCAACTGCAGTTCCTTCGGCATCCGCGCCAGTTCAGACGCGGCAGTCGGCGTGAAAATGATTTGAAACGCGCTCATTTAATTTTGTAGGCCGATTATATGGCCGGAGAACAACGGAGTTCAACCCTTCATTCCGTCGCTTCAACCGAGCAATCCCTTTTTCAGGAAGTAGCCATACGCGATGACCAACGCGAATCCGACGAAGCGCGGCAGCCGCCCGAACACCGCCACGAAAAACATGTGCACCAATGTTGCGCCGAGCAGGATCAGCATGCCCGTCTGAAAAAACGCCGGCATTGCCATCGTGTGATAGAGCGCGTAGATGCCGAGGCACAGCGGGATGGAAATGTGCGCGTCGCCGACCTGCGAGGCATAGACGACTTCCGGCTGTTTTCGCCAGCCGTAGTAAAACGCCAGCAGCGCGTTCGGCAAAACCATCAGCCAGCCGCTCAACCAGCCAAGATACTTCGCGCTGATGAAACCGCTGTGGTGATGCTGCACCCACGCCACGAGCCAGTCCGTGCTGACATAAATCGCATACGCGCCGACGGCGAGCAGCGCGAGATTAACCGGCAGCATCAGGCTGAAGCTCGATTTGCCCTGACGCACATTTGCTTTCAGCACTTCAAAAATATGAAACGCCTGCCAGAATAGAAATAATCCCACCAGCACCAAACCGTCGTTGAAGTTCAAGCTGCCTTTGCGCCCGAGCGCCCACACCGCGCCGGTGAAAAACAAGACCGCCGTCAGCGTGAGCAGCAGCGAGAGCCGGTTCAATTCATGTTCCTTGCCGCCTTTGCCGCCGGTTTTAGCCGTGACCTTCGCTTCGGTTTTGGCCTTGAGCTTGACCTCGGATTTTTTCTTTTTGGCCGCGCCGGATTTTGCTTTTGGCAGGACGTTGATGCCCCAGATGATTGCTGGCAGGCCGAGCACGAGCGTCATGTTCGTAACATTGTTGACGAGGGAATTCGTCATCACGTCCGCACCGGAGCCGCCGGTCTGGCCAAGAATGAACGCGAAAATGAGGTTGCCCATGCCCGAGCAATACGGCATCACCAGCGTGCCCAACACCGTGCCCTCAAAGCCGCCCGCGCTCATCGCCTCCAGCCGCCAGATCATCAGGAACGACGCCACGAGGAACAGCGCCAGAAACAGCCACGGCGTTCCCGCGCCCTGACTTTCCATCCAATGAATCAACGGCTTCAACACGCGGCGGATTTTAAGGAAATTTTTCTCTGGCGCGACATATTCCTGTCGTCGTCAGGCAAAATAAAACGGCGCGGAAGTTGTCCGCGCCGTTTGTTCTTCTCCGAAAAAGCTTCAGCCAGCGATCACGCCGATTTCCACCGGTTCCACGTTCACGCCCTGCTTCTCCAGCCAAAGGATAGCGCGGCCCACTTCGCCACGCGCGCCCTGCAACTCGAGGCAGACGATGCCGATTTCGTCCGTCACGCTGGCTTGGCGGATGTTTGTCACGACCTTGAACTTTTTGGCAACCTCCCAGATGAACGGCTGCTTGATGAGCTTGGGTGGATACATCAGCCACAAGCGCTGCTGCGTGGGCGAAGAGGATTTCGTTGCCGGTAATTTTTTTTGGGGCGTGGCCATAGAAATTAAAAATTAAGAACTAAAAATTAAAAACTATTTCTACCCTCCCGCAATCGCGGGGATGATGCTGATTTCGTCGCCGTCCTTTAGGGCGGTCGCGCGGCCCTGGAGGAACCGGATGTCCTCCTCGTTGAGATAGACATTGACGAAGCGGCGCACCTCGCCCTTGTCGTCCACGAGGCGTTCTTGGATGCCGGGGAAGCGCGTCTGCAATTCGACGATCGCCTCGCCGATGGTGGCGGCGTTGATTTCGACGACCTCCTCGTTGTTGGTCAACTTGCGGAGCGGCGTGGGGATGCGGACTTTCTTTGACATAATTATAAATGTGGGTCAGGCGTTGACTTTTTCTTCCTGCGCCAGGAGCGCTTCAAATTCGCGCAAGCTGGGCTTGATCTCGCGCGCCTTGCCGCAATGGTTCTGCACGGCGTCGAGCGTCTTCAGTCCGTTGCCGGTGACGCAGATGACGGCGGAAGAATCCTTCGGAATCTTGCCGGACGCAATGAGTTTCTTCGCCACGCCCACGGTCACGCCGCCGGCGGTCTCGGCAAAAATGCCTTCCGTCTCGGCCAGGAGCTTGATCGCGTCGCGGATTTCGTCGTCGGTCACGTCGTCGGCGGAGGCATTGGTCTCGCGCATCACCTTGAGCGCATAAAAGCCGTCGGCCGGCGTGCCGATGGCGAGCGACTTGGCAATGGTGTCGGGCTTCACCGGCTTGAAGAAATCCAGCCCGGCGCGTTGCGCGGTGGAAATCGGTGAACAACCGGTGGCTTGCGCGCCGTGGATGTGCGTCTCGGTGTTCGCGACGAGCCCGAGCTTCACAAATTCCTGATAGCCCTTGTGGATTTTCGTCAGCAACGAGCCGGACGCCATCGGCACAATCGTGTGCTGCGGCAATCGCCAGCCGAGTTGTTCGGCGATTTCATACGCCATGCTCTTCGAGCCTTCGGCGTAATACGGCCTCATGTTCACGTTCACAAACGCCCAGCCAAACTTGCCGGCGATCTCGGCGCAAAGGCGGTTCACCTCGTCGTAATGGCCTTTGATGCCGATGACGTTGGAGCCGTAGATGAGCGAATTGACAATCTTGCCGTGCTCCAAATCGGACGGGATGAAAACGTAGGACTTCAACCCGGCGCTCGCGGCATTCGCGGCGACGGAATTGGCGAGGTTGCCCGTCGAGGCGCAGGCGACGGTTTCAAAACCCAGTTCCTTCGCCCGGCTCAACGCCACGCTCACGACGCGGTCCTTGAACGAAAGCGTCGGATAATTCACGGCGTCGTTCTTGACGTAAAGTTCGCGGATGCCGAGCGCCTTGGCGAGGCGCGGCGCTTTGACGAGCGGTGTAAAGCCCACGAGCGGGCCGACGGTCGGTTCGCCCGCGATGGGCAGCAGTTCGCGATAACGCCACATCGTCTTGGGGCGCGACTCAATGGCCGCGCGCGTCAGCGACTTCTTGATGCGTTCGTAGTCGTAAGCGACTTCGAGCGGGCCGAAGTCGAACTCGCAGACGTGCGTCGCTTCGAGCGGATATTCGCGTCCGCACTCGCGGCACTTGAGCGCCT
>Ga0302198_10000897_pt1 | contig 33149 bp, 54 predicted proteins | sample II_Bog_N2_2_FD_193521 | JGI IMG/M metagenome (GOLD analysis project Ga0302198, IMG submission 193521) | Peat permafrost microbial communities from Stordalen Mire near Abisko, Sweden - II_Bog_N2_2 | ecosystem: Environmental > Terrestrial > Soil > Wetlands > Peat | place: Sweden: Abisko...
AATGAAAATAAAAAGGAAAATTCCTTTGATTTATCTTTTTTTAAAGATTTAGAAAAAATTCATAAAGACTACATTTACAGCAGAGGTTTTACTGATTATCACATTCAAAAATATAATCTAAAGAGTTATATGAGTTCTATAGTAATTCCTTCATTTAATAAAGAAAAAAAAGTTAATTATGTACAACTCAGATCCGTACTTTTTAAAAGATATGAAAACACTATTTCTGAAAAACCTATATTTAACTTATATCGATCCTTAGAAGAAAATCAAGGGACTCTTTTCATAACTGAAGGAATTTTCTCTGCTATGACTATAGGAGGCTGTGCCATCTATGGTAAAAGCATTACAGACTACCAAATAAAATTACTTTCAGAATGTAGTAGAAATATAGATAGAATTGTTATCACTTTAGATGGTGGATTTTTTCTGGATACCTTTAAGTCTTATTCAAGGTTAAAAGTTTTAAATATTCCAATATACTATTGTGCTTTACCTTATGATAAAGATTTTAATGATATGGAAGCAGAAGAAATTATTTATTCTTTACAAAATAATATATTTTTGCTAGAGGATTATAAACTTAAGATACTAAGCTCCAGATTTAAAATGTATAATAAGAATTATAAGAAATTTTATGAGGAAGTTATATTAAACTGTAAGTAATATAACTGTAAATAAGAATAAACAAGTATAATTACTACTTGAATATTATACTTAAATAAGTTTTAAATTAAAAGGTTAATAATGTATAAAATATCCTACACTTCAGAAGATAAGTCTTTTTTAGTTTACTCTTTAGTAAAAGATTCATACTATTATGGGGAAAAAAATTTAAGTAAGTTTATCTCAGAAGCAGAACTTATAAAAAAGGCATTGGATTTTCTTTACTGTAGTAAAGAAATAATGTATATTCCTAAAGGTACTATTTTAAGTAACCCAGATGGAAGCACTTACGAGTTAGAAAGTTCCCAAGTTTTTGAGGAAATTCCAGAAAAGACCCCAGATGTAGGTAATTATGCTCTTAGTTTGGAAAAAGTTTCTGAGGACTTTATGGAGATAATGGACTCAGAAGGTTCTAATTACTCTTTAGATCAACTTAACTCTGCCTTTTTCTCACAGGACACAAAATACATCTCAGAAAAAAATACTCCTTATTTTCAAAAAAGAGGCAGTTTTTTATAATATTAGAAACAAAAATTATTTTATAAAGAAGGTAAAATGAAAGAAAAAATATGTTACTACCGTCAGAAAGAGTTTATGGAATATACAGGTCAGTTTAAGGAAGTAGAAAACTTATCTCTGCTCTATAGGAATTTAATTTTAGAGGAGAAAGAAGAACTTATAGATGCTATAAATAATAATAATATTGAGCTTATATTAGACTCTGTAGCGGATTTAGTTGTTGTAATATCTGGATTTTTACTTTCTGAAGAAACAAAAAATAAATTTAGTGTAGAAAGAAGGATTAGCTCTATTCAACATAATACAGAACTAAGTAAAGTAAAAGTTATAGATTTTTTAAGCAGTAAAGTTACTTTAGAAGAAATAAACTTAGAATTTTGTTTTTTGGAATTAGAAAAGTTGCTGACTTTTTGCTATTTATTCAAAGTTAATGTTAAAAATTTATTAAATGAAACTTATGACTCTAATTTTACTAAATTTTCTAAATTAGAAGATGGATCTTATTTAGTAAGTAGAAATTCTGAAGGTAAAATATTGAAAGACAAGGGTTACACTCCCGCCGATTTTTGTAAATTTATAAACATAGATTTAATAGATTTCTTTCTACCTTTTCCTGATAGGACTGTAGACGTTTTTAATTTAAAATATGTTAACAGATTTTCTGGAAAATTTTCTAAAAATAGATCTACTGTGCTAGAACATACTTCAAGAGTTTCAGCATTTACAGATTTTCTTTTAGAAGTAGTTTTTAAGAACTTATCAGATAAAATTAAATTAGAATGCTATAGGTTTGCAATTTTTCATGATTCTATAGAAACTCATACAAATGATATCCCACATACTGTAAAAGTACAGAATCCAGATTTTTACAAAGCAGTTAAAGATTTAGAAGAGAAGTTATGCCCTTATAAGATATCAAACATCGCAGCATTAATAGTTAAGTGTGCTGATGTTTTAGATTTTTGCTATGAATCAAAATTAGAAATTATTACAGGCAATATTTGTAAAGAATACTCTACAGTTTTCCCAAAAGCTTTAGTAGTTATGGAAAACTTAAAAGTTAAAAATGAAAAGTTTAAAAAAGAAATAGTTTTAGTAGAAAATATTATAAAAACCATTTTTAGCGATAAAGATTATTTAAAATTTTAAAACAAGAATTTAATTATAACTCTGGTTATAATAAATCGTTTTAATGGTTTTTCGAAATAAAACTGAAATTTATTAATTATTTTATGAAAGAGAAGATACAATGAATTTAAATGCGATAAAAAATGCTATAGAAGAAGCTAAGAAGCTTACAAAGCCAGCATTCAATAAAGAGAATGAGATAGTTTATATAGAGAAACCAGGAAAATATGTTTTTAGAATGGTTAAAATCCCTAATAAAGATAACCCTGAAGAGTTTTCATTCTTTAGAAAAGTAGAAGTACATATGTATAAAGGTATAAGACCTGTACTTCACACTGGAGATGACTGTCCTATTTGTGCTATGAAAGATTTACTTGAATCAGCTGGGATGGAAACTTGGAGACTAAACCCAATAGAAAAATTTGTAGCCCCAATTGTTGTGCACGATTACTTTGTTGCTACTGAAGAAGAAAAATCTTCTAAATTAAAATTCAAAATAGAAGGCAAATTATCTTTTGGTGTTTTCAGTAAGAAAGTTCATGATTGTTTAATAAATTATATTAGTGGTACTGACCCTGAAGAAGTAGCTAATCTCTTAGATGAAAAAGAATCTTACTCATCTTTTGAAGTTACAATTAGAGAAGATAAATCTGTGAATATTTCTGCTAGTTTAAAGCGTAGACCAATTATCTCTAGTACATTGCCAGAGATTCCTACTTTTGACATAAACGAACAATATATGAACTCAAATGACAAACCTAAAGATGAACAGATTTTAATAGTGAGGAAATCTCTACTTTCTAAAGCTGCAGAAAAATTAGGTAGACAAAATATAGTGGATCCAAAACCTACTGTAGCTGATTCTGAGAAATCTAGTACTTTGCAAAGTGCTAGAAGCTATGTATCTAATACTGAAGATGATGATTCAGAATTTGATGTTGATTTAGAAGTATAATTTTAAGACTATATTAGAACTCATTTTACAAATGAGTTCTTTTATTTACAGTTTAGGAAGTAAAATAATGATTAAAAAAATTAAAAAATCTGATGGCAGATTAGAAGACTTTGATCCTAATAAGCTCAACAAATGGGCTGAGTGGGCAGCTTTATATAAGAGAATAAGTTGGAGTAATATCACTTTGAAAGCTTATAGAGCTTGTTATGATAAGTGTTCAACTACAGATTTACATAAAGCTTTAATTACAGCTTGTATAGAAGAGCAAGATGAAGACCATTTAAAAATGGCTGGAAGATTATTCATTAGTTCAATATACAAAGAGGTATATGGTGGCATAGATAAAATACCTTCTTTGATTGACTTTTATAAGAAAATGGTAAAGCTAGATTTTTGGGTAAAAATGGACTACTCAGAAGAAGAACTTCATGCTATTGGGAAAATAATAGATCACAGTAAGGATATGACATACACTTATTCAGAATTAAAAGCTCTTAGAGATAAGAATATGATAGTGGATAAAACTGTAGATAAATGTTATGAGTCTCCTCAAATGATGTACATTGGAGTTTCAATGGCTATCATGGAAAAAATGCCCAAGGAAAGAAGGATTAATGATATAATAGAATACTACAAACTTCTATCAGACAAAAAGTTAAATGCTCCAACTCCTTTTCTTTGTAATGCACGTACTAAGCACAGAGATTATGCCAGCTGTAACTTATACTCCACATTAGATACCTCACAGTCTTTAGCTGTTGGAGACCACATAGCATATTTAATGACCTGTGCTTCAGCTGGAATAGGTGCTCACTTAAAAACAAGATCCAAAGGGGATAAAGTAAGAAAAGGAACTATTGAGCATCTAGGGAAAATTCCTTATTACAGATGCATAGAGTCTGCTGTCAGAGCTAATAAACAAAGCTCGAGAGGTGGCAGTGCTACAGTATATTATAATGTTCTAGACCCAGAAGTTATGAGTTTATTAATGTTAAAGAGTATTGTTACTCCAGTTCAAGAGCAAGTAAGAGGATTAGACTATTCTTTCGGGTATAATAAAACTTTTGCTAGAAAAGTAGCGTTTAATGAAGATTGGATGCTTGTTTCTTATAAAGATGCTCCAGAATTACATGAGGCATTGTATTCAGATGATTTGCAAAATTTTGAAAAACTTTATGAAGAAGTTTTAAATAATAAAAATATTAAAAAAACTATTATTAAAGCAAGAGATATAGTTAAATTACAATTAGTTCAATCTTACGAAACTGGCAGAATATATTTACATGAAACTTATGAAATGAACCATCATACTCCTTTCAAAGAAAAAATCTACATGTCAAATTTATGTGTGGAGATTTGCCAACCCACTAAAGGTTTTAAAAATATGCAAGAGCTTTATTCTTCAGAATATGTAGAAGGGGAGATTAGTGTGTGTTCTCTCTCTGCAATAGTAGCAGGTAGAGTTAAACCAGAAGAGTACTACAATGTAGCTTATTATACTTTATTAGGCATAGATAATGTTATAGAATTAATGAACTATCCTTTTCCTAATCTTGAAACTACTGCTAAAGCTAGAAGAAACGTAGGAGTAGGAATTACTAATTTAGCTTATGATTTAGCTAAAAGAGGTTTAACTTATAATTCAATTGAAGGTAAAAACTACATTCATCAGCTAGCAGAGCTTCATAGCTATTCTTTAACTAAAGCTAGTTTGCAATTAGCTAAAGAAAGAGGAGTTTGTGATTGGATGCATAAAACTAAGTATCCACAAGGTTGGTTACCTATTGATACATATAACAAAAATGTGGATAAAGTTCATACTCAAGAGTTATTATGTGATTGGGAATCTTTAAGAAAAGAAATAATAGAGAACGGAGGGATCCGTAATTCTGTATTAGAAGCTAATATGCCATGTGAATCATGTAATAAGTTTGATAATAAAATACAAACTGTAGACTATGGTAACATTGATTTTCATGAAATTTGCGAAATTAATGGTATAGATTATAAAAAATTAGAATCTGAAGATACTCAAAAGTGGTTGGATTTAAAAAATCCTTTAAAAGTCTACACTAAAGAAGGAATTTTAGAGGCTGATAAACTGTACTACAATGGTAATTGTGAAGTTTTTGAAATAGAATTCGAAGATGGAAACATTTATTCTTTTACAGGGAATCATAAACTTTTAATCTCCATAGAAAATGAGGAAAAGTGGGTAAAAGTTTCTGAACTAACTGGTGATGAAGAGATACTTTGCTTAAATCATGAATAAAAAAATTATAAAACAAATTTATAAAGAAATAAAAAAATTAGAAATAAGTGATTTAGAGGATTCTTTCTTTTTAGATTTTTCCTCTAAATTAAATATAACTTTTTCTTCTCAAATAAATTTAAAAGTTAAATTAAAAGGCTGTAATTAATGAAAATTAATAAAATAATAAAAAAAGATGCTGTACCTACCTATGATATAAATGTTCCAGAGGTACATCATTATTTGATGGGAAATGGTATAATAAGCCATAATTCTTCTGTAAATTCTAACACTACTAATGGTTTATATCCAGTTAGAGGAATTAAAATTTTAAAAGGTTCAGATAAAAACAAAACACTTTTCATTGCTCCTGAATCTGATAAACTAAAGTCTAATTACCAATTGGCTTGGGATTTAACTACTTTAGAAATGATTGATGTTTATTCTATAGTGCAGAAATTTACAGGACAATCCATATCTGCTGATTTTTACATTGATTATAATAAATTACCTAATGGTAAAATTGATGACACTCAATTAGTTAAAGAATTTTTATACATGACTAAAATGGGAATGAAAACTAGGTATTACATTAACTCCAGAACAGATGATGATACAGAACTTGAAAACGATGGTTGTGAAGGTGGAGTTTGCTCATTATGACAGTATTTAATATAAACAACAATGCTTATAAAGACAAGAAATATCCTTTATTTTTAGGTCAAGTTCCAGGTATTTATGATTCTATAAACGTAAATTATTCTAAGTTTTATGATCTTTTTGAGAAATTAAAATCTATTGATTGGACTCATAATGAAATTAATTTATCTGGTAGCAGACTAGACCTTTTACACTGTTCTGAAAGTACCAAGCAAATTATGTTAAAGAATTTAGCCTTCCAATGGGAGTTAGATTCTATAGCCAGTAGAAGTATAGCTCCTTTATTGGCACCATTTGTTACTAATAGTGAACTTTGGTTACTTATTTCCAAGATAAGTGAAAATGAAAATCTGCATGCTTTAACCTATTCAGAGATTGTAAGACAATGTGTTCCGAATGTTGAAGATATTTTTAAAGAGATGATGCAAAATGAAAAGATTTTAAATCGAGGTACTAAAGTTTTAAATACTTTTGACAATCTTCAAAAAATAGGTGCAGAGTACACTTTAGGAATATTAAACACTGAAAGTGATTATAAGTACATGATGAAGGCAATCTTCTTATTTTATGTGGCTTTATATTCAATGGAGCGTATTCAATTCATGGCTAGTTTTGCTTGTACTTTTGCACTAGCAGAACAAGGTTTATTCTTAGGTATGTCAAAATATGTTCAGAAAATCATGAAAGATGAATTAACTGTACATGCAGAACATGATAAAAATGTTTTAAAAATACTTATGGATACCGTAGAAGATCACAACTTTTGGATGGATGAGTCTAAACAAATAATAGATGAAATAGTTAATACAGAACTCGCTTGGAATACTTATATATTTTCTGAGGATAGATCAATAGTTGGACTAAACAAGGAGCTTTTAGATGAATGGGTTTTATACAATGCTAAAGAGGTTTATAAAACTTTAAAAATAAAATCTGATTTCAAATTTCCTAATTCTACTCCTTTAGTTTGGTTCACTAATAATTGGTTAGATTTAAATAAAGTTCAGAATGCGAATCAGGAAACTGACTCTACTAACTATAAGCTTTCATCTACTATATCCACTTTAGGTGATGATATTTTAGACTTTTAATAATAAATATTACCTTTAAGATTCTTGTGAGAGTATAATATTGAAATGAGTAAATTTATAGTAATTTTGTATTTTTTAAAGAATTTTTTTAAGAATGTTTCATATGATTTGAATCATATTTATATGGAATATTTTTTTATAATGTTTGTTTTAAATAAACATATAGAGTCTAAAGTTTTCGAAGATACAATTTTTGATATTAATTTGCATGAATTGAAAACTAAGTTTCTTGAAGGCAATGTTTTAACAACCATCTATTTTCCCTCTCAAGTTTCAATAGATGGTTGCTTTAAAAAATTATTAAAGAATTACAAAAAAAGAATAAAGACTAAAGATTCTTATGTTCTTAGTATTACAGAGAAAAAATATAATAAACTTTATGAAAATTCTTCTTTATCTTTAAAAACTTTAGAAGAATTTGTAAAGGCTAGAGATTCTAAGAAAATACTAATAATTTCTAGAAAAGAAAAACACTTTTTTAAAGCTGTAGATTTTTCTAGGAAATTAAAATTAGAAACATCTATTCTTTCTAATGTTTTAATTGTAAACTTTAGCGGAATGAAAAATAAAATTTAACCTTAAATACTTTGAGAGAAGTATAATATCTAAATTAATTATGAAAGGAAATAGAAATGAAAATAGAAACTTTAATACAAAATTCTCTTGTTGTCTTACCTGGTGTTGATAAAAGAGCAGAGGCTAGACTAGCAAGACCTTCTACAGAAACAGAAGATTATTCTAGGTTTGACTTTGAATCTCAAAGTAGTAAACCCGGACAACTTTATACTGGTGCTATTCTTTACTCAAGATTTCAATCTGAAGTAAAACCCAGAGTTTCTCGTTGCAATGTAAAAGTTCACTGTAATTGTGATGCTTATAAATTTTATTTTTCAGAATATAATTGGAAGGCTGGTTGTGGTTTAGAAGCCCCAGAACCTTACACTCCAGTGGCTAATCCTAAGAGAATTAGAAAACCTAATAATCCAAGTAAACTTCCTGGTTTATGTAAACATTTACTTTCTTTCCAAAACTTTCTTCAAGAATTTAATTATGTTTGGAAGTAGGAGTGTATAAATGGACTGTATTTTAGAAAAAATTAAGAAGCAAAAATTAGAAGCCCAAATATCCAGAAACTCTCACAAGAACTCATTCTTAGGTTTAGTTCTAGGGGAAATATTAAAATTACGTTCAGCTAAAAATCCTGTGGATTTGATTACTGATTCTCATGTATTTCCAATTTTAGAGAGAATGTTAAAAGATATTAAAACTACTCTTGGTCTTTTGCCTCCAAGTGATTCCAGAGTAGAAAACTTACTTATAGAAAAAGAAATACTCGAAAGTTATCTTCCTAAAAAGATGTCTTTAAAGGAAATAGAAGAAATACTTGAGAAGAATAATTTTCAAGATTTAAAATCAGTCATGATGTACTTTAAAGAAAATTATTCTGGAAAATATGATGGTAAGGTTCTTCAAGGAGTTTTTAATGCAGGAAAATAAAACACAAGATAAAGATATAGCTCAAAAGTATTTTGAGTGTAGCTATTTCATGTATAAAAATGCTGGAGATAAAGAAACTCAAGATTACTTGATAAAAAATTTAGGAGAAAAATTCTATTGGGATTGTTGTACTCTAGGTAAGATAGTAAATTCTACTCTTAAAACTTTTGAAAATCCTTATGTTTTCATAGAGTGGGATAATAAAGTTGAGAGTTTTAATTTAGATTTTGTAATAGAAACATTTAAAAGTAATATAGAAAGAAGAAACAATGTTCAATAGTAAATATAATGAGAGTAACAAACCTAGAGTTCTAGAAACAGAACAAAGAAGAGAAGGTGATAGAATGATTGCTACACAAATGGCGGAATCAATACATTTTGTAGAATTAAAATTAAACTACATGATGGAATTGTTAACTAAGGTTTGTGCTAATCAGCAAATTCCTATCAGAAGTTATAAAGAATATGTAGATCAAGTTAAAAATAATCATAATAAATAAGTATCTTAAAGGTTCATTTCATGAATTTAGAACGTAAGTCTTTAGAAGAAATTTTATCTATATATTTATTATCTGGAGAACTAAGTACTATTGCAAGAGTTAAAGAACTGCTTTTACTAGCTATACCAGATAGAGAACATCTAACTCAATTAGTAGCTTATACTAAAAATCTAAACTTAGTTCAGGAAGAATTTCTTTCATTAATTGGAAGTTTAAAGAATTACTTAGGAAAATTAAGAGTTAAACAAAAATCTATTATTTCTAATGAATTAGAATCTTTAGTTCAAGAAAAAGGTTACACTAAGTCGGAGAGAGAGCTTCTGCTATATAGGGAAAATTCTATTATAGATATTTCTAATAAAGTAAATGATTTTGAATCTATAGTTTATTATTGCGAGAATTTACAGTGGAATCTTATAAATTTAAGTAAGTTTGTGATTAAGTAGAAAATAATGTTAAAAATAGGAATTTTAGGAGCTATAGGAGCTGGAAAAAGTACAGCAGTGGAGCTTCTTTCTAAGAAATTTAAATCACTCAATATTAGTTTAGAGAATGTTGATGAAAATATATTACTCTCAAAATATTATAAAGAACCCAAGAAGTACTGTTTTCAGTTACAAAAGAATTTTTTAGAAGAAAAAGTTAATGAATACTCAACTTTATTTTCTAAAAATAAAAATTTTATAATAGATAGTCCATTTTATTCTGGAGCATCTTTTGTTGAAATGAATTATTCTGAAGGTAACTTGACTCCAGATGAATATAACTTGTATAAAATGCTAAATAAATACTACTTAAAAGTTTGTGAACCTTTAGATTTATTAATTTATTTAGATTGTCCTTCGTCTATTTTATTAAAGAGAATAAAAAAGAGGGGCAGGTGCTGTGAGAGTTCAATAAATTTAGAATATTTAAATAGACTTTCAGAAGAACACTACAAAATTTTAGATGAAGCCCTTTGGAGAGACAAAACTTTAGTTAGAATAATAGACTATTCTAACTTGACAAAAGGTTACAAATATTTAGAAAAATTAATTGATAATTTTCTTAGTAAAAATCAGATATAATATGTTGATTTCAAATTTTTAAGGAGTATAAAATGTCAGGTCTTTTTTATAATGAAGGAGATTTTTCAGAAAAGAAATTTTCTGAAAAAGAATTAAAAGATATTAAAAAATTATGTAACTTAGACATAGAGTTAGCATATAGAGTTAAAAAATATTCTAAAGGAGAGTTCAAAAGCTCTGGAGGAGGAATGGATATGTTAGTAATAGTAGATCGCCAAGTAGGTTATTCCTCTGAATCAGGAAATTGGTCAGCTAGTATCGACTTGAATGGAAACTTTTGGTGGTCTGATAGAAATACTTCCGAAGTTCCTGAAAATTTAAATTCCTCTATTCTAAGAGCTTTGAAGGAGTTAAACTTAACTTTGATAGATTCTCCTAAAAAAGATTTTTAAAGTGCAGGAAGCTACTTTTTGTACTAGTAAACTGTATTTCTTCAAAAAGGTGAATCATATTGAATATTTATAAAGTAGGAGGAGTTTGCAGAGATGAACTTCTTGGAAAGAAACCAAAAGATATTGATTACCTTGTACTCGGAAGTAATGAAAAAGATCTACTAGATCTAGGATATAAGAAAGTGGGTAAATTTTTCGCAACTTATCTTGATCCTAAAAACAATAATCAGTACTCTTTGCCTAGAATTGAAAATATAAAAGAAGATCTTTCAGAATTAGAAATACTGAAAGAAGATTTAGCCCGTAGAGACTTAACTATTAACTCCATGGCGGAAAATTCAGATGGGAAAATTTTTGATTTCTTTGGAGGGATTCAAGATTTACAAAATAGAGTTTTGAGGCACACTTCCACTGAGCACTTTAAATCTGACCCAATCAGGATTCTCAGAATAGCTAGATTTATGTCTGTGCTGAATAATTTTTCCATAGCAGAAGAAACTTTAGATTTAGTTAGAAAATTAGTTAATGAGAATTTTCTTGAAAGTTTAGAACCTGATAGAGTTCGTAATGAGTTTAATTTAGCTTTTAAATCTTCTAACCCTTATAGGTTTATTCATACTCTACACCTATTTGGAGCTTTGAGTTGGATATGTAAGTTTTTTGATTTCAAGCAGGTTATAGATAGAAACTTGGAATTATCTTTTAGTTTGCTTCTAAATACAGAAAAGGATTATGATTCCAGAATATTAATGTCTTCTATATTAGCCACTTCTTTAGGTATTGATTTATATTTAGATAAACTTTTAATAGGCAATGATCTATATTCTAGTATTCAAGCATTTAAAAAGCTATATAACTTAAGGATACCTATTTATCAGAGTATATTCTCTAAAGACTGTGAGAAACTCCTTAGCAAAATTTTAAAGTTTGATAGTATATCCAGAATAGAATTTTATATAAGAGAATCTAAGATCATGGGTAACGAAGCTAGATGGAAAGAAATTTTACAATACTTAATTACCTTGAAAAATCTTATGTCTGAAGTTTCTAATCAGGATTTTTCTGAAATGAATGTTGAAGAAATAAGACTAAAAAAATTGGAAATAGCAAATAAATATTTTTAGAAAGAAAACTTTGTGAGTATAATTAAACTGACTATTTGTAAAAATGTTTTAGAATACTTAGAGAAAGAAGAAATTATATTTTCCATAGAAGATAATCATGTTGTACTGCATAAGAAAAACCTAAACAGAGAAAGTATATTTAAACTATTAGACTGTAGTTTAAACAGTATAGAGCAGAATGTAAAAAGCCAGTTGATTTCTCATTTTTTAGTAAATAATAAATGAATAAACATATAAAATATATATTAGATAATGTAGAACATCCTAAGTGGATAGACTCCAACCTTCAGTATGTAGTAATAACAGGAAGCTACGCTTATAATGTAAATAATTCTAATAGTGACATGGATTTGTATGCTTATGCTATTCCAGAGAAGAAGATACTATTTCCACATACTCAAGGATATATTAAAGGTTTTGGTAAAGAACCAGAAATCTTTGATCAGTTTCAGAAACATCACATACAAAACCCAAGTTGGGGTAAAGAATATGACATTCAAATATTTAATATAGTTAAATTCTTTAATTTAACTATGTTGGGAAATCCCAATATGATAGATTGTTTGTATGTTCCCTCTAATTGTATCTTACATATGACTGAGTTAGGTACACTAGTAAGGGAAAATAGAAATTTATTTCTTTCAAAAATTTGTAAAGTTAAGATGTCTTCATACGCTTATTCAGAATTGAGAAAAATAGAAAGTAAGGCTCATTCAGGTTCTGAAAAGAGAAAAGAATTAATAGATAAATATGGGTATGATTGTAAACATGCTTACCATGTTATTAGATTAATTTTTGAAGCAGAACAGATCTTAGAGGAACATGATTTAGATTTAACAAGAAATTCTGAAATGTTAAAAAGTATAAGATCTGGAAATTGGACTCTAGAACAAATTAAGGCTAAATTTTATGAGAAAGAAAAACATCTAGAAGAATTATATTCTAGAAGTACCTTGAGAACTCTACCTGCTGAAGAAGAAATTAAAAACTTACTTTTTAAGTGCTTAGAATCTCATTATGGGAGTTTATCTAAATTGGAAGTAGAGATACCTAATGCAAAAAATAATTTAATTACAGAGTTGGAAAAAGTTTTACAAAAGTATAGATAAAAATAAGTATTTATGTCTCAAATTTAGAATAATAGAGTTACTATTAAACGGAAGTATAGAGAAATACGTAAATAAATATATAATATTTAATAAATTTAAAACAAAAGGATAATTATGGAATTAAAACTTAACGAAAAAGTTCGCATAAAAATAAATTGTGAAGAACTCTATTCAGATTATTCTGATTTATTCGGAACTATTACTTCTATAAATGAAATTACTCAAGAATGCTTTGTAGTTTTTAACCATAAACCAGCTCTTAATAGTTATAAAGTTAAAAGTTGTTTTATTCCTAGTTATTTGATTACTTCTCTTTCTGAGTATATTATTTGGGAACATAAACCTTATTGGGAATTACTAGGAGAAAAAATATATTTACAAAATTGTATATCTAAAGAAAAAGAAGTTTATTATCTTTCAGATGAAATACAAAAGATTTTAAAAATTCCTTACTTTAACTTTTATTTCGCACCTGATCAGTCTGTTGGGCATGAATCTTCTTTTACAATTCTAATTAAAGAAGATGGGAAAACTATACCTGTGAAATATTACGCAGAAGATCCAGAAAATTTTTGCATATAGAATCCTCGAGCATTTTGATTTAATTTATTTAAGTATATTAGAATATAAGGATAATAAAAAGAAATTAAGAGCTAAGTGCTTAGAAGAATGTATAAAAGTATATTTCTTCTAGAATAAAGTTGCTTATATAAAGAATAATTTATTTATAGATTTGGAAATTTATGGAAAACAAAAAGTATTTAAAATTAATAAACTTCTTACATCAAGCTGAAAGAGCTATCTCCATCACTTTAGAATTTTCTAGAGAACAAGAAAATATACAAGAAGAGCAAGAAGATTTAGTGTATTTAATAGGAATGAGTAATAATACTTATGAAATTAAAGAAGTTTATAATGAAGATAATAATACTATAGCTTCTTTTATTGTAAAAATATATGTAAATAATTTAATCCACAAAGTAATTTTTACTTGGGAGTAATTTTTAGAGGTGAATACAAATGAAAATTAGATATTTGTCTGGGGATTTAGAATATAACTTTGATTTACTTTTTTCTGATCATTTTTTAAAGTTTAAAGACACAATCTTAGAAAAGGAAGAATTTAAAGATTACAAAGGAAAAATTTTTAGGATAGATCATATACTGATAGATGAGGCTACTTTAGTGTGTGATCATGTTAGCATTATGTGTGTTTCTGATCCATCATTTATTGTACTGGGATATGTACATTTGTGGGATTTAGAAAAACTAAAAAATTTTGAAGAAAGTTATCAAAATGGTTAAAATAGAGGAACTATATGATAAAGTGGTAAGAGAAATACAAAAAGTAATTCCTAAAAATTCTTTAATAGCAGATGCATGCTTTGTTTACAACACTTATAAAACATATAGGATTGGTAAAGCTTATTTTAAATTATCTTTAACTAAAAATTTTTTAGAATTTTGCCTGTATCATGATGATATCATAAATACTTTCAATGAGGGTGATTTAGAAGAAGTTCTATATTCTATACTTATTCATAAAGAATCTGTTTTTAACTTCAATTCTAACCAATTTCTTCAAGATGTATTATCTTGTATATTAAACTTATTAGAAGAAAATTCATAATGAAATCTTTAGATGAAAAAATACAAGATTTACAAGTTCTTATATCTAACTTAGAAATACCAGATCAGTGGTATAAAGAAGAAGAAGTTATTGATTCCTTAGTAAGTAGATGTAACTCAATATCTAGAGAAATTATAGACAATAGTAGAGTCCCAACAATACCTGCTCATGAGATTATAGAAATATGTATTGTAAATAAGAAATTATTTTTTAAAAATAATCAATTGAACGGTTGGGATTTAACTTGGTTAAAAGAATCTAATTCAGATTCTTTAAAAATATCCTTAGTTGAATCTTGTACTTCATTCGCTCTAAAACGTAATTGGGAATCAGCTTTTAGAGTAGTAATACTTTTATTTAATCTAGAAGTTATAGACTTTATACTTTTAAAGAGTATATTGTCAAAGTATTCAAGAAAATTAAACTTATCTGATTTACTAGAACTAGAAGGATTCGTTAAAACTTCAGTATTTTCTGAGGATAGAATTACATATGAGACTGATGAAGTTAAATTTGAATGGAGTAATTCTCGACCTAGCTATTGGATTCATAGTAAAATTTACGAAGAAGCGATAGTTTTAAGTAAATCAAGAGGAGAACAAGAAGTTTTTAAAATAGCTAAAAATATTCTAGGTTTCTAAAGATTAAATACATTTCTTTTTTCGTACTTTAATAAATTAAAAACTTAATTCAAGTTTCTCTAAAATTTCAGATTCTGAAATTACTTGAATGTTTAATTTTATAGCTTTTTCTAGTTTACTCCCTGCCTTTTCTCCTGCTAATAAATAAGAAACAGTTTTATTGACTCCACTAGAAATCGTACCACCATTATCAGTAATTAACTTTTCAAAAAAGCTTCTAGATTTACTTAAAGTTCCTGTTATAACGAAATTTAAATCTTTTAATTTCTCAGAAACTAAGCTAGTCTCTTCAGATCTTATATTTACACCTCTAGAGAAAAGTTTTTGTATCATAATTATATTAGAATTTAAATTAAAGAAATCTAATATACTTTTTGCTGTAGTTGAACCTATGTCTTCAACCTCTAAGATATCATCTAAAGAAGCTCTCATTAATTTGTGAATGTCCTTAAACCTATTACTGAGAGACTTTGAAGTACTTTTTCCAACATTTCTTATTCCTAAGGAGTATATAAATCTATCTAATGTGACTTGTTTTTTATCTTTTATAGAATTTAAAATATTCTCACATTTTTTCTCTGCAAAGCCCTCTAAATTTAGTAAGTTTTCTTCTGTAAGATTATAAAAATCAGAAGGATCTAACAAAAAATTCATGTCTACAAGTTGTGATATTATTTTGTCACCTAAACCCTCTATATTAAAAGCTTCATTGGAAGCAAAATGTTCCAATGAAGCTTTCAGCTGCGCAGAACAATTAAAACCTCCTGTGCATCTTAGAACTGCCTTTTCCTCTTCCTTACAAGCTGGAGAATTACAGACAGGGCAATTGTAAGGCATTACAAATTCTCTTTCAGAACCATCTCTCACTTCTTTTACTACTTTAACTATTTCAGGAATTACATCCCCAGCTCTTCTTACAAAAACCTTATCTCCAATTCTTATATCTTTTCTTTTTATTTCATTTTCATTACTAAGAGTTACGTTCTGAATAGTAGTTCCTGCTACAAAAACAGGTTTTAAGCGTGCTACAGGAGTCAAAGCTCCAGTTCTTCCAACTTGTATATCTATACCTTCTACGGAGGTCATAACTTCTTCTGCAGGAAACTTATGTGCAACAGAAAATTTAGGTGCTCTGGAAATAAAACCTAATTTTCTTTGATCTGAAGTATTGTTAACTTTATAAACTACTCCATCAATTCCGAAAGGTATCATATCTCTTGAAGAGTTTATATCTTCATAATATTCTTCTAATTTAAGAGTGTCTTCTTCACAAAGAATTATCTTAGTACTCTCTGGAATTTCAAAATCTAAAGTCTGTAGAAATTGAAGTTCTTCAGAGTAAGTTTCAAACTCCTTTAAAACTCCATGAATTTTGCATTCTACTAAAGAATAAGGATAAAACTTTAAGTTTCTAGTTGCTACTACTTTACTGTCTAATTGTCTTATAGTTCCAGCAGCAGCATTGCGAGGATTGGCAAAAGTTTTTTCTCCTGCTAGAAGTAAATTTTTGTTAAGAGTAATAAAGTTTTCCTTCTCTATCAAAACCTCCCCTCTTATTTCTAAATAGGTATCATTTTTAAAGTTTATTTGATTAGGGATATTACTTATATTTAAGGCATTTCCTGTTACTTCTTCCCCTATTTCTCCATCACCTCTAGTAGAAGCTACTTTTAAAATTCCGTTTAAGTAAATCAAACTCATTGCTAAGCCATCAAATTTAGTAGAAGCTACATACTCTATCTTATTTTTCTTTAAACTCTGCTTAATTCTTTCGTGAAAGTCCAATAATTCTTTGTGTTCAAATAAATTATTTTCATTTTTTTGAGAAAAAATATTACTTAAAGAAAGCATAGGTATTTTATGCTTGAATTTTTTAAATTCTTCATTAGGGGGATAACCTACTTTAGAAGTAGGAGAGTTTAAAAGCTTATATTCCGGATATTTTTCTTCTAAATCTTGCAATAGTTTAAATTTATTATCATACTCGGTGTCATCTATAAGAGGACAATTATATTCATGATACCATAAATTATATTTTAATAACTCATTATTTAATTCTTTTATCTGTTTTTGTATTTTCATTTCTGTTTCTTTGAATATAAACTTATTTTTTTAAGAGTTCTTTTAACTTGTTATATTTTGAGGAATTTTTTTCTAATTTTTTTATTTTTTCTTTTAATTCTTTGATTTCTTCTTTGTACTTTTGTGCATTTAAGGATTCTTGAGAAAATTTTATATCAAATATAGAGAACTCTTTTTCATCTTCATCTGTATTAATTAATATATTGCTACTTGAGTCTATGTTTATAACTAAGTAACTTAAATCTTTAGAATCTAATAAATTCTTAATGTTTTTTTCTGTAAAAAACGAGATAGTATTAAGATTTTTCACTAATTTACACTTTCATAAATTCCAGTTGAAGGATTATGAGATACTTTTTTCTTCTCTTCAAGAGACAGATCTTCCTCATCTTCACAATGCTCGGAAAAATACTCAAAAAAATTTTTTACACTCTCATCTATCTCTTGAATTTTCTGAGAGTAGAGTCTTTTACAAATTATCTCTAAACTATTTTCTTTAAAGCATTCTTGAAAGTAAATTTCGGAACAAACTTCAAAACTTTTCATCTGTTCCTGAAGGTTCCGAGTCAAATCAAAAGTAAATATTTTAAGATCAGTAGAATCCTGTAAAAAAGGAACAGAATAAATTTCCAAATAAGAGTTTTCAAATTTAAAGCACATCCAGAGGTTTTCTGGTAATTTACTGTTTTTTTCTAATATTATTTTTATTGCTGCAGATACTACTTTATTTTGTTGCTTGTTTTCTTTTTTAGTAATCTTTTTCAAAAATTTTTCCTTGTAAAATTTTTATAATGATTTATATAAATTGAAATCTTATAATTAGCTAGTATTATACTTTAATTACAACATTTCAAGTTATATTTATCATAAAATTTTTAAACTTTAATATCAAAATTTTCTGTAGGGTAAGTAGCTTTTAAACCATTATCAGATATAATTGTTATATGTAATTTTTTATAAAAGTCAAGTTTACAATCGCCTAAAGTTGTGTAAACTTTACCTTCTGTAATATTTTTTAATCTTATTTTTTTCATCATAAAATCTTTTGTAAGTACACTTTTACAAATAACCTCAGTATTTGGATTAAATCTACGACATTTTGCAACAGAAGAATCTGCAATTGAAGATAATAAGCTATTATTTTCACATTTTTTCATTTAATTTCCTTTAATTAGCATTTAGTTCACATATAATTAAGTCCCAAAATCTTTAAAAAGAAATTCTCTTATTTGAAATAGCTAATCTATAAAAAATAAAACTACTATTTGTTTCTAAAATATTCTTATTATCTTCTAATAATTTACACTGAGCATGTTTTAAAATAGTTCTCAAATCCTTTTCTGTGGTTTTCAATCTTACACGAAGAACGTTTTTAGACACAGAGAAATGATCTTTAGAGTTTAATACTTCTTTCACTTCAGAAATTAATCCTGAAGTTTTATTATAGTTTAAATTTTGAGGTACAATTTTATTATATAGTGCTCTTATCAATTTTGTTACTTTTTTCATTTCTATTCCTTTCAATATTAGGAGGTATTACTCAAAATACCTCCTATTTAATTTTTTATCCTAGTAATAATTTACTAGTTTTACTTTCATCAGACTCCGAAACCTCTTGAGCTTCTAAGTTTTGACTTTCTATACCAAGTAATTGTTTGAACTGTTCTCCAGCGCTTAAATCGCTTACTTTCATTATAGCAGATACACTAGCTTGAGCTTTCTTTATAACTGCTACTAATTTTTCTTGGTTAATGTTTTCTTTATCTAAGAGTAATTCTAAAATTGCTTGTTGATAAATAGAATTACTAGAAATCAAAGCTTTAGTTTCAAGTAGTATCTGAATGGTTACTTTTTGTAATTCAAAATTTAGACCTTCCAAATTTGTATCTAAGCTACTTTTGTTTGAGTTTTTATTTGTCATGTTTTTCTTTCAAAAAATTCTTATAAATCTAACCTATAGGAGAAGTATAAGTGTTAGGTAACTGCACATTGTTCACAAAAACAGATGTGTTAGGTTTGTAAGAAGAATTTGAGATCCAATTTTTCCAAATTCTTCTTAGAGAAAGACCATCTAAGTTTATTCCTCCTTGTTCCAAATTACAGGATACCTCTTTAAAAGTTAAGCCTTTTTCAAAAAGAGATTCTATGAAATAAACAAGTTTCTTATCCATTAGATGCCTTTCTGTATTTATTTAACTCTTTTCAATTCTACTTTTTTATTTGTAACTGGGTGTAAAATTTCTTTAAACTTACAGCCTAAAGCACTGCTTGTTACATTTAAAAAATTAGAAGCTTCCTTAAGGCTTAAAAATTTCTCACCTGAGCTAAGTTTAATAACTTCAGCATTTCTAGAAATCTTTATTACTTTACCTGTGACAGGATGTTTTATTTCTTTTATTTTATTAAAAATTATAGAGGGATTATGTTTTAGAAATCTAGCAGCTTCATTCATGCTGTAAAATTTTTCTCCAGAACTAAGCTTAACTCCCACTATTTCTGAGTAGAAAGAATCTTTAATTTGATTTGGGTGAGATCCTGGTTTATCATAAAAAAGATTTTCAGCAACATTGCCTGCTTTGATATTTTTTCTATATAGAACTTGACCTTTTTTCATTTTAGGTAAGAAGCAAGCTGCCACAACTCTAGCTAGATTAACCTTAACTGATTTACCATTACTGTTAGTAAGACTTAAATTATTTCCTTTGAAATTTCTAAAAGCATCACTTTTTTCCGAGAAAACTTGTCCTTTTTGAGAAACATAAATGCCTTTATAACCTTTAATTTGTTTAAAGATATCTCCATTTATTTTAATTTCTTTTTGACTCATTATACTTTCTCCTTAAGAAGTTTATATTATTTATCACGAGGTAATATTATACTTCAAATTTAAAATTGTAAGTTATATTTTATTATTGCATGAATCCATTACCAATTGGAGGACAATAGCTAGAAGGAAATTTTACTAAATCTGTTGCACAATTTTTAGTATTTGGTAAGTATCCTCCACTATGAAGATATTGTTGATAGAATTGGTATACTTCTATTCCTGAGACTGTTATTTTTAAATTAAGGAGTTCTTGCTTTACATCTTCAATAGATAGTCCTTTACGAAAAAGATTTAACATAATAATTCTCGTTCTCTCATCCACCTATACTCTCCTAATTTTTACTTCTATTTAATTTATTTTCTTGAATTTTATTGTATATAAACTCTATGTGCTTTTCCATTAAGTGTATCACACCTACTTTAAGATCTGGGGGTTGGTTAGATACAGTCTCAATAGTTATATATTTTGGAGGATACTCTTCGGGAATAATAATGGAAATTCCTGTTATTAGAAATTCATCTCCTTCAAACATAGGGCTTTGTGGGTATTCTTCTATAAAACGCATCTCTGTATTCCCACAATCATCTTGCTTTACTCTAAAACCTATTTTATCCTCTTCTTCTACAACACCACACATTTGAGTTATTTTTATTGCATTAGATCTTGCAATTTCTTCATCCCAGTTATTTACAGCTATGGATTCAAAGTTTTGTTTAGTTTTTACCATTACTAGTTACTCCTCTTAAATGATTAAATGTGCTTAAATATTACTCTAAGCACAACCATTAATCAAAATTAACTTTACATTCCTGGCATTCCACCAAATCCACCCAAGTTAGGTAGTTTTAAAGGACTTTCTGAAATTGATAAATCAGATATCATGCATTCCGTAGTTAGCATCAATCCTGCTATAGATGCAGCATACTGTAATGCAGAACGAGTTACTTTAGTTGGGTCTAGTACACCCATTTCAAGCATATCTCCAAATTCCCCAGTACCAGCATTGTAACCATAAGCACCTATTCCGGATTCTACTTTATTAATTACAACTCCTTGCTCATCACCACAATTGGAAACTATTTGACGGATTGGAGCTTCAACTGCTTTCATTATAATTTTTACACCCGCTTCCTGATCTTCATTTTCAACTTTTAAGTTTTTAAGAGCATGACGAGCACGAAGTAATGCAACTCCACCACCAGCTACAATACCTTCTTCCACAGCAGCACGTGTTGCATAAAGAGCATCTTCTACTCTATCTTTTTTCTCTTTCATGGCTATTTCTGTAGCAGCCCCAACTTTAATTACTGCAACTCCACCTCCAAGTTTAGCTAAACGTTGTTGTAAACTATCTATTTCATAACCAGAATCAGACAAACTTATTTCTTTCTTGATTTCTTCAATTCTAGCTGCAACAGCCTCTTTTTGAGAGCTATCTATAATAGTAGTGCTATCCTTATTAATCTCAACTTTTTTAGCCTGACCTAAGTCTTCTAATTCAACTTTATCTAAACTTAAACCTAACTCTGAAGCTATTACTTTCCCACCAGTAAGTACTGCTATATCTTGTAAAATAGCTTTGCGACGATCTCCAAATCCAGGAGCTTTGACAGCTACTACTTTTATAATACCTCTCATGTTATTTACTACTAAAGTAGCTAAAGCTTCTCCGTCTACATCATCTGCTATTATAAGAATAGGTCTACTAGCTTTAGCCACTTTTTCAAGTATAGGTAGAAGATCTCTAATGTTACTAACTTTTCTATCATAAATTAATACAAAAGCGTTATCTAGTACTGCTTCTTGTTTTTCTTGATTATTAATAAAATATGGAGACAGATACCCTCTATCAAAAACCATACCTTCAACTACGTCTAATTCGTTTTCTAAACCACTACCTTCTTCTATAGTAATAATACCTTCTTTTCCCACTTTAGACATAGCATCTGCTATAATCTCACCAATTGAAGAATCGCTATTAGCAGAAATAGAACCAACTTGAGCTATTTCTTTAAAAGTTGTACAAGGTTTCGATATATTTTTTAATTCAATCACAATAGCTTCAACAGCTTTGTCAATACCACGTTTTAAATCCATAGGATTCATACCTGCAACTACAAACTTCATACCTTCTTTTACAATTGCTTGAGCTAAAACAGTTGCAGTAGTAGTACCATCTCCAGCTACTTCGGCAGTTTTTGATGCAACCTGTTTAACCATCTGTGCACCCATATTTTCAAACTTATCCTTAAGTTCTATTTCTCTAGCTACTGTAACTCCATCTTTAGTTACTAAAGGAGGGCTTGAACTTCTCTCTAAAACTACATTGCGACCTTTAGGACCTAAAGTAACTTTAACTGCATCTGCTAGTATATTTACTCCTTGAACCATTTTATCTCTAGCTTCTACTCCGAATTTTACTTCTTTAGCTGGCATACATTTTCCTTACAAAAATTAAATTAATTAAACTTCTAGTATAGTAGGTGAGGTAACCTTACATTTTTGAATCAACATTACCTCCTTTTGATTTGTGGTTGTAGCTTATCACTACCATTCTACCCTAATTTAAGTTTTAGAGAATTACATCAAAATTAATTACTTTTCAGTATATTTCTAGGAATCTAAAACTTAGAATGTTCTTCATTTCTCTTCAAATAAACAACACTTGAGACTAGAAAAATAACTAGTCTCTTATGTTGCAAGGAAGTAGAAGTTTTAACTGTTATATCAATAACGATATTATATCATATTTCAAGAATTAAAAAGTATATTTAATCTTTATATTCTAACATTAATGCCTCTAGTTTAAGTTCGTCTTTCTTATTTTGTGAAAGTAGCTTACTTAAAGTATTCTCATCTTCTATTAATTTCTGTTTTAATAGATTCATTTTAATATTCTCTGCTACTATCTTAAAATCGTTTAACCAATCCTCAAAGTAATAACCTTGAATTTTCTCTTCAGACTTAATTCCTAAAAGATCATAAGATTTCTTATAACTTTCATTAACTTGAACAATTTGTGAAAATATTTCTACACATTTATCTGTACTTGTAATAGTTTTTAAATTAGTTGTATTTCCAGAAATATTAAGTGTGCAATTAGTTTTCCAATGTATTTTAGGGGAATTTAAAATCTCAATCTTTTTATTCTTGATTTTTTCCATAAGTTTTAAAACTAGATCGTCTTTATTCATTTTCACTCGCTTTCTTATTAATTTTTTAGATATTTACAGTTTCACCAGAACTTAAAACAAAATTAAGTTGTAGTAAATCTTTTTCGAAAGATTCAAAATCTATTTCAAAATAATCTGCAGATGCATGAATCCCTTTTAAACTTATGAAATTCTTGTAAATACTCTCAAATTCAGGATAATATCTATAGAATTCATTCCAAACATTATTCTTAAATATGTAACCTCTACTAAAGAAAACCTGGTTTCTGTTTAAATTATTTCCATGTACATACATTTTTAAATAAGTTTTTTCATCTATTTTCACAAAGAAATCGAAATTCTCCCAAGACTCGTTACCTTTACAAAAAATTATAAAATTTTCTTTAATTGCTACAGGTAATGAACTATATTTACTTTTAAGAAAAATATCTAATTGTTCTGAATAATTATCATCAATTTCCTGAGATACTATTTGTCCTATATTAGTGAAACCTTTTTCTATTCTATATTCACTTTTATTTATGTCCTCAATTTTTATAAAGATATGTTTCATCTCTGTTGTAAAGTACTTATGGCTCTTAGCTAATATTTCCTGTGAACTCCAGGCTTGTACTTTTCTTCTAACTTTGACTGTTTCTATCTTTTCAACTACATGGGGTTGCCTTCCTAAATACATATAAATGTCATTGTCCTTAAACTTGTATAATCTTCCCGCAACCATCATCTCTTTAGTTACTTTTAAAGATTGTAACTTAGTGAAATCATTAGATTTTTGGTAATCTTGACTAGTAACTGGTAATAAGATTAAATCCTTACCATCCCAAGAGTATACAAATTCTCCCTCTAACCCTTTACCTTTAGTAGCTGTACATTCTTGTAAAATAAATAACAGATTAGTAACATCTATTTCAAATTCGAAACCTCTAGGGTCAAATATTCTGACATAAGTATCTCTGTGATTCCAACCTGTATTGTATCCTCCTACTTTTTTATTTATTACAAAACCAGAAGTAGGCACATTTTCAAATTCTAAGGGTTCAACGGATTTATCTCTCCAATTTTGCCAAGATGTTTCTTTTCTCAAAACACCTTTAGAATCCCAGTAGATTATATAAGCTAAATTTCCTGTATAAGTACCTTTTCTTTTTCGAAGTCCTACTTTAATTTTCTGAGGAATTATAAGTTTATCTTGAATTTCCAATTTCATTTCCTTTCTATTAACTTACAATATTATACCATAAAAATTTAATAAAAGGTAATCTTTTTATTTTCTAGTTATTAAGTCAGAAAGATCTTTAAATTTTTGTTCTAACTTATCTATTAGAGAAACAGCCATATTTCTTTTTTCTGAATCTTCAAAATATCTTTCTCCACCAGAAAAGTATTTTGCAGTATAAATTACTTCTTTTAACTTTTTAATATCTTCTTCCATTGATTAATCTCCTTATTCTAATTAAATCTATTTTATTTAAATATTTTAGACTTTTAAGAAATTTGAATTATTATTTAGAACCCAATATAGTCAATTTGTTAATATGGCTTCCTGAAATTCCTGGATAAGTAATTTTTCTAAAATAAAAACCAATTTCTGGAGTTATATCTCCATTCCAAGTTACCTCAAAGGATTCCTCTAACCAATTATATTCTGTTACTTCTCCAGTGTATTCTCTGTATGAAACAATAGTTCCTAGTTTAAAATCTTCAAACTTATTCAACATTATTTTAAACCTCATCAAAATTATTGGAATTTTTCTTCCAATAAGAGCAACTAAATTTCTCAGGCTTTTCAATGTAAAAATCCTTAGAAATATCTTTAAAATGTAAAGGTTTAAAAGCATCCTGAACTTCAGAATTGCAACAGATAGTAATGTACTCTATGTCTAACAAATCTACATTAGCAGTAGTCTTAGAATATTTACAATTGTTACAATTTTTAAACATTTCCATAAGTTTAGCCTTTTATACAAATTAACTGCTTCAAAGTGTATTCAATCTTAACCAAATCAGATTGATTATCCATAACTAAATTAATATCTTTATATGCACTTGGAATTTCATCAATAACAGCACTATCTTTGCGACATTCTATACCTTTAGTTTGATTAATTAAATCTTCTTGAGTAAATGTTTCCCTAGCTTTATTACGTGACATTTTACGTCCTGCACCATGAGAGCAACTACAAAATGATTCTTGGTTACCTAATCCACGGACTATGAAGGATTTTGCACCCATCGAACCAGGAATTATTCCAAGCTGATCTTTTCGAGCAGATACAGCTCCTTTACGAGTTACATAAACATTACTTCCAAAATGGTTTTCGATTTGAGTATAGTTATGATGGCAATCTACATGCAGACAATCTTTGAATTTACTTGTTGACCTGTCGCCATATGCATAGTAACTTAATTCTCTTAATACGTCTTTTACCATTTTCTCTCTATTCAATTTAGCATACTTTTGTGCCCATTCCATATCTGAAATATAATCATTAAATTCTGGTGTTTCATGGACTAAATATGCTAAATCTGGATCTGGTAGATCTATAAAATACTTTTGCATTAAGTCTTTAGTACCATTAATATGTATATCTGCCAGAATTTTACCGATTCCTCTACTTCCAGAATGTAACATCAACCAAGCATCTCCAAACTGATCTGCACAAATCTCAATGAAATGATTGCCTCCTCCAAGTGTTCCACATTGAAGTTTAGCTTTTTTAAGCTCTTTGCTATCTAAAGAAATCGTACGCGTACAACCTAAAAAGTTATTGAAATACTTATCAAAATCTAAGCTTATAGAGCTGTGATAGTTGAATCCTACAGGAACAGCTTTTTCAATAGAACTTCTAATTTTTGGTAATTTATCTATTATTAGATCTACTTTGAAAGGTAATTTAATTGCAGACATTCCACATCCAATATCAACCCCAATTGCAGAGGGAATTATAGCCCCTTTAGTTGCAATTACTGTACCAATTGTTGAACCTTTGCCAGCGTGCACATCAGGCATAACTGCTATATGTTTATGAATGAATGGCATTTTTGACAAATTAATTAATTGATTTTTAGCTTCATTTTCAATATCATTAGTCCAGATTTTAACTGGAACATTTCCTTTTTCATTTAATATTTGCTTTATCATAATTTATTTCTTTTTACTTTTTTATAGTAGTAATCTAATTCTTTTTCTTCAAAATCTTTATACAATAAGTAAGTAGTACCACCTTCACTATAAATAACTCGTACATCTCCATCGGGATACACATAGTCCATAAAAACAATAGAAGGATAATACTCTTCACCTGTGGAAGAGGAGTATTTGCAAAATTTCTTCTTTAATTCATACTTTGTTCCTTTAATATAACCTGTTTTTTGAATTACAATCTGATTATCATAGGACTCTTTAAATCTCATAAATTCACCAGTTACATTGTTTAAATACATAGCTTCAACCACAATCCCTCCTTAAGCTTACTTTTCCATAATTACAATTACAGTACTTACTCTAATTTTTCATAATAGTAATTCAAGTTTTTATCTTCCCAAGTTATAAAGTTATATTTAGGGTGACTGTTTTTTCCACTATTATATATTGTGCTGATATCCCCATCTTCATAGATATCATCTATTATTAGAATAGAAGGAAAAGAATCTCCATTAGAAAATAAAGGTATGTCTTTACAAAAACTATCTTTTAATTTATACCTTTCCCATTTATAGTATCCAGTAGGCTCAATTATAATTTTTCCTATGTGAATTTTCTTAAACCGCATAAATTCATTGGTGATAGTATTTATGTATATGTCTTTATTCATTTATTAGAAAAACCGTGTAAACCCCGGGCTTTAGTCCTGGAGATATAAGCGGAATTTTAGCGCAGCTTGCCTTTTCTATACTATTGTGCATGTTCTGTTCCTCCATTCATTTTCTACAAAGAATTTTCTAATACCATCTAAGCAAGTTCCACCGTATCTAGCTGTATTACTCTTACACTTTTCAGCAAATCCATGTGAGAGATATTCCCAGCGTGTAGGGTGGTTACTGTGTTCATTTTCAGGCTTGATTCTGCATTTGTTTTCCTTTCTGCTAATATTAGTGAAGTATTGTTTAACTCCACCAGTTGCATATCTAAAATATTGCCACTTGTCTTTGTAGAGCTTTCTCAACCTGACTAAACATCGTCTTTGCTTGACTAACTTCTCGATGAATACAACTTTCCTATTGAGTTGTATTTCCTCAAGGTTGAAGTCTTTACCGGCAATAATGAAACTATCCAAGCAATGAGCTTCAAACGATTTCTCGCCCTTGTCTATAGCCTTAGTATCAACACCGCCTAAATACTCTTTTCTCATTTCAGAAGTATTGAAACCATCCATCAATTCCAGTGTGTAACCCCTAGCCTGTATCCATGTGTATAGCATCTGCTTACCTACTTCCACCAAACTAAAAGAACTACCCATACTTTTACCTTTGTAGCCTTTTCTATTGTTACCGGCTTTGTCTTTAAAGTGGTTAAACTTGACATCTTCAATCCTAATTTTAGTAATTGGATACAGCTTGGCTATATTCTTTACAAACCATACTCTAAAATCTAAATTAGCCCTGATTGTTGGTGGTATCTTCTTACATATCCGGTTTGAAAATTTGATAGGTCTATGTCTAAGTCTTGACCTCCTCAATCTTCTATTAGCTGCCTGACTGTTTTTAAAGGCAAGAATAGCATTCTTGCCTTTTTTAGCCCGTTGTAGCAACTCAATATTGACATGATGACAATCTTTCGACAATACAGTCATGCCGTCAAAAGTTGAACCTGGGTCAATACCTAACACAATTTTTTGAGTATCAATACTGCTTGGCTCAACTAACAATTGAACAAAATATATTTTCAACTTTCTATCCAACTTGATTCTAGCCTTTTCAGCTTTCACCAGTATTCTAGCTCTTGCACATGTCATCGGCATTAAGGCTAAGCCTTGATACCTGACCGCTATTCGTTCCATAATAACTCCTATAAATGAACACCCATTGCTGGGGTATGTGATACAGAATCTCTTGTAGTTCAATTCTATATCTTCCCTCGACATTGGCAGTTGACATTTCTATCTAAGACTGGGAATGCATCTTAGCGTTGATTGATATTCAGCTACCGGCTGCTAACACATCTACAATAATGTTAGCTGTCTAATCTAAACACTCCACTATTTCAAGTGAACCCACATCAACCTTTTGAGTTGAATAGGTGAGCTTGCTTTCACAAGCCCCTGCCTTTAGGCATGGGGTGTTTGACCCTCTTAAATATAACTTTCTAAATCTAAAGTTTACAATATTTCCACTTTCTATATTCATATTTTATCTCTAAAGCTTTTAAGTATAAAAATAATTCAAAATAATTTTAGTAGAAATCGAAGGATACTCTTAAATAACTTAGATATTAGAATACAAATAAAGAATCCAATAACGAATATACCGCAGAGTATAAGAAAAATAAACATTATCAATATTACTGTACAAAATAATGGTATAGAAACCAAAATAGATAAAACTACCAGTATAAACTCTAGTAAAGAAATAGGTTTATTAACTTTAATTCTAATCATAGTTACACTCCTACTTTTGATTCATGTAAGCTTGCAGTAAAATATCCATCGTTGTAGGCTTTGTCAATTGCTTTTTTGTATTCATTTAGAAATGGAGATAACTCTTCCACTAGCTGATCAACAGCTTCTAAAGCTTTATCAGTATTTTTATGGTTCTTATTAATATCACATTGGATATCAGAAACTCTACAATTTTCGATTAAGCACTTTAACTTATTTATACTAATCAAACTATTCTCCTTTAGGCAATAAAACTTTTACAACTGGGTAACCTTCATATAAGTCTACACTTAAAACATCCCCTATAATTACACTATTTTCAGGTTTTTTGAGATCTACTGTCCTTGATTTCTGAATCATATTCTTAATAAATTCCTCTAAAATATACTCTATCTCTCCATTTTCTTTATTTGAAAAAGAAGGGAATACATAATTAGCAAAATACATTATTTCTTCTTTCAGATTATCTAAATTCATTTCTTATTTCTCTTTCTTTAAAATTAAATTTTCCACTAAACTCTTCCATATTTTAAAATCTACTAACCTTCTCTCAATTGTACTTTTTTGGATAATATCTTTAAAATTGGAAAATTTTTCAAACAAGTTATAATCCCCTGTAAAATTTACTTCTCCTTTAGAAATTTTTAAATTAATTAAAGGATTTTCTTCACTTAATAATGTTACTTTTAAATTTAAATAGTTAAATTCTTCTGATATTGATCTCCATTCGTTGTATATTTCTTCAACTGTAGGATATCTGTCTAATAAATTTAAAGAACAAATTTTTCCAGAAGGACTACACCAGCCAGAAGGGTAATCTGTAAAAATATAATCGTTTTTACAAAACTCTAAATTTAAAGTTCCCCAGAGCCTATTCCAATTCAGATAATCTTCATAAGTTTTTAAATTACTTATAAAGAAAAAATCTTCTATTTCCTTAGAGCCTCCACCATTTTGCATATCAAAAAATTTATCAGTTCTTCTAATAATCTCTAAAGCTTGTTTCTCAGTAATATTTTCCCCAACAACAAGCATTCTTGTCCATTTAGGTAAAGAAATTTCAAACTCTTTCATATTAATACTCAATCTTTTTCGTTTAGTAGATACTTATTATTTATTACTTTAAATGAATATTCACGTTCATGTGATTTAAAAACAACACCTTCAGCAACGGGATTATTGATGCTTGGTAAATTAGCAAAGTTTAATAAATCTTCAATAGATGTAATCCCAAGTTCTTTAAATGTTTTGTTTTCATGTAGAATTGGTACATAATCTAATTCTAAAATACGAGTTAAATGAAATGCTTCGGATGGGGTTAGGTATGTATATTTATCAATGTTAAATATATTAAAAACTGCAAATCTAACTTCATTTAGATTTTCATAATTACCATTACAGCCTAATCCAAAAACCTCACCCTGAATAGCAAGATTTCTTTTTAAGTTAGATAATTTATTTAAAATATCATATTTCTCATTTACAAGATGGTGTTCTGTAGTTACTGTCCCATCATTTATTAATTCACAAGTACGATTACATACTCCAGCCATTCCTTTGTTATAAAAGTAAGTACCACTACAACCATCTATTTTAAGAGTTACTTCCCATTTTTCATCAGAATTAAAATCTAATTCACTGAAAAGATTTTGACATCTTTCTTGATCTGTTTTAGATACAAAAGAAGGAAAGTCTGCTTTAATTCCCACAGAATCTTTATTAAATGGTCTTTCATATTTTTTTATTTTTAAAATCCCTGTTACATCCAAACCTTCCATAGTAAAGTTACATTCTGGAAATAAATGTAGTGGCAAAGCCAATCCCTGAGAAACTTGACCTCTAAATTTTAAAGTTCTTAATTTGAAACCATTTACAATAAAACCACCTTCAACAGAGTGATCTCTGAATTCTTTACTCAAAAAATTAAATCTATTATCTGAGCTAGGTAGAATACTATCTATTTCAAAATAAATTGCGTAATCTCCCACTTTGAATTCACCTTTTTTTGCTACTAAAGTCCAACCCCCAATAGTTATTTTCTCTATTCTATCTGCCTTTTCTATTGCCTCTACTTTAGAAACTACACGGATGCTAGCTAACTTTCTCATTCTTTTTACTCCTATTCTAAATCTTCTAAATCTGAAATTAATAAAGCTAAATCAGTTACATCATGGTTACTAGAAGCCCACTTACTAAATATATTAATAGATTCTTCATGAAAATGTAATATATTTTGTGTAATACTTATAAACCTACCTTGATTAAATTTTTCATTATAAAATTTCCAATCTTTAGATTTTTCTATTATTCCTAGATCATAATTTTTGTATTGAAAATCTGCTGCAATAACTAAATCTTCTAATGCAAAGTAGTTATCACGTATGCCATTATAAATTTTGTGGGCTAAAGGTACTTCTTTAAATTTCAATTTTACAATAATATTTTTTAAAAAATCTTCTGAACTTATTAATTTACTTTTCATTTCTTTTCCTTCTATAGTAATTTTAAATCTTAAATTGATTCTACTACTTTACAGCTTACTTTTTACTTTTCTTAAGCAGTAATTATACCTTAAAAATATTTCTTTAAGGTATATTTTTAATTTCCAAAAAGAATCCATTTTAATCTTTGAAAGAAAGAAATACTTTTGAAGGAATTTAATTCAGATTTCAAATTAAGAAAATCTATATTAATATTCTCTATTTTTAATCTTATTTCCTTAGATAGATTCTCTTGAGTGTGGTCTATATGCGAAACTAAATGGGAAATTCTTTTTAATTCTGAATGATCTAGACCACCAGCACTAATGTGCATTATTTTTTTATTTTCTATATTTTGTTGTATTTCTTCTAAACTCTTCATGATTTCTCCTTGGTTTAAAATTTACTTTCTGGTAAAGAAAATATTACTTAAATAAAAGTATATTTAAGTAGTATTAGTAAACTAACTGCATTACACTTTTATTTATTAATTCCCATATTCAGCATCAGATTAGGTGTAGCACCCATATAAGTTGTAGGATAGTGTCCATCCCATTTCTCAATTAATTTAAGTTGCAATAACTCCGGAGATATAGCTTGCTTCTGAGATGTCATAGCTTGTGCTTTTGCTTCTGCTTCAACTATTTGTTGTTGTGCTTCAACTTGAATACGTGCTAAATCATTCTTAGCTTTATTGGCATTTTGTTCTGCAACTTGTTTAGCTTCAATTGCTTCACTAAACGCTTTGCTAAATTCAAAATTAGTAATTGATACAGAATCAATAAACAAATCGTATTGTTTTAATCTATCACTTAAAGTTGATTCTACAGTTAAACTAACCAAAGCACGCTTAGTAATTAACTCTTCAGCAGTGTATTGAGCTACTACAGACTTAAATGCTTCACTCATTGCAGGTTTTACAATTGTATTTTCTACAAGCGTTTGATCATCGCCTAAACGTGAATAATGACTGATTGGATCCGTAGCACCCAGATGATAATTTAATGTAATTTGAGTTTGTACATTTTGTAAATCTTTACTAGCTCCTTGACTATCTTGTGCAACTGTTTGAACTTTTGTATTAAGTATATGCATACTACTAAAAATTGGCATATAGAAATACAATCCAGGACTTAATGCTCCGGTAGAAACCTTACCGTTTGTAGTTTCAATACCAACTTCACCTGTATCAATTCTTGAACAAGCTGCTAATGATGCAGCAGTTAGTAATAAATATAATGTTTTTTTCATTTTAATTCCTTATAAAAATATTTATACTTCTTCTAAGTCTTCTTCATCTTCTGAATTAATTTCTTCAAAAGTTAAATCTTCACCACGCTTTCCCGCTTCATACGCAAGTTTTATGAATTTAACATAATTTTCTGGAGCATTAATATCTCTACAAAAAGTAGCATCTTCTTCTTGACCAACAAAATTACCTAATTGACCAATAGATAACGATTTTTCATTAGATTCTGCTTTTAAAGTTTGATAAAAAAGTTTTTTAAACCCATATTCATCATCATATTCATTAATAATTTTAACTAACATATTATTTTCCTTATAAAAATTTTTTAATTAACCATTATAACTTTTAAATGCATATTTAATGTACTCTCCAGTTATGAAACCTTTCCATTGATCATCAAAATCATCAAGTTCTCCACCCATTTCTAAATATTCAAATTTTTTACTATTCATAATAAATTTTTTTAATGTCTCAACATCAATAATTACTTGTTCCATTTATAATTCCTTT
>Ga0302198_10000906_pt1 | contig 32934 bp, 26 predicted proteins | sample II_Bog_N2_2_FD_193521 | JGI IMG/M metagenome (GOLD analysis project Ga0302198, IMG submission 193521) | Peat permafrost microbial communities from Stordalen Mire near Abisko, Sweden - II_Bog_N2_2 | ecosystem: Environmental > Terrestrial > Soil > Wetlands > Peat | place: Sweden: Abisko...
CGTCTTCATGGCGTTGTATGCTCTGCTGCTCTGGGCTGCATTCAACTTCGGGTTAGGAGCATCGGCGACATTTGCGCAGGTGTTCGCTGTGACGATGTATGCGGCGCTGCCGTATCTGCTGATTTCGCTGCTGACGGTGCTGACGCTGTGCCTGGGCGGCGGGGCCGAAGGGTACGACTATAAGAACCCCGTTGGGACCAACCTGGCCTATTACCTGCCAGACGTGTCGCCGTGGCTGAAGGGATTACTCGAGTCCTTCGATGTCGTCAAGCTGTGGTCCGTGGTGCTGCAGGTTATCGGCCTGGCGATCGTTGCGAAGAAGAAGATGGCACAGTCCGCCATGATCGTCGGTTTCTTCTGGCTGATTGGTGTGGTGTTCAGCGTGGTGGGCGCGGTTTTCAGCTAGGGAGTCAGGTTCGCAACAAAACGGCACAGCGTTGGGCTGTGCCGTTTTGCCGTGCTGCGATACTTCTCGCTATTCTGTCCAGCGCCTGAAGACCAGCGAGCCGTTGGTGCCGCCGAAGCCGAAGGAGTTGGACAACGCATAGTCGATCTTTGCAGGCCGCGGTGTATTGGGAACGTAGTTGAGCCGGCACTGCGGGTCGAGTTCGTTCAGGTTCACGGTTGGCGGTGCGATCTGGTTGAGCATGGCCATGATGGTGATGCCTGCCTCCAGGCCGCCGGCGCCGCCCAGCAGATGTCCGGTCATGGACTTGGTGGAGCTGACGAGGAGGGTCTGGTTGAGGGCGCGTTCGCCGAAGACGTTCTCGATGGCTTTGGACTCGAGGGCATCGCCCAGCGGAGTGGAGGTGGCGTGGGCGTTGACGTAGTCGATCTTGTCCGGCGTGATGCCGGCGACCTTGAGCGCTGCATTCATGGCGCGGAAGCAGCCTTCGCCCTCGGGGGCCATGCCCGTCATGTGGTAAGCGTCGGCGGACATGCCGTAGCCGATGACCTCCGCCAGGATGTGGGCTCCGCGAGCGCGTGCGCCCTCCAGTTCTTCCAGGATGAGGATGCCGGCGCCCTCGCCCACGACAAAGCCGTCGCGGTCCTTGTCGAACGGGCGGCAAGCGTGGGTTGGGTCGTCGTTGCGGGTGGAGAGCGCCTTCATGGCCGCGAATCCGCCAACGCCCATGGGGGTAATGGCCGCCTCTGTGCCGCCGGCGATCATGGCGTCCGCGTCGCCCCGCTGGATGATGCGGAAGGCATCGCCGATGGAGTGCGCCGAGGAGGTGCACGCGGTAGCGGTGGCCTCGTTGGGTCCGCGCGCGCCAAAGCGGATGGAGACGTGCCCGGCGGCGAGGTTGACGATGGAGGCAGGGATGAAGAACGGCGAGATCTTGCGCGGGCCGCCCGCGAGCAGGGCAGAGTGTTCGCGCTCAATAACGTCGAATCCGCCGATGCCGGAGCCGATGTGCACGCCGAAGCGGTCACGGTTGGACTGGTCGATCTTGAGGCCGGAGTGGTCCATGGCCTCCTGCGCGGCTGCGATCGCAAAATGGATGAAGCGGCCCATTTTGCGGGCTTCCTTCTTCTCGATGAAGAGCAGGGGGTCGAAGTCCTTTACTTCCGCAGCAAAGCGCACCGGGTGGTCAGTGGTATCGAAGGCCTTGATTGGGGCCATTCCGCTGCGACCGGCCAGCAGACCGTCCCAAACTTCCGGGACCGTCTTACCGACGCCGCAGATAAGGCCCAGTCCGGTAACGACGACTCGTCGCGGTCGTGGCTGCTGCTCCATCGCTTGGCTTGCTTCCATTGCTACTTGGCCGCCTTCTGTGTCTTTTCGATGTAGTCAACGGCATCCTTGACGGTCTTGATCTTCTCGGCATCTTCGTCGGGGATCTGAATGTCGAAGCCTTCTTCAAACTGCATGACGAGTTCGACTACGTCGAGGGAGTCTGCGCCGAGATCTTCCTGGAAGCTTGCGCCGGGGGTGACTTCCGCTTCGTCCACTTGAAGCTGCTCGACGATAATCTGCTTTACTTTCTCATCCACTGCTGCCATTTCGTTCTCCTGTTTGCCTTCTGATTCAAAACAATGCGAAGCGGGCCATCTGCGTCCAAGGATGCGCCAGACTGTGCGCACAAGTCTCTAGGATACTGGGCGCCTCAACGAGTGTAAAGCAAAGCGAGAGATGGTGGGCGAGTGATGCCGGTCACCGACAGCAATTGAATCGATGGAATTCTGGCGGGCAATCGGCCGACTTGGGAGTTGGCGAACAACTGGCGTAGATTTGGGGAATGCAAATGTTGACACTGGTGTGGTTCGCCGTGGGAGTTCTGGTGGGTGCGGGGGTGGTGTCGCTGGTGGCGAATGCGCGCGCGCAAGGCATGCAAGCGATGGCCGAGGAGCGTGTACGGGAGTTCGACTCGCTCCGCACGGAACTGGCGGATAGAGGCCAGCGCATCCTTGAAATGGCGAAGGAGTTGGAGGGTGCGCACCTCGAACAGGCAAAGCTCGGGGAGAGACTGGGTGCTTCCGAGACAGCTGCGGCCGAGAAGGTGGAGGCACTGCTGAACGTCGAGAAGACTTTGAAGGAGAGCTTTGCGGCTTTGGCCGCAAATGCGCTGGATGCCAACAGCCGAGGACTCCTGCAAATTGCGCAGAAGGAGTTGGAAAAGCAACAGGGAGAAGCCAAACAGGATCTGGCCGCCAAAGAGATCGCGATCAAGAATATGTTGAAGCCGGTCCAGGATTCGCTGGCGAAGTTGGAAGCGCAAAGCGTGGAGATGGAGAAGAGCCGGGCTGGCGCCTATGAAGGTGTTCTAGCGGAGATCCGGAACATCCAAAGCTCGCATGTGGATCTACGCCGTGAAACCACCCAACTCGTCCAGGCGCTGCGGGCGCCGAAGGTGCGAGGCAACTGGGGCGAGATGCAATTGCGGCGATGTGTGGAGTTCGCAGGAATGGTGGAGCATGCCTCCTTTGAGGTCGAGCAGTTTGTTCGCGGGGAGGAGACTTCGATACGCCCGGATATGGTGGTGAAACTGCCCAATGGACGGACGATTATTGTGGATGCGAAGGCGGTGTGGAGCGCCTTCCTGGACGCGACCAACTGCGAAGACGAGGTACAGCGAAAGGCATTCATGATGGCACACGCTCGCCAGGTCAAGACGCAACTCGACTCGCTGTCGGGCAAGAACTATTCGAAGCAGTTTGTCGAGTCGCCTGACTTTATCGTCTGCTTCCTGCCGAGCGAAGTCCTGTTCAGTGCAGCGCTGGAGAATGATCCCAGCTTGCTGGAGTACAGCGCTTCCAGCAACGTACTGCTGGCAACGCCCACGACCCTGATTGCGCTGCTGAAAGCGGTTGCGTTTGGCTGGCAGCAGTCGCGGATTGCAAGGGATGCAGAGAAAATTCGCGAAGCCGCCATCAAAGTCCACGAGAAACTGGCTGGAATGCACGGCGCGATTCTGACGCTTGGCGACAGGCTGCGCAAGGCTGGCGATGCCTACGATGACATGCTGGTGAAGGCGGAGGGTAGGGGCGGGCTGTTCTCGGTTTCGCGCAAGCTGCGTGAGTTGCGGATTGGAGAAAAGGACTTGGCAGACGGAACTCCGGCAGCCATGAGACTGAAGCCGCTGGAGGATGAGGATTGGCAGCCGTCAATCTCGCTGGCAGCCGAGGCGGAAGACGCTACGCAATAGCGCGTCAGGGTGCGGGGCTTGCGGAGGCGAGGATGCGATCAGCGATGGCGGCGGCCTGGACGGCAGGGTGGACGTCGTGGACGCGGAGAATGTGGGCGCCGGCGAGGACCGCGGCGGTGTTAGCGGCTGTGGTGGCGGCCAGGGCTTCGGAAGCCGTACCCTGCGACTGACTCAAGGTGGTTTGTGCGGCGCCTGGTACTTTGGGCTCGGGACGGGTGAGGAAGCTCTTGCGGGAGATGCCGGCGAGCAGTGGGAAACCCAGGGCGTGGAGTGCGTCCAGGTGGGCGAGCAGCGGGAAGTTTTCATCCAGCCGCTTGCCGAATCCGAAGCCGGGGTCGAGGACGATGGTGTCGTGCGCAACCCCGGCGGCAACGGCTTCGCGCGCACGGGTCGCGAGGGCGCTGCGAACCAGCGGAACAACCTCGTTGGGTGCGAGTGGGGGAAGCCCACGCCACTCGCCGGGACGACCGCGGGTATGCATCAGGACGACGCCGCAGCCGAGCGCGGCGCAGATAGCGGGCATCTGCTCGTCCCACAGAAAGCCGCTGACGTCGTTCACGATCTCGGCGCCGGATTCGATGGCCAGCCGAGCGGTTTCGGCGTGGTAGGTGTCGATGGAGAGGATGGCGCCGGGCCGCGCTGCCAGGATGGCGCGGAGCACGGGCAGCACGCGCGCCTGCTCTTCCCCGGCGGCGAGGGCGGTGCTGTTGGGGCGGGTGGATTCGCCGCCGAGGTCCAGGATGTCCGCGCCATCGTCCAGCATGGCGAGCGCGTGGCTCACGGCGGAGGGAGTGTCCAGAAACTGTCCGCCGTCGGAGAAGGAGTCGGGTGTGACGTTGAGTATTCCCACGACTAGCGTTCTCTCGCCGAGCGGCAGGGTGCGGGTGCGAAGCCGCCACGTAACCTGCGGGCGAACGGCGAAGGACATTCGGAACTCCTGGGGGTTGTAAACTGGTTAATACCTAACAGATAAAATATAGCCGTTACAGCTGTGTTGCCTTGCACTTTTGCGCTGCGCAGCCCGGAAACGCCTGTTGAATTTGTGGAGACGGGACGCGTTTTTTTGTTCCGGCGCTTGCCGCGTTCAGGCATAATCTGATGAGACTCGCCGCCCGTATTGAAGGTACGCCACTCTGGCCGACTTGTTGCCATAGAGCAACCGGGCTCCGGAGGCTCCATGAACATCGCATTTCTTCCAGATCTGTTTGCGCTGGCGATTTTGATATTCATTCTGGCCCTGGTTCGGCGGCGTCATCCTGAGGCGCGAGCGGATGCCTGGCTGCTTGGCCTGTTCTTCACGCTGGTGGAGGCCGGGGCGCACACTCTGTATGCGCAGCAGGGAATGCCGGACAGGCTACTGCATCTGGTTGTGTTGGACTGCTACCTGCTGGCTGGGCTCACGTTCAACTGGGCGGCCGGCGACCAGAACGTGCCTCGCGTTTCGCGGTTCCTCTACATGGGACTGAATGGACTGACGCTGCTGGCCCTGGTGTCGATTTATGGCTGCAACATCCGGGTGACCAGCGCCTACGTACCTGCGATTGTGGCCGGTCTGGCGGTGGGCGTGGCCAGTTCGTTGTTCGTGCGCCACAACTGGCACTACGCGCTGCTGCACCTGCTGGGTTGGGCGGCTGCGGGCGTGCTGGTCAGCCGCGGAAACTACCGGTCGGCGGTTTATTGGAGCCTGGCCAGCGTGTATGCCATTGCGGCCATCAATTTTGAGCGGCGGTTGCCGCGCCACAGCACCGGCAAACTGGCCATCGTGACCGGGTTCTCCATCTGGGCGCTGAACCTTCTGCTGCATCCGTGGATCATTGCGTTCCACTCGAACTACGCAGATATCGCGTCGCACGTGTGGAATATGCAGAAGTCGCTGATCTCCATCGGCATGATTCTGGTGATGTTGGAGGAGCAGATCTCGAACAACGAGTGGCTGGCGCTGCACGACGAACTGACCGGTCTGCCTAACCGCCGCCTGTTTGCCTCGCGATTGACGGCCGCGATCGAGAACGCAGACCGGCGGAGCGCCAGCCTTGCGCTGGTGGTGCTGGACCTGAACGACTTCAAGAAGATCAACGACACGCTGGGCCACGTGGCCGGCGACCAGGTGCTGCGCGAAGTATCGAGCATCCTGCGCAAGAACATCCGGGCGTCCGACACGGTCGCGCGGCTGGGCGGCGACGAGTTCATCCTGGTGGCCCAGGACATGACCGGCGAGCACTCCGTGGAGCGATTCACGGAGGCCCTGCGCGCCGCGATCGAGCGCCCGATGATGGTGAACGATCAATCGATGGTGGTGGGCGCAAGCTTTGGGTTTGCCATGTATCCGCGCGATGCCAAGGACGCGACCAAGCTGTTGCGGCTGGCGGACCAGCGCATGTACGGCCTGAAGCGACGCTCCGTGAGCCCCGCGCAACTGCCCGCGCCGGCGCAGCAGGCGTAATCAAGCGAATATGACGGTCTTGTTGGCGTAGCTGAGGATGCGGTGGCCCAAGTGCCACTGCACCGCGCGCGACAGCACCATGCGCTCCAGGTCGCGGCCCTTCTGGATCAGCGAGGGGAGTTGGTCGTTCTGGGAGATGCGGGCTACGTCCTGCTCGATGATGGGGCCTTCGTCGAGGGTTGCGGTGACGTAGTGGCTGGTGGCGCCGATGAGCTTGACGCCGCGGGCGAACGCCGCGTGGTAGGGCCGCGCGCCAGTGAACGCCGGCAGGAACGAGTGGTGGACGTTGATGATGCGGCGCGGGTAGGCGTTGACGAACGCGGGCGACAGCACCTGCATGTAGCGCGCTAATATCACAAGATCAATTTTGTGGCTGGCCAAGAGCGTGAGCTGCGCGGCTTCGACTTGGGGCTTGGTGGCGGCCGTGACCGGCAGGTAGTGGAACGGGACGCCGTGGAACTCGGCGAGCGGGCGGGCGTCTTCGTGGTTGCTGACTATGAGGGCGAGGTTGCAGCGGAACTCGCCGGCGCGATGGCGGTGGAGCAGATCGACCAGGCAGTGCGGGTACTGCGAGACGAAGAGGGCGACGTTCTGGACCTCGTCGGCGAACTCGATGCGCCAGTTCATGCGGAACTCGGCGGCGATGGCGGCAAAGGCGGCGCGGAAGGCGGGCTCGTCGAAGCTGGGCGCGTCGGTGGAGAACTCGACGCGCATGAAGAAGAGGGCGAGCTCGACATCCTGATGCTGGTCGGCGTTGAGGATGTTGACGTCGTAGGTCTGGACCAGGAAGTTGACGATAGTGACGACGATGCCCTTGCGGTCCGGGCAGTCGATGAGCAGGATGGCGGTTTTGGATGTTGGCATTGAGGTCGCAATCAGATTACCGGAATCGAACGTCGGACTCCGTGCTGGCTCCTTTCTGGCACCCCTGGGGGTACCGATTAAATGCATAATCATCTAAACAAAGCACTTACCGGACAGCGGTTTTTGTATAATCCTGAAAACAAACGAGATATTTTGCAAAATATTCAAAACAATGGAGTTATGGGTTCTTTGGAGATATGGAGGGGCACAATCCTGAGGCTGGCGGATTCTGTCTCTACCTTACCCCCAATTCTAAACGGGGGGCGGGCGCTGGGGATGTGATTTCGATCACGTCAGTGAGTGTGGCCGACCCCACCCATGACGATGAAACTGTCATGAATGCGCACCTGTCCTCTAGAGTTCGTCGCCGGGATCGGGCGGGGTGTCGGGAACCGCGTTGAGGGCTTCCCGCAGCGCACCTCGACGGGCACCGGCTGCGCGATTGCGAAAGAACTCCTCAGCGGCCTCTGTTCCGGTGAGATGATCGGCGACTGCGATTGCGATCCATTCATCCACGGATAGGCCCCTTTGCTCCGCCTGATTGCGAGCAGTGTTGATGAGGTGTTCGGGCAATCGGACGTAGCTACTGGCGCTCATCTCGTAAACCTCTCCTTGATGATATGCCCAGGTGTGATGACCTGAATCCCAAAATTGTTGGCTGCGGGGAGGAAATCCCTGACGTTATGCGTCACAAGCGCGTCTGCGAGGCCGTTGATTGCAGCTTCCAGGACAAGTTCGTCGTCGGCGTCGCGAAGTTGTGGCCGCCACTGGAAATAGATCTTCGTCGAATAATTCGAGTAGACGGCTGCTAGAGCCGCTTTTGCTGCGGAAGGCGGAGACGATGACGCAGGTATCGAGGACAAGACGCACGGGAGAAGAGTACAGGACTTGAATATTGACGCGCGAAGAGATCGTGCCGCTTGAAACCCCGGTCACAGAATCGAGACCTGGGGCACCCGCTTCTGTGGGGAATGATGAGATGTGGGCGGGGAGAAGAAATGACGAAACTGTGTTATGTTTATGGCGACTTCGAGAAGTGACATGGGAAGACAACGGAAGCATCTCGCCAGTACGCTCGTCCTTGCATCTGCGCTGATCGCCGCAGTTGCACTCGCCTTGCTCCCTACCCAACTGGTAGCTCAGTCCCAAACTCCATCAACAGGCATTGACCCAACTCTGCTGGCAAGGGCAAAGTCCGGTGATGCCGATGCGCAATGCGAGGTCGGGCGTCTCTACAACATTGGCCAAGGCGTGCCACGGGACTACGCCAAGGCTGCACTTTGGTATCGCAACGCGGCTGAACAAGGTGACATTCGCGCACAGTCCTTTCTCGGCTTCCTGTACTTCGAGGGCGACGGTGTGCCCCAGGACTACGTGCAAGCTGTAGCGTGGTATCGCAAGGCGGCGGAGCAAGGCGATGCAACATCGCAGGACGAGCTCGGAGCTTTGTACCTTTACGGCCAAGGCGTACCCCAAGACTACGCGCAAGCGGCAGCGTGGTATCGCAAGGCGGCTGTGCAGGGCGATGGTTTGGCGCAGTACAGCCTCGGGAGTTTGTTCGACAAAGGCCAAGGTGTCCAGCAGGACTATGCTCAGGCTGCCTTTTGGTATCGCAAGGTGGCTGAGCATGGCGGCGTCGGTTCTGCCGATGCACAATTTGCACTTGGCGAGATGTACGACTTCGGCCAAGGGATGCCACGGGACAAGACGCAAGCGGTATTTTGGTGGCGAAAGGCGGCTGAGCAAGGGGAGGCTTCGGCGCAATGCGGCCTGGGGGTGATGTACGACCTAGGCGACGGTGTTTCTCAAGATTACGCACAGGCTGTGCTTTGGAAGCGCAAGGCGGCGGAACAGCGTGTGCCAGGCTGTCAGATTAGCCTCGGCACGATGTACTACAAGGGTCAAGGCGTGCCCCAGGACTATGCAGAAGCCTATTTCTGGTACTATCTGGCGGCTGCTAGCGAGCCTAATGCCTCCGATATGGAACAAGTTGCGCACCTGCGAGATGAAGCCGCGACTCACCTGGCACCTGCCGATTTATCCCGTGAACAGGAGCGGGCGCGGACATGGTTCGAGGCGCATTTCGAGGCGCATCCGGCGAAGCCACAATGATGGGAGCGGCGCTGCTGGAAAAACTGAGGCAACCAGTTGGCGGCTGGCTCACCCGCCGGGTTCAGATCTGGAGCAAAAGGGGCGGTTTGTATGAAATGGGATCTTGTTATCAATACGTTTTTGATGATCGCGACCATTGTGCTCGCAGTATTCGCGGTGATCCAAGCCCAGGATGCCAAACTGACGGCTAAAGCAGCGATGAATTCTCAGCGCGCTTGGATTCTGTTGGAAAGCATCAAAGCCCCTGATCAAATCCACTATCTTGAAAATGAATATCGCGCTTCCCCTCAACTTGAATTCAAATTTAAGGTTTTTGGTGTCGTCCCCATAAAGATCATTAAGTCGCAGATTAGGCTCCATTTTGTTCAACTGGAATCGGATGGTTCAAATGAGCCAGATTTGCCTATTCCACCCAACTATGGGGAACATCCTGGATTTTTCCAGAATTCTGCAATCGGTAGAATTCATTATCCTGAATCAGAGTTTTCCATCAAAATGGCCTTGGAAAATACATCTATAAGCTACGAAGAGTTTAGCCTATTCGTTAACAGAGAAAACATTCTCTGCGCTTACGGTGTTATCAGCTACCAAGATGCATACGAAGGAGCTGCCACTAGGGAAACCAGGTTTTGTTATGTTTATCAGAAACCGCCTAGTTTTTATGATAAATCGCCCATGGCTGCTGGCCGAAGCACCAGTCTTGATGGTGACGGCTTTAGGGTTGGCGGTCCTGACGCCTATAACTCAGCAACCTAGGTGGGGTCTCACCCTTTGATTAGCCCACAATGTCGCGCCTCTGTCTCACACGGCGGAGGCGGCGTGGACTTCGAGGACATGGGCTTGAATCTTTTGCAGGGTGGCAAGCATCTCGCAGAGGTTGCGTGCCTGCGGGTTTTCCCTCCGCGCTGAGCATCCGCATCCGGCTCTTGGGCTCCACCTCATTTGATGTCGCGCCAGTTGGGGCCGACGCCGACTTCGGCGACTATGGGGACGCTGAATTCGGCGACGTGTTCCATCTCGTGCTGGACCAGGGTGCGGAGTTCTTCGGCTTCGGCGGGGACGACGTCGAAGAGGAGTTCGTCGTGGACTTGCAGGGTCATGCGCGAGCGCAGGTTGCGTGCGGTGATCTCGGCGTCGATGCGGATCATGGCTAGTTTGATGAGGTCGGCGGCGGTGCCCTGCAGCGGCGTGTTGATGGCGGTGCGTTCGGCGAATCCGCGCATGTTGGGGTTGCGCGACTGGATGTCGGGGATGGGGCGGACGCGGCCGAAGTACGTGCGGACGGCCTGTTCGCGGCGCACGGTTTCGAGGGTCTCGTCGATGAAGCGGCGGACGCCGGCATAGCGTTCGAAGTAGCGGTCGATGTAGGCGCGGGCCTCGCGCTGGTCTATTCCTAATTGTGCCGCGAGACCGAACGGCGAGATGCCGTAGACGATGCCGAAGTTGACGGCCTTGGCGCGGGCGCGTGTCTCCTTATCGAGCTGGGCGACGGGGATGCCGAAGACTTCGGAGGCGGTGAGGGTGTGGATGTCCTTGCCGGTGCGGTAGGCGTCGAGCAGCAGCGGGTCCTGGGAGAAGTGGGCCATCAGGCGCAGCTCGATCTGCGAGTAGTCGGCGGACATGAGCAGGTTGCCGGGCGCGGGGATGAAGGCGGCGCGAATCTCGCGGCCGAGCGCGGTGCGGACGGGGATGTTCTGCAGGTTGGGGTTGGTGGACGAGAGCCGGCCGGTGGCGGTGCCGACCTGGTTGAAGGTGGTGTGCACGCGGCCTTCGGCGTCGACGAGCTGCGGCAGAGAGTCGAGGTAGGTCGAGCGGAGCTTGGCGAGCTGGCGGTATTCGAGGACGAGCGCGGGGACGGGGTGGTGCTCGGCGAGCTCTTCGAGGACGTCCTGCGCGGTGGAGATGACCTTGCCCTTGCCATACTTCTGCGGTCGGGGGAGCTGCATCTTGTTGAAGAGCACGTCGCCTAGCTGCTTGGGCGAGTTGATGTTGAAGCGTAGTGCGGAGTCCTGGCCGGCGGCTTCGCCAGCTTGCGTGTAGATGCGGTCGGAGAGGGTGTCCATGTCGACGGCGAGGCGCGTGGACATGGCGGAGAGGATGGCGGGGTCGATGCGGACGCCGGCCTGCTCCATGCGAAGGAGGACGGGGACCAGCGGGAGGTCCATCGTCTGGTAGATGTGCTGGAGCGGTGCGGTTTGGATCGGGCCGGAGCTGAGGGTTGGTGCGGATGCAGTGGCGTCGCTCTCGGCGATCTGGGTAGCGAAGACCTGGGCGAGGCGGACGATGGCGGCGGCGGCTTCGGGCAGGCGCTTGGGATCGGCGGGATTGGCTTTGGTGGGCTGAAGGACGAGCGCTCGGTTGGTGGAACGGGCGGCGATGTCCGGCAGCGTGTGCGAGGCGTGGGTGGGGTTGACGAGGTAGCTCTGGAGCATCACGTCGGTGTCGACGCCGCGGAGGGTGATGTTGTGCGGCGCGAGGGCGCGGAGGACGGCTTTGAGGTCGTGGACGACCTTGGGGAGGGTTGCGTCTTCGAGGGCGGCGCGAAGGCCGGGTGCGTCGAGCGGAACCTCCATGGCGGCGTTGCCGTCGACGGCGAGGCCGAGAGAACAGGGGACAGGGGGCAGAGGACAGGGAACAGAAATCAGCGAAGACGGAGCTGTAGACGGTGCGGGGGGACTGGGCCTGGCGAAGAGGTCCATGGTTTCGGCGGGCGGAGGTTCAGGCTCGCCGGATTCGGGGTCGGGTTCGGCGGCGATTTCTTCGGCAATGGCGCGCGCGTCTTCAAAGATGGCGATGGCCAGGCCGCGCGGAGATTGTGCACCCCACCCATCGCTGCGCGATGAATGGGGCACCCGCTGAGTGTTGGCGGTGCGGGCTTCGGCGAGGAGCGCTGCGATCTCGGCTTCGGTGGGCTTCAGGTTGTAGTCGTAGGCGGTGTTGTCGGCTGCGGGGGCGAGGGACTGGAGCAGCGTGGTGAATTCGAGTTCGGAAAAGAGATCGCGGCAGGCGGCATTGTCGACGGGCTGGGTGCGCATGTCGTCGACGGAGAACTCGATGGGGACTTCGGTGTGGATGGTGACGAGTTCTTTGGAGAGGAGAATGTTGTCGCGATTATTTTGTAACGATTCGCGATACGTTTTCTTTTTAACCTCATCGGCGCGGTCGAGGGCGGCTTCGACGGTGCCGAATTGCTGGATGAGTTCGACGGAGCCCTTGTCGCCGATGCCGGGGGCGCCGGGGATGTTGTCGACGGAGTCGCCGCGCAGGGCCATGACGTCGATGACGCGCGCGGGCGGGACGCCGAGAGCGGCTTCGACGCCGGCGGGATCGAGGACGAGATTGTCTTTCGTCGGGTTCAGGATCGACACGCTCGAAGTGACGAGCTGCATCATATCTTTGTCGGAGCTGACGACGAAGACGCGGTGGCCGAGCGCCGAGAGCTTGTGGCTGAGCGTGCCGATGATGTCGTCGGCCTCGAAGCCCTCGTAGCTGAGGATCGGGATGCGGAAGGCCTCCAGCGCGCGGCGGATGTAGGGAAGCTGCTGGGCGAGGTCGGCGGGCATCTCGGCGCGGTTGGCCTTGTAGCCGGCGTAGTCGACCTGCTCAAACTGCTGGGTCTTGACGTTCCACTTGCGCAGCGGCTTCATCTCGCGGGCGCGCTCGTCGCGGAAGACGGGGCCGGAGAGGTCGTAGACGGCTGCGAGATACTGCGGGGCAAAGTCCTTGCGCAGCTTGTTGATCATGTTGACGAAGACGTAGGTGGCGGCGGTGGGGATGCCGGTGCGTGTGGACATGGGGCGCTGGCGCTGCATGGCGTGGTAGGCGCGGAAGATGAATGCCATGGAATCCAGCAGGTAGATGGGTGGCCGGGCATCCGGCGGCGTGGGTTGTGTGTCTTTCGTCATGGCCAGTTGAGGATACCAAGCCGGGAGCGTATTGTTCAGGTGGAACGAAACCCAACCATTCTGGATACGGAAAGAGACCCATGCTTCGATTGACGACGTTTGCCCTGTGTGTTGCCCTGGCCTCCGCGCTGCCTGCGCAGACGGCTTCTGCTCCGGCTGTGAACGACCTGTCGCGCCACGACTTCCTGTATGCGGGCGAGTCGCATGACCGGCGGATCTTCCTGGTGCGCGGCGGCAAGGTGGTGTGGTCGTTCGACGAGCCGGACGGCAAGGGCGAGATCAGCGACGCGGTGATGCTGTCGAATGGGAACATCCTGTTTGCGCACCAGTTCGCCGTGGAAGAGATTACGCCGGAGAAGAAGGTGATCTGGCGGTACGATCCGCCGGCGGGACACGAGGTGCATACCGCGGTGCCGATTGGGCTGGACCGCGTGCTGTATATCCAGAACGGCGATCCGGCGCTGCTGCGCGTGGTGAACATCCGGACCAACGCGGTGGAGAAGGAGCTGACGCTGGCGACGAAGATGCCGCCCAGCACGCATGGGCAGTTCCGCCATGCGCGGCTGACTCCGCAGGGGACGCTGCTGGTGGCGCACATGGACCTGAACAAGGTGGTGGAATACGACTCGAACGGCAAGGAGCTGTGGTCGTTTCCGGGCAAGGGCGTGTGGGGCGTGACGCCGCTGGAGAACGGCAATATGCTGATTACCGATAGCGTGGGCGTGCGCGAGGTGACGCGGCGTGGCGACGTGGTGTGGAACTGGCTGAAGACGGACGCGCCGGGGGTGAAGTTCGACAACCTGCAGCAGGCGTGGCGGCTGCCGAACGGCAATACCGTGATCGACAACTGGGGCAACGAGTGGAACGCGGCGAGCGGCAAGCTGGGCGCAGAGACCCTGCAGGCGATCGAAGTGACGCCGGACAAGAAAGTGGTATGGGTGATGAAGGCGTGGGGCCAGGACGGGCTGCCGAGCCTGGGACCGGCGACGACGTTGCAGTTCCTGGATGGGCCGCTGGCAAACGCGAAGCCGGAGGACGTGCACTTCGGCGATATCCGATAAGTTGGGGCTGGAGTTGAGCGTGGGCGGGAGCGAAATGCGGGGATTCTTCGCTGCGCTCAGAATGACAAGCGATGGGGGCGGAACAGCGCCTCCCGGGCGGAATAGCGCCTCCCGGGCGGAACGGCGCCTCCGTGAGCGGGATGGGGCTATGGGCGGATAGAGCTATTCGTGGAAGTGGTAGGCGACGCCGATGGTGACGACGCTGGGGTGGAGCGTGGCGAGCGGAAAGCCCATCCAGTTCTGGTATTCGTAGTCGGCGCGGACGTTGATGGAGCGGGTGGCGCGGAAGTCTGCGCCGCCGCCGTAGGTGTACATGTTGTAGGCGATATTGGCGATGTTCTGGTGGAAGTTGTAGACGCCGCGGCCGTAGAGGACCTTGGCGTAGGGGACGAGGCGGCCGCGGGTTGCGAAGACGCGGGGGCCGATCTCGAACGTAGTCTCGCGGATGGTGGAGTCCTGGGATGCGCTGACGCGATGGAAGTCGAACTCGCCGCCCCAGTGGGGGCGGGCGTCAAAGGTGGTGTAGGCGCTGACGCCGTAGAGCTGTATGGGGGTGAAGTTGTAGCCGGATTTGGTCCAGACGAAGCCGCCGCCGACCTGGAGGTCGCCGATGCGGCTGGCGGTGGTGTACTGGGCAGGGGCAGGCGATGCGAGGAAGCAGGCGGCAAGGAGCAGAGCGGCAACGGCCGCCAGGCGGGCCGGGGTGCGGCGGCGATTGCTGTCGATGGGGACGAACTCTCCCTGGGGCGATCCGGCGGTCATCCCTCTCTCCTGATTGATATAGACGGTTCCCGAAAACATGGCGATTACACGGCTGCGCCAGAGTATCATTGGGGCGTCCGGATGCGGCGTTTGATTTTGCAGCCTATCGCTGGCGGGGAAATTAACCGGACGGAATTCCATTGCCGTGTAAACTCTTGCGCATAGTAACAGGTCTGATATATCAATTGGCTTGCCCCATGACGCGTTTCCGCTTTGTTCTGTTGACCGTGCTGTTGGTATTGGTGCCCGGGCCTGGCTACGATGCAGCCGCCCAGACATGTGTGGGCCTGCAGTGCCAGCAGGTGGGTAGTTGTCCAGGGAACGCAACGACATCGGTGTCGGGGATTGTGTATGCGCCGAACGGCACCGACCCGCTGCCGAATGTGACGGTGTATGTCCCGAACGACGTGGTGCAGCCGTTTACGGCGGGCGTAAGCTGTCCCTCAGTTGGGGCGGCGCCGTCGGGGACGCCGCTGGTGGGCGCGATCACTGGGACAGATGGCAGCTTTACGATCCCGAATATGCCGGTGGGGGCGAATATTCCCCTGGTGATTATCTCCGGGCGATGGCGGCGTCAGTTGGTGATACCGAGTACGGCGTCGTGCGTGAACACGGTGCTGCCGTCTGTGCCCTACACCAGCGGCGGCACCATGCCCTTTGCCTCCATGCCGCAGAACCAGAACCAGGGGGACATTCCGAAGATTGCGATTGCGACGGGGTCCGCGGACCCGGTGGAGTGCGTGCTGCTGAAGATGGGCATGAGTGCTTCGGAGTTTACCGACGCGTCGGGTTCCGGGCGCATCAATCTATTTGGCGGTGGGGCGGCGGGGTCCGGCGTGACGATCGATGCGGGGACGACGACCCAGGCTTCGCTGATGGGAAGCTCCACCGTTCTGAACTCCTATGACGTGCTGATGCTTCCGTGCGAGGGGAGCGCGTACGTCAAGCCGGCGCAGGAGTTGGCGAATCTGATCAACTTTGCAAACGCGGGTGGGCGCGTTTACAGCAGCCACTTCAGTTACGACTGGATGGATAACAACCCACCGTTTAATGGCGTTGCGAAGTGGACGGGAACCACAGTCGACTTATCGGACGGCAATGCCACGGTGAATACCGGATTCACAGCCGGACAGACGCTGCAAAGCTGGTTGGGAGAGGTGGGCGCGACGACAACGCCTGGGCAGATGGCGCTTCAGACCCTGAGGGAGGATCAGACCGGGGTGATTGCGCCGACGCAGACCTGGCTGACCCTGAACAGCCCAAGTGTGGCGATGCAGTTTGTATGGGACACGCCGATTGGGGCTGCCAATCAATGCGGACGGGTTTTGTTCAACGAGTATCATGTCGAGAATATATCGGCCCCGACCTTTGCCAGTGAGGTTACTCAGTGCTCTCCCACGGCGGCGATGACGCCGCAGGAGAAGCTGCTGGAGTACATGCTGTTTGAACTGACGAGCGAGGGTGGGCAGCCGTCGCTGGCACCGCTGGCGCAGAACTTTGGTTCGGAGGCTGTGACGTTTACCAGTGCGCCGGTGACGTTTACCTGGTCGAATAACTCCAGCTTTGCGGCGCAGGTGAGTTCGGCGTCGGTGGGGGCTGGGGACTTCAGGCTGGTGACGGACAACTGCTCCGGGGTGACGGTGGCAGGCGGTGCGAGTTGCACGATGGTGGTGGTGTTTACGCCGTCGATGATTGGAGCGGAGAGCGGGACGCTGACGGTGACCGCGGGCGGCTTCTCGCTCGTTGCGTCGCTGACCGGAACGGGGACGGCGGGGTATTCGCTGTCGGGGAATGCGCTGGCGTTTGGGAATCTGGATGTGGGCAACACGGCGATGCTATCGCTGACGCTGACGAATATTGCGTCGGGGACGCTGCCGATTCCGCCGTTTGTGACGACCGGGCAATATGGCGTGAGCACGGCGGCGTGTGGGAGTTCCATCGCGCCGGGGGCGACGTGTCCGGTGCAGGTGACGTTCCTGCCGAGCGCGATTGGGCCGCAGAATGGGACGCTGGGAGTGAACTCCGGTAGCCTGCTGTACAACGGGCTGACGGCGGCGCTGACGGGGAATGGGATCGACTTTACGATCACGTTGAGCCCGACCTCTGGAGCCGTGGTGGCGGGGGATGGCACGACGACGACAGCGACGCTGACGCCGCTGGCGGGATTTGCGAACCAGGTGACGATTGGATGCACGGTGAAGGGCGCGTCGGCCGCGACGTGCGGGCTGCCGTCGGGGAATTTGGTCCCTCCGGCTGCCGCGACGGCGACGTTGACCACGACCTCGCAGTACAACGTGATTGGATATGGCGTGAGCGGCGGGCGCGGGTATCTGTGGCTGGTGGCGCTGGGCAGCGGATGGCTGCTGTGGCGGCAGCGAAAGCGCGCCAGTGCGATGCTGCGGGCAGGGCTGCTGCTGGTGCTGCTGGCGGCGGTGGCGGGCTCTGTGACGGGCTGCTCCGGCAAACTGCCGGTGGCGAACCCGCAGTATACGGGGCCGGGGACATACACGGTGACCGTGTCCGCGACGGATGGGTTCCTGGTGCGTTCGGCGACGTATACGCTGACGGTTACGGCGAAGTAGGCGTCCGGCGGTTGCCGCGCGTTGAGGCTGGTTCGTCACAGCTGCCGCACACCGATACGGGAAAGGAATGCGAATGACAGCGAAGACGATTGAGGTGATTCCGTCAGCGGAAGAGGCGATGTACACGCCGGAACCGGGATTGCGGCGGCAGGTGATGTCCTACAGCCCGGCCATGATGCTGGTGCGGCACACGATGGAAAAGGGATGGGTTGGGGCGAAGCATAGCCATCCGCACGAGCAGATGGTGTATGTGATCCGGGGGAAGCTGCGCTTTGAGCATCCGGACGGCGTGTTCGACGTGGGCGCGGGCGGCTGTTTCCTGGTACCAGGCGACGTGGAGCACCAGGCGAGTGCGTATGAGGACTCTGAGGTGCTGGACGTGTTTACGCCGATGCGAGAGGACTACGCGAAGAGGTAGAGCTCTGCACGAGCGCTAGGTGCAGGTGAGCCGGCGGTACTCGAAGTACATGCTGGTGCGCCAGCGCAGGATCATGCCGAAGGCGAGGACGAAGAAGAGCGCGGCGGTCTGCTCCAGGGTGATGACTTTGTCGAAGAAGCCGCGGGCGTAGTAGCGGACGGCGGCGAGTGCTACGACGACAAAAAAGAAGGCGATCGAGCGGTGCATCATGACGTCGTTGCCGACTATTTTGAGCCGCGAGGTAAGGATGAGCGGGTAGGCGAGGACGAGGGCTCCGACGATGAATGCGCCGAGCGCCCAGAGCCACGGCAGGCGAAAGGCGGGGACGATGAACATGCAGAATCCGGTGGCCATGCCTAGCGGCGGAATGACGATTTTGCGGACGGTGACGGCCGTTTGTCCCTCGCGGATGCGCCAGGCCATGACCGCAAGGAAGCCTGCAATGGCGCTGGGAACGGACATTCCGGGGAGTGGAAGCATCGACTGAATTTTACGCTATGCGGGGTCAAGGCCGAGAGTACGGTCTTGATAGGCAGAAAAGCCGTACATCTCACTGATTTTAAATGGTCGGGGCGAGAGGATTCGAACCTCCGACCCCCTGGTCCCGAACCAGGTGCGCTACCAGACTGCGCTACGCCCCGAACTGTGTTGCTGAGTGGATGCCGGCTTTAGGGGTGCGATCCGCAAGCCGTGGGACGGGCATGAGATTGGCAACACCGACTCAAGAAGTTTAGCAGAGATTGGGCATGCAGTGTGCGCGCGTTGCCAAGCCGGACGAGCGAAGTCGTTTCTGCGGTTGGATGCGCGCCGGGGCTCAGGCAACCGATCGGGTTTGCATTGCTGTGCCCCCGATCTGACGGATATAATAGGAGGGATGAATCCTTGCTGCGAGTGCGCGCGGTGTTGTTGCCGGACGTCTGGTAGCCTCTGTCGACTCTAGCGATCTCATCGTTCTGCCCCCTCCCAAGTATCACCTTTTGATTCGTATGAGTCGCGGCCTGCATCTCTTATATGCAGCCCGACGGAGAACCCAAGCTATATGACGACCCTGGCGATGGCCGAATCCGCGACGCACGAGGTTGATTCGGCTCGGCTGAATCATCTGCAGGCGCTGGAGGCGGAGAGTATCTCGATCCTGCGCGAGGCGGTGGCGGAGTTTGCGCGGCCGGTGATGCTGTACTCCATCGGCAAGGACTCGTCGGTGATGCTGCGGCTGGCGCAGAAGGCGTTTTATCCGGGCAAAATTCCGTTCCCGCTGCTGCATGTGGATACCAGCTACAAGTTTCCGGAGATGATTCGCTTTCGCGATGAGTACACGCGCGAGATTGGGGCGGACCTGATTGTGCATCGCAATGAGAAGGCGATTGCAGATGGGGCGAATCCTTACACGCTGGGCACGCAGAACTGCTGCGGGCTGCTGAAGACGCGAAGCCTGCTGGATGCGCTGGAGGAGGGCGGCTTCGACGCTGCGTTTGGCGGCGCGCGGAGGGACGAGGAGAAGAGCCGCGCCAAGGAGCGCGTCTACTCTTTCCGCGATGGCGCAGGGCAGTGGGACCCGAAGAGCCAGCGACCGGAGCTGTGGAGCCTGTATAACTCGCGGCTGCGCAAGGGCGAGAGCATTCGCGTGTTTCCCCTGTCGAACTGGACGGAGCTGGATATCTGGCTGTATCTGTATGCGGAGAAGATTCCGATTGTGCCGTTGTACTTTGCCAGGGAGCGGCCGATTACGATTCGCGGCGGAGCGATGACGCTGGTGCATGAGGGCATGAAGCTGTTCCCCGGCGAGAAGGTGGAGCAGATCAAGGTGCGGATGCGGTCGCTGGGCTGCGCGCCTTGCACGGGCGCCATGCGCAGCGATGCGGATACGCTGCCCAAGATTATCGAAGAGATCATCAGCTTCAAGCGGAGCGAGCGCGAGAACCGCGCCATTGACCATGATGAGGAAGGCTCGATGGAAGTGAAGAAGCGGGAGGGATACTTCTAGATGAGCACAGAGACATTGGCAGTGGTGGACGAGAAGGGCGCGGGGCGTCCGTTTGAAGAGTTTCTGGAGGCGCACCTGGGCCAGGAGATGCTTCGCTTTACAACGGCCGGCAGCGTGGACGACGGCAAGTCGACGCTGATTGGGCGGCTGCTGCACGACACCAAGAGCGTGTACGAGGACCAGCTTGCAGCGGTGAAGAAGAGTCGCGTGAATCGCGCGGCGAACGGGCACGTCGACTTTTCGCTGCTCACGGATGGTCTCAAAGCCGAGCGCGAACAGGGCATCACGATTGACGTGGCGTACCGGTATTTTTCGACGACGCGGCGCAAGTTCATCATTGCGGACACGCCGGGGCACGAGCAGTACACGCGCAACATGGCGACAGGCGCTTCCACCGCGGACGTGGCGATTATTCTGATTGACGCCAAGGCGTTTGCCAAGGCGGGGCAGTTGTTGCCACAGTCGCGGCGGCATACCTATATTGCGTCGCTGCTGGGGATTCCGCATGTGGTGGCTGCGGTGAACAAGATGGACCTGGTGGACTACTCGCAGGCGAGCTTCGAGACGATCCGGCGGGAGTTTGAGGCGCTGTGCGCGCAGCTTGGACTGCCGGCAGTGGATGTGATTCCGGTGAGCGCGCTGGAAGGGGAGAATGTGGTGACGCCGAGCGCGGCGATGCCGTGGTACAGAGGGCCGACGTTGCTGGAGTATCTGGAGACGGTGCCGCTATTGCGCGCCGAGACGACCGGACCCATGCGCTTCCCGGTGCAACTGGTGCTGCGGCCGGATGCGAACTTCCGCGGATTTGCGGGGCAGGTGGCGCGCGGGACGCTGCGCGCGGGCGACCGCGTGATGGCGCTGCCGTCGCGACGCGAGTCCACGGTGCAGCGGATTGTGACGTATGACGGCGACCTGGCCGCGGCGTCGTATCCGCAGAGCGTGACGGTGGAGCTGGAAGACGAGATCGACCTGAGCCGCGGCGAGATGCTGGTGGCGGCGAATGCAACGGGCGAAGAGTTGCCCGAGGTGAGCACACGCTTCCGCGCGATGGTGGTGTGGATGCACGAAGACCCGCTGGTGGTGGGGCGCACGTACTTTGCCAAGCACACGACGCGCACGGTGCGGGCGACGGTGCGGGCGATCCAGTACAGGGTCGACGTGAATGACCTGAAGCAGCAGGCGTCGGACTCCATCGCGATGAATGAGATCGCGGAGGTGGAGTTCGAGACCAACCTGCCGTTGTTCTTCGATGCCTACCGCGATTGCCGCTGGACCGGCTCGCTGATTCTGATCGATGCGCTGACCAATGCGACGGTGGGCGCGGCGATGATTACAGGGCCGGCCGCTGAAGATCAGGCGTTGCCCGCTGCCGTCAACTCCAGCCCGTACCTCACGCTGGCATCCGACCTGGCCACGCTGGACCCAGGGGTTCTGGCCAGCCAGCTTCGCACCGTTATCGCCGAGGTTTTGCCCGCGCTCGAAGCGCTTTCTGCCGAAGCTGCCGCGCTTGCGCCCGCGCCGGGCAAGTGGAGTGTGCAGCAGGTCTTCGGCCACCTGTGCGACTCCGCGATGAACAACCAGCAGCGTATCGTGCGGCTCCAACTGCAGTCCGCGCTCGATCTGCCGGGCTACGAGCAGGACGGCTGGGTGCGGGTGCAGCACTATGACCTGCTTGCGTGGCGCGATGTGCTCGCCCTGTGGCAGACTCTGAACCGGCACCTGGCCCACACCGTCGAGCATGCCGATCCCGCGACTCTGGCCCATGTCTGGCACTACCAGGGCCAGTCCCTTAGCCTCGGCTTCATCATCGAGGACTACATCGCCCACATGGAGCACCATCTGCGTGCGCTGCGGCTGCGGGCCTAACCCGACTGGAACTCCTAATGACTGGAACCACACCGATTCACGAATCCGCCGCCGTCGACCCCGAACTTCTGACCGCCGAAGAGCTGGTGGAACAGGTGGTGCGCGAGGCGGCCGGCGCGCCGATCTGCCTGACCAGCAGCTTTCAGACAGAAGACATGGTGGCGCTGCATATGCTGCGTCAGCATCTGCCGGATGTGCCGGTCATCTTTCTGGAGACGGGCTACCACTTCAAGGAGCTGCTGGCGTATCGCGACCGGATGACGGCCGAGTGGGGACTGAACCTGGTGAACGCGATGCCGCTGACGACGCTGGCGGAGCACGAGGCGCAGTATGGGTTGCTGCACATTGTGCAGCCGACGCAGTGCTGCGCGATCCGCAAGGTAGAGCCGCTGATGCGGCACCTGGAGCCGTTCGACTGGTGGTTCACCGGGCTGCGGCGGGAGCAGTCGCCGACGCGCGCCGGGCTGCGCAAGGTGGAAGACCACAAGACTCCAACGGGCAAGCAGATGAAGAAGGTGAGCGTGCTGGCCGACTGGACCATGGCGCAGGTGAACGAGTATGCGGAGGCGCACGGGATCCCCATGCTTGAGCTGTACGCGCGCGGGTACACCAGCATTGGCTGTGAGCCGTGTACGGCGATTCCGGAGGCCGGCGCCGACGCGCGCAGCGGGCGCTGGGGCGGCAAGAAGCTCGAATGTGGTATCCATACCTTTTCCGAAAAGGTATAGACTTTTCGCATCTATGGTAGACCGAAGGCGAATCGTCCGGCAGTGGAGACAAGGCGCCGCGAAGGTGCTGGTGACGCTGGTGCGCGCGGAGGGATCGTCGTACCGGCGGCCTGGCGCTCATCTGTTGATCGGTGCGGAGGGCGCGGAGTACGCGGGGACCATCAGCGGGGGCTGCCTGGAGGCAGAGGTGGTCCGCAAGGCGGCGTGGACGGTGCGCGATGGCGCAGTGGTTCAGCGCTACTCGACGCTCTTTGACGACACGGCAGAGATACCGTTTGGACTGGGCTGCGGCGGTGTGGTGGACCTGCTGCTGGAACCGGCGGAGACGCCAGAGTGCCAGGCGCTGCTGGCGGCGATGGAGGCCTCGCTGGGCGGGACCGAGATGCGCGTGGCAACGTGGCTGCCGGAGAGCGATCAGGCGCTGGCGCGCGCGGTGTTCGGTATGGATGGGCGGCTGAAGTTTGCCAGCAAGGGGTTGACCGCGGGGCAGATTGCGTCGGTGAGCTTCCAGGGGTCGGCTGCCGAGATTCGCGGCGGCTTTCCGCAGGTTTACCTGCAGACTCTGTTGCAGCCGCAGCGGCTGTTTGTGCTGGGGGCGGGCGACGATGCGAAGCCGGTAGCGGCAATGGCGGCGCTGCTGGGCTGGCGCGTGATGGTGGCCGACGGGCGTGCGCAGTTGGCGCGGCCGGAGCGATTCCCCGAGGCGGAGCGAGTGGTGGCGATCCAGACCGCGGGCGAGTTGGCGATTCGTGCGAACGATGCGGTGGTTGTGATGTCGCACAGTTACGTGCAGGATCGCACGCACCTGACGGAATTGCTGGGGGCGAGCGAGGTGCCCGGATACATTGGGCTGCTGGGCGCGCTTCATCGCAGCAGCCTGCTGGTGAGCGAGGCGGCGGCGGAGCTTGGGTGCAGCGTGGCGGCGTGCTGCGAGAAGGTGTGGGCGCCGGTGGGACTGGACCTGGGCGGCGATGGCGCAGAGGCGATTGCGCTGGCGGTTGTGGCGGAGGTGCAGGCCTGGCGGCAAGGCAAACTGGGCGCCTCGCGCAGGCTGACGGTGGAGATGGTGGAGCGGCAGATTAAGCAGGGCGGAGGAGCGTCGCTGTATCCGCAGACGCAGTGTGCGCTGGGCCAATGATTGCGGCGGTGGTGCTGGCGGCGGGTGGCTCCAGGCGGCTGGGCGAACCGAAACAACTGGTGAAGATTGGCGGAGAAACCCTGCTGGAGCGCGCGGTAGGGACGGCGCGGGCGGCGGGGTGCGCGCCGGTGGTGGTGGTGCTGGGTGCTGCGTATGTGGAGGTTCTTGCGCGCAGCGGGCTTGGGGATGCCGTTCCGGTGATCAACGACAAGTGGGCGGAAGGGATGGCTGGTTCGATCCGGCTAGGGGTGCGGACGCTCGGCTTTGTTGCGAAGGACGCGGAGGGTGTGCTGCTGATGACGTGCGACCAACCGGCGGTGACGGCGGAGCATCTGCAGCGCGTGATGATGCGGCCGGAGGTGAAGGCGTCCCGCTATGCAGAGCGCAACGGAGTGCCCGCATACTTTCCGAAGAAGTATTTCAGCGAGTTGATGGCGCTGGTGGGGGATGCGGGCGCGAGGGAGCTACTGGCGCAGGCGCGTTTTGAAGAGTTGGCGCACGGCGAACTCGATATCGACACCGCAGAGGATGTGGCGCGGGCGCGTACTTTGTTCGGCTAGGGTAGGAGGCTGCGGAGGAATTCTTCGAGCAGGTTGGCGGCGACGGCGGCGCGGTAGCGGGCGGTGGAGCGGATGTCGTCGATGGGGCGGGCCTCGGTGGCGAGCGCGGCGCGGGCGGCGGCGATGGTGGCTGGCGTAACGGGCTGGTTCAGCAGCGCGGCCTCGGTGGCGGTGCAGCGGGTGGGGGTTTCGCGCAGGCTGGCTGCGCCGAGGCGGATGTCGGCGATGCGATCCTTCTCGACCAGTGCGAGACCGGCGAGGGCGACCTTGGAGATGGCCTGGGCGTTGCGGGTGCCGACCTTGCGGATGTAGCCGCGGTAGGCGGCGAAGCTGCGCGGGAGTGAGATGGAGTAGAGCAACTCGTCCGGGGCGAGAGCGGACTTCTTGTAGCCGAGGTGGAAGTCGGTGTAGGCCAGGGTGCGCGTGCCGCGTGCGGAGATCAGGGTGAGGGTGGCGTCGTAGCAGAGGAGCGCGGGGGGCGAGTCCGCCGCGGGCGATCCATTGACGATGTTGCCGCCTAGCGTCCCGCGGTTCTGGTTGGCGATGCTGCCGGTCCAGGATGCCGCCTGGACGAGCAGCGGAAAGTTCTCGCGGATGGAGTCGGAGTAGCGAATATCCGTAAAGGTGGTGCCGGAGCCGATGGTGATGTGAGTGGGTGTGGTGGTGATGAAGCGCAGCTCACGGAGGTGGTTGATGGAGAGAAGATGTTTCTGCGCGAGGCGGCCAGCCGCGAGGGCGACCATGAGTTCGGTGCCGCCGGCGATGGGGGTGAGGGTGGGATCGGAGGCGAGGGTGGTCAGCGCCTCGGTGAGGGTGGGCGGGGCGACGAGCGTGTAGTCGAGGACGTTGGAGCGCATAGGGGGTTGGGAGTTGATGGTTGTTCGTTGAAAGGCAAGAACGGACAAAGGCAAAGGCCAATACGGGGATTCTTCGCTGCGCTCAGAATGACAAGCAAAAAAGCGGCAAATACGGAGATTCTGACTCTGCGAGTCAGAATGACGACCTTTATGGGGGGGTGACGAGCTTGGGGGTGGTGGATTCGGTGGTGGTGGATTCGGTGGTGGCGGATTCGGTGGTGGTGGATTTGGTGGTGGTGGATTTGGCGGCGGCTTGTTGGACGGCTTCGAAGATGCGCATGTAGCCGGTGCAGCGGCAGAGGTTCCCGGCGAGTCCTTCTTTGATCTGCGCGAGGGTGGGTTGCGGATATTTGTCGAGCAAATGTTGAGTGGCGAGGATCATGCCGGGCGTGCAGATGCCGCACTGGGCCCCGCCGTGTTCAAGGAAGCATTGCTGGATGGGATGGAGTTTCTCCTGGTCGGCCACGCCTTCGATGGTGGTGATCTGGGCGCCTTCGGCTTGCAGGATGGGGACGAGGCAGGAGTTGACGAGTTCGCCGTTCATCAGCACGGAGCAGGAGCCGCACTCACCTTCGCCGCAGCCCTCCTTTGCGCCGGTGAGGTGAAGGTCCTCGCGCAGGACGTCGAGCAGGCGCTTCATCGGCGGGGCAGTGACCGTTGCTGGTTGTCCGTTGACTGTTAGGGAGATGGTAGTCATGCGGACACCTCGGTTTCGGTGCGGGTGTCGAGGTCGATGCTGGGGTTGAGGTCTTCCGTGCCGGAGGCGGGTGTGCGCGTCATGCGTTCGAAGATGTCTTCAGGCAGCAGGGGGACCTCGGTGAAGGCGATCCCGGTGGCGTGCTCGATGGCGTTGAGGATGGCAGGGGCGGGGCCGTCCATGGGGAGTTCGCCGATGCCCTTTGCGCCCTGCGGGCCGTGGATGCTGGGTGTCTCCTCAAAGTGGACGTGGATGGGCGGCAGGTCGGCGCTGGTGGGCATGATGTAGTTGGTCATCTGGTTGTTGCGCATCAGGCCGTCCACGTAGACACACTTCTCGTAGAGCGCATATCCGATTCCCTGGGCGACGCCGCCCTCGATCTGACCTTTGGCCAGCACCGGGTGAATCACTTTGCCAACTTCCTGCAAGGCGTGGAAGTCGGTGACCTCCGCCGAGTAGGTGAGGGTGTCGACCGCGACCTCCGCGACGTAGACGGCCCAGGCGTAGGTGGGGTAGGCGTCGCCGCGGTACTGGTCGTCGTCCCAGAAGATGTTGCCGGGGGCCTGGTAGCGGGCGCTGGCGACCAGGCGGCCATGCTCGCGGAGGTAGTGCTGGGCGGCGGTACGGAACTGGGCTGCGGTGTAGTGCGCCCGGCCGCGGGCGTGATGGGCTGACTCCTCGGCGGCAGTATCGAAGGCCAGCAGCGTGTCGCCACGGGACGAGAGGTAGGGCAGCAGCGTGGCGAGCAGCGACTCGGAGGCGCGTTCGATGAGCTTGCCGACGATCATGGCGGTGCGACTGGCGACGGTGGGGCCTGAGTTGGGGACGATGCTGGTATCGGGCTGAGCGACCAGGACCTCGTCGTAGGGGATGCGGAGCGCGTCTGCACAGACCTGCGCGAGGATGGTGTTGGTGCCCTGGCCGAACTCGGTGGAGGAGACGAGAATGTTGGGGCGGCCCTCCGGTGTGATCTCGATGTGGACGACGGAGTTGAGGCGACGCTCGCCGGAGCCGGTAAAGCCGGAGCCGTGCATGAAGGAGGCGAAGCCGATGCCGCGCTTCACAGTCGAAGTGGGATTTGTCCGGTCGAACTCGGCGCGCTTCGCGTGGTAGTTGGATTCGCGGAGGGCACGGGTGAGCAGGCCGTCCATGTCCACGGGGTCGGAGAGGTGCTGGCCGGTGGCGGTGTGCATGCCGGTGGAGAGGAAGTTGCGGCGGCGCAGCTCTTCCGGGGTAAGGCCGACGACCTTGGCGATCTTGTCCATGTGGCGTTCGAGCGCGAAGAGGGACTGCGGCGCGCCGAAGCCGCGGAACGCTCCGTGAGGGGCGATGTTGGTCGCCATGGCTTTGGCGCGAACGGCAAGGTGCGGCCAGTGGTACGGGCCGGGCGCGTGGATGGTGGCGCGGGAAAGGACGACGGGCGAAAGCGTGACGTAGGCGCCGCCGTCGAGCGCGATGTCGATGGTGCCGGCGAGGAGTTTGCCGTCGGCGGAGACTGCGGTGCGATGACGCGTGCGCGAGGGGTGGCGCTTGGTGGTGCCGATCAGGTCTTCGGCGCGGTCGTAGCAGATCTTTACGGGATGGCCGGACTTGAGCGCGAGTAGCGCCGCGTGCGAGCCGATGACGCTGGGGAAGTCCTCCTTGCCGCCGAAGGCCCCGCCGGTCTCGGTCTGGATGACGCGGCACTTTTCCGCGGGCAGGTTGAAGACGAGTTCGAGCGCGTGGACCAGGTAGTAAGGGCACTGCATGGAGCCGGAGACGCAGACCGAGTCGAGCGAGCCGTCGGGGTGGCGGAAGGCCTCGGCAATGACGCCATTGTTCTCGATGTAGAGCTGCTCCTGCGCGCCGGTGCGGTACTCGCCTTCGACGATGAAGTCGGCGGCGGCGAAGATTTTTTCCAGCTCGGCCTCGGGCAGCGGCTCATCGCCCTTCTGCATGACGAAGGTCTTGAAGGTGTTGGGCGAGTGGTGTGCGGGATTGTCGCCGTGCCAGATGACTTTGGATTCGTCGCCGGCTGCGCCCAGCTCGGAGTCCTCGATGGTGAAGACGCCGGGGAGTTCGTCGTACTCAATGTGAACGGCGGCGACAGCGGCGGGGAGAACGGTCTTGTCGGGGTGGGCGAGCAGAAGGATGGGTTCGCCGGGGTGGTTGATGCGGTCGGCGGCAAGACAGTGATGGTCTTCCGTCAAGTGGATGATGGTGTTCTTGCCGGGGATGTCGGCGGCGGTGACGATGGTGAACTGCGACCAGTCGATGGCGGGGTCGAAGGCGATGGACCGGATAGCGCCACGAGCAATGGTGGAGCGGACGGTGGCGCCGTACCACATGCCTGGGAGGCTGATGTCGTCGACGTACTGCGCGCGGCCTGTGACCTTCGCGAGGCCTTCCTTGCGAATGGGGGAGGAGCCGACGATGGGGCGGCGTTCGGGCATAAGGGTTAGACGGTTTCGGGTATCCGACAAGGATAGAACGAAATGGCGCGGATGGGAATGGGGATTGCCGCGGAGCTATTTTGAGATCGTGAGGGCTTTGGTGAGGGTGTAGAGGAACTGCTGGCCTTCAAAGAAGCTGCGGACGAGCAGGCGTTCGTCGCGGCCGTGGAAGCGGATGTCGTCGCGGTCCATGAAGAAGCCCTGGACGCCGTAGGTGGGGATTCCGGCCTGGCGGAGGTACTTGCCGTCGGTGGCGTAGGGGACCATGACAGGGACCACCGGGACTCCGGGCCACTCCTGCTGGGTGGCGGCGGCGACGGCTGCGGTAATTTGCGGGGTGAGCGGCGAGGCTGGACCCTGGTCGGATTCGCCGAGGATGGCGATGGAGACCTGGTCGTCGGCAACGACGCGCTTGAGGGTGGCCTGGACGTAGTCGACGGAGTCCTCGGGCAGCACGCGGCAGTTGATGTTGGCGGCGGCGAGCTGGGGCAGGGCGTTGATGGCATGCCCGCCTTCCAACTGGGTGGCGACGCAGGTGGTGCGCAGCATGGCGTTCCACGTGGGGGACGCGGCGGCGGCGCGTTGCAGCGAGGCTTGCGAGGCGGGGTCGAAGCCGGCCAGGGCAGCGGCGGCAGGGCCGGTTTCAATCTGGGACATCTGCTGGAAGTAGGCGGCGGTGGCCTGGTTGGTCTTGAGCGGGAAGCCGAAGGCGCCCAGGCGGGTGAGCGCGCCCGCGAGCCGGTAGATGGCGTTGTCCGGCACGGGGAGCGAGCTGTGGCCGCCCTTGTTGTGGACCTCGAAGCGGAAGCTGACCATGTACTTCTCGGCGGGCTGCAGGTCGTTGGAGAGGCGCACGCCGTGCGACAGCTCGCCGTAGCCGCCTTCGTTCAGGGCGAACTCGGCATCGATGAGGTCGCGGTGGTGGGCGAGGAGCCACTGTACGCCGGAGTATGGGCCGCCACCTTCCTCGTCCGCGGTCAGGGCGACGATGATGTCGCGGTCGGGGACGAAGCCCTCGCGCCGCATGCGGATGAGGTTGGCGATCCAGACGGCGGCCTGGTCCTTGTCGTCGGAGGTGCCGCGACCGTAGAAGTAGCCATCCTTTTCAGTGAGGACGTAGGGGTCGAGGTTGGGGGACCAGTCGGCGCGGTTGGCCTCGACGACATCCTCGTGGGCGATGAGCAGCAGGGGCTTGTGCGCGGCTTGTCCGGGGGCGGCGCGGCCGTGCAGGCGGACGACGAGGTTCTGCTTGGTGGGGATGGGGCCGCCGAGGAAGATGTCGGAGTCTGGGAAGCCGGCGGCGCGGACATGTGCGGCGGCGGCCTCGGCGACCGGGGTGGTCGAGCCGGAGGTGTAGCCGGACTTGATCTCGATGAACTGCTTGTAGATGTCGTGGGCGAGTTGCTGGTCGGCTGTGGGGGGCAGCGAGGCGGGTGTCGACTGGGCGAGCGCGCTGGTTGCGACGAGCGCAAGCAGGAGAGCAGAGGTGCGGAGCAGCATGGAGCATTGTGCCACGCGGCGCGCGGGGGTGCAATTTCTAGCCGCGGAGAGATGGGGCCGTGGCAAGCGGATTCAGGGCCGATGGCGGCGCTCGTCGCGGGTGACGTACTGGTCGGCGCCGATGATGGTGAGCAGCCAGATGACGCCGACGAGATAGCCGGCGAGGACGTCCGTGGGGAAGTGGACGCCGATGTAGACGCGGCTGGCGCCGATGCCGGCGATGAGCAGCAGCGCGGAGGCGATGACGGCGGCACGCTGGGTGAGGTCGCGGAGGCGGTTCCAGACGAGGTAGGTGATGGTTCCGTAGAGGACGACTGCGCCGACGGAGTGTCCGCTGGGGAAGGAGAAGCTATGTTCGGTGACGAGTGCCCAGGGAACGTCGGGGCGGATGCGGCGGAAGTGAAGTTTGAGGACGGTGTCCATCAGGGCCGCGCCTCCATTGGCGATGATGACGAGGACGGCATTGCGATGGAGGTGCAGGCGCCAGAGCACGAGAGCTGCGATGCCCACGGCGGGGATGAGCGCGGTGGGCGACCCGATGAAAGAGAGCGTGACCGCCAGGCGAGTGAGGGCACGAGTGTCGTGCGCGTGGATCGCCTGCATGGCGTGCTGGTCGAAGCGCTCGAGGAAAGGCTGGGCAACCTCCTCGTGGATCTTCGCCATGATGAGCATCACGCCGACGGACATCGCGAGTCCGATGAGGAGAAGCACGGCGAAGAGCTTGCGCTTGTCCGGGGGCAGCAGCATGGTCTTCACGAGTGTATGCTGCTGTTCCCCGGACGCGCGATCATCTCCGGACGGTGGCTGCCTTCTTTGCTGTGGACTTGCTGGCGGACTTCTTTGCCGGAGCCTTGGCGGCGGCCTTCTTCTTGGCGGCGGCGGCCGTGGAGCCGAGCAGGGAGATGAGCGCGGAGCCGATCGGTGAGCCGAGGCCGGTGCAAGCGTCCCAGCCGGGGCCTGCGGAGAAGCCGCCGTTATTGCCGGAGACGATGTCGTGGAAGCAGGACTTTGCCTTGGCCGCATAGATGGCCGGCTGCAGGAAGCCTGCCGTGGTCTTGTTCTGCGCGTTGTTGAGGGCGATGAGGCCGGCCCAGAGGGGCGCGACGGCGCTGGTGCCTCCAATAACCATCGTCTGGCCGTCGACGCGGACTGTGTAGCCGGTGGCGGGGTCGGCGTCGCCGCTCACGTCGGGGACGCCGCGACCTCCGCCGGCGACGGTGGGCTTGGGGACGTTGGAGCTTGCCTGCCAGGTGGGCAGGGGAAAGACATTGCTGACGCCACCGCCGGTTGCGCCTTCCTTGGCGGCGGTCTCGTTCCAGACGACCTCCGAGGAAATGGTGCTGCCGGAGCCGATGAGCTTGGTGCCGCCACAGGCGAGGACGTGCGGGCTGGAGGCGGGGAAGTCGACATGGTTGGCTTTGCCGGTGACGCCGTCCGTCGAGCCGTCGTCGCCGGCGGCCACGGTGATGGTGATGCCGAGGGCGGCGGCGGACTGGCAGGCGGCATCGAGCGCGGTCATGGACTGCGCCGTCCAAGTGGACTCCGGGCCGCCCCAGCTGATGGAGATGACGCTGGGCTTGTTGGTGGTGTCGTGGACGGCGGTGGAGATGGCGTCGGTAAAGCCCTGGTCGGTGTTGGGCGTAAAGTAGACGACGATCTTTGCGCCGGGCGCGACGGCGGCGGCGACCTCGATGTCGAGCATGACCTCACCATCGGCGCTGTTCGCGTTGGTGGGCGCATTCTTGCCCTTGTCTACGAGGACTGCGGTGACGGTGGGCGCCTTCTGGCCGAGGGTCTTGAAGTAGGCAGTGATGTCGGCGGCGCGGTACCCTCCACCCAGTTCGATGATGCCGATGGTCTGCCCGGCGGCGGCGGTTGCTCCGGTGGGAAACTGGTAGAGTTGCCCGACCTGGACGGGAGTGTACGAGGGGCTGGAGGATGCGGCGCTGGGGCGGATGCCGCCGGCGGGGCCGGGTTGGTCGCGGTAACGAAAGTGCGGCTTGGCCTGCGGGCGGTTGTCCAGACCAAGAACGGCGACAACGATCTTGGAGAGGCTGGCCGGGATATGGATTCCGCCCTCGCGGACGCGGTAGGTGGCGCCATCGACGGTGGCGTGCTTGAGTGCGACGCCGAAGGCCTTCTGCATGGCGGCGGCGGTGCCGGTGAGCAGCACGGTGCGGCGCTCGGGCTTGGGCGTGCCCTTTTCCACGGTGAGGCCGAACTCGTGGGCGAAGGCATGGATCTGCTTCAGGTCAGCCTTGTCGGCTGCATACTTTCGGGTGTACTCGGCGCGGGAGACGCGGTCTTTGCCGAGGCGTTTGGGATCAATCTCATTCTTGCGGCGGACGACGACGGAGACGGTGAGCTTGCCGGTCGCGGGCTTTTCGGCCGGGACCTGGAACGCTGCCTTCTCGCTGCCCTTGAGCAGGTGGCGGGGTTCGGTGGAGAAATGGGACGTCTTCTTAGGAGCCATTTGAAATGCCTCGCATTCTAAAAGAAATCAGGTCGCGCAATTCGTACAGCGGGCCTTCCTGTGGCGACGATGATACCGCGAACGATCGAGGCAGAACAGGGGAGCGGCGGAAATATTCTATTGGCGCCGCCATCGCGGCTTGAACCGGGGCGCGTGCGGTAGACTGGCACCACTTTGGAATGCGCTGTTGGAGGACGGGAATCGAGTGGCCACAGACGATAGGACTGGGACGGAACAGGCGTTGACGATTGATGCGCATCATCATCTATGGCGGTATACGCCGCTGGAGTTTGGGTGGATCGACGAGCCGATGCAGACATTGCGGCGGGACTTTCTGCCGGAGGACCTGAAGACGGCGATGGCCACGGCGGGGGTCGACGGGTCGATCGCCGTGCAGGCGCGGCAGACCTTGGAGGAGACGCGCTGGCTGCTGGACCTGGCCGAGGCGACCGATGCGATCCGCGGAGTGGTGGGTTGGGCACCGATTGCGGGCGAGGAGTTTCCGGGATGCATGGAAGAGTTCGACGGGCGCGAGAAGCTGAAAGGGCTGCGCCATGTGATCCAGGGCGAGAAGGACGAGCACTACGTTCTGCGGGAGGACTTCAACTCCGGTATTCGCACCCTGGCCGGTAGCGGGCTGGTGTACGAGATCCTGATCTACGAGCGGCACCTGGCGGACACGATCTACTTTGTGGATGAGCATCCGGAGCAGGTGTTTGTGCTGGACCATGTAGCGAAGCCGCTGATTGCGGCGGGAAGGCTGGAGCCCTGGGCGGCCCGGATGCGGGAGCTCGCCCTGCGCCAGAATGTGTGGTGCAAGGTGTCCGGCATGGTGACCGAGGCGAAGTGGGACGCGTGGAGCCCGGAGACGCTGAAGCCGTACCTGGATGTGGCGGTGGATGCAT
>Ga0302198_10000908_pt1 | contig 32912 bp, 26 predicted proteins | sample II_Bog_N2_2_FD_193521 | JGI IMG/M metagenome (GOLD analysis project Ga0302198, IMG submission 193521) | Peat permafrost microbial communities from Stordalen Mire near Abisko, Sweden - II_Bog_N2_2 | ecosystem: Environmental > Terrestrial > Soil > Wetlands > Peat | place: Sweden: Abisko...
TTGACTTTAGCGATCTGCTCGACGAAGGGGAACTGGCTGCGCTCGATGTCGAGGGCGAAGGTGTTGATGGTTATGCCCGCCTTCGTGCAGCGCAGCACCTCGGCCATGGTCTTTTCCAGGGTCTCGTGCACCGGGGGCCAGGAGAAGAACGGCTCGCCGTTCTCCATCAGGTGTGCGGTTGGTTCCCCGTCGGTCACCACCACGATCTGGCGCTCGCCGCGTTCTGCGCGCATGAGGTGACGACTGAGCGCGAGGGCGTGCTGGAGGTTGGTGCCGTAGGCGTAGTCGATCGTGAGCGCCGGGATGTCCTCGATGCGCAGTTCCTGGGCCGTCTCGCCGAATCCCACGACGGCAACGAAGTCGCGCGGGAACTTCGAACGGATCAACTGGGTGAGCGCCAGCACCATCTTCTTCGCGGGCACGAGGTTGCCGCGCATCGCCATGGACAACGAGAGGTCGATCGCAAAGACCGTCGAGGAGCGGCGCGTTGATTCATACTCTTCGACCTCGAAGTCGTCGGGGTGCAGTCGCACCGGCGTGCCCGGGCCCTGGCGAAGCACCGCGTTGCGCAGAGTCTTTGGTAAGTGCAGCGCGAAGGGCTCGCCCGGTTCCCAGGGCTTGGAGGTCTCCTCGCGGTCCCCGCCGCGCGAGACCGTCGCCTCGCGGTGCGCCCCGAGCGTCGGCGAGTCGTGGAGTTGGGCGAAGAGGTCCTTCAGGGCTTGCTCGCCGATCCGGCGGATCCCCTTGGGCGACAAGGTGAGGCGGCCACCTTCGCGGTTGACGAAACCCTTGTCCTTTAAGCCCTGTAAGGCCTTTTGGAGCCGCTGCACGTGGCGCGCGGCGTCGTCACCGAGGTTACGCCGCACCGATTCGATGTCCACTTCAGGCAGGCCCTGGGCGGCACCGGCGCGACCGAGGAACTCCTCGAGGTTGCGCAGGTCCCCGAGCTGCTCGGCGACCGAGGCGGCCTGGGCGAACGAGGAGCCGTCCTGGCCGCGCATGCGGTGCGCGCGACTCCAGTCGATGTCCGGGGTCGCCTGGCGCAGGTTCGAGACCAACCGGTTGAGCGAGAAGTTCAGCTCCATGTTCTCCATCATCTGGGCGAACAGCGAGCGCAGTTCGCCCTTCTGTTCGCTCGAGAGCGAGTTGAACATCGCCTCGGCGGCGGCGGCGCGCTCGGCCATCGCGCGCACCACGTCCTCGAGGTTCTGGGCCCCAGGAAAGAAGTCGCCGAACTTCTCCATGAAGTCCTCGAAACTGGGATCGAGGGTCTCGCCACGTCGGTCCTGTTCGATCATGTTCGACAGGGCGTCCATCATGTCGCGCACGCGTTGCAACTCGGCGGGATCGGGACTGTCGAGGAACTCCTTGCTCTGCTCGAAGTAGGTGTTGAGTACGTCGCTTTGGAGTTCGGACATCAACTGATCGAACTCCTCGCGCGCCTCAGAGGATACGAACTGGTAGTCCTGGTAGCTCGCCAGGCGCTCGCCCAGCCGGTCGCTCATCAGTTCTTTTTGCAAGTGCCGCTGCTGGACCAGGTCACGGGTGACTTCCTTGCGCCGTTCGTCGTTCGAAGCTTCGGCCTCTTCGAGCAGGTCGTCGAGTTCGGCGCTCTCGGTCTGCTCGATGAGTTCGAGCCAGTCGCGGTAGCGCTGCATCTCGCCGTCGGGGTCGGCCTGTTGTTCGAGTTCGCGTCGTCTGGCGCGGGTGCGCTCTAAGAGGTCACGCAACCCTTCGATGCGATTGCCGTCGGTGTCGGCAAAACCGTCGCGCAACAGGTTGTCCATCGCCTCGTCCAGGTCGCCGCTCTCCATGAAGTCATCGCCGAGCAGGCGCAACAACTCATCTACGTCAAGGTCCGAGAAATCATCGTCGTCCCCGAAGCGACGAAAGCCGTAGCGAACCGCCACTACCGATTCCTCGAGCGGTAGAGGGCGCGCGCTCCTGACGCGTCTTTGGCGAGTCGTTTGGTGAGATAGAGGCCTTCGAGCACGAACTCAGCGGCGGCGGCGAGTTCGCCGTCGCTCGCCTTGGGTCCCGCGACCCGGCGCACTGGCACGTCCAGTGACGGCATTGCTTCAAGCACCGCGAGGTAGTCACGGTCGGGCAGGTCGTCGCCGGTGTGCACGAGCGCTTCGGTGTTAAAGGCCTCGACGATCTCGGGTGCCTCTTCTAAGAGCACGTACTCGTTAAAGCACTGGCGCACCGCGAGCGACACGAGGGCCGCGATCACCTGGTCCGAGTCGCTGTCGTCCATGGTGTCGAACTCGATCTTGCCCTGGGTGGACTGGACCATGGCCGAGAGGTCACTGATGCGCGGGACCACGTGGTCGTCGCCCGTGCGCAACGTACGTCGCAGCGCGCTCGCCACCACGGTCTCGTAGTTGGCGATCGACAGACGCACCGACACACCCGAACTCTGAGAGATGACGTGGCTCTTTCGAGCGACGTGGCTCACGCGCGCGACGATGTCTTCAATGAACCAGGGCACCACAATGGGCTTGGGCGAGGTCGGCGGCTTCGCCTCTTGGCGGATTATCTCGATCTCGGTGGAGATCTCGAAGGGGTAGTGCGTGCGGATCTGGGACCCGAAGCGGTCATTTAGCGGCGTGATGAGCCGACCGCGGTTGGTGTAGTCCTCGGGGTTCGCCGTCGCCACGACCAGCACGTCCAGGTCGAGGCGCACCAGGTGACCGCGGATCTGCACGTCGCGCTCCTCGAGCACGTTGAGTAGACCCACCTGGATGCGCTCAGAGAGGTCGGGCAGTTCGTTCATCGCGAAGATGCCGCGGTTCGACTTGGGCACGAGCCCGTAGGAGAGGGCGCGCGGGTCGTCCAGGTAGAGCCCCGCGGCGACCTTGATCGGGTCCACCTCGCCAATGAGGTCAGCCATCGAGGTGTCGGGTGAGGCGAGCTTCTCGGCGAAGCGGCGCGTGCGATGCACCCAGGCGACCGGGGTCTGCTCGCCCTTTTGCGCGACGAGATCGATTCCGTAGGCCGAGATCGGCGCGAAGGGATTGTCGCGCACCTCAGAGCCCTCGATGATTGGAAGCCACTCGTCGAGCAACTCGACGAGTGAACGGATCATGCGGGTCTTGGCCTGACCACGTTCGCCGAGCAAGATGATGTCGTGTCCCGCGAGCAGGGCGGTCTCGAGTTGGGGCAGCACCGTGTCCTCGTAACCCAGGACCGCCGAACTGAGTGGCCGTCCTTCGACGAGGCGCTGCTCTAAATTGGCGCGAATCTCTTCACGCACGGACTGGTCCACGAATCCCGACGCGCGCAGCGCGCCCAGGGTCGTCGCTAGTTCAGGGGGGGCAATTGGTGTGCTCATCTACTCACCTTAGGAGACTGGAAAAACTTTGAGGTAGGAGCTACTTGGTCGTCGTGGTGGTACGCGACGCGGCGCCCAGCGCGCGCAGCGCGGCTCGACACCCTTTTCCTGCGAGCGACAGCGGCTGGTCCTGGGCGCCCGAAACCCCGGGCCTTAATCCCGGACTCGCCCAACTGCATACCCAGGGCCCGGGTTCAGCGAGCGCGACGAAGAAGTCGCGCTGCCAGCCGGTCTCGTAGATGCTCGGGTTGTGTTCGGAGTAGTCGAGCTGGACTGGAAAGACTCCCGGCGCGTGCAGCGGCGCTCGCGAGGCGCCCAGGATTGGCCAGAACGGATTGATGTCCAGTTCCATCGCGCTCACCGCGCCGGCGCGAAGTAGCGCGGTCGCCAATTGGGCGACGTCGACCTTGCCAATGGCGGCCGCGTAGAGCAGATTGCCAGCATCGTCGACGCCCAGTCCCGAGCGCGACGTGAGGGTCCCGCTCGGATAGACCGAGCCCCACTCGCCATAGTCCGCCGGGCCGGTCGTCGCGCTGAGCCGCCCGTTTAGGATCATCGGCTTCAAGTTCTGGCGGTACGAGATCGCGTCAAAGCCGGGCGCAGGAAAACCCTTCGCTCCCCAGACCCCCATGCTCCAGTGTCCCTGGGCGTTGATCGCGAGGGTCATGTCCCCCGTCACCAGTGGGTCGAGGGTCACGCCGTCCGCGACCGCACCGCCGGCGTACGCGGACTTTTTGAACCCGCCGTTAAAGACCGCGACCACCCCCGCGCGGCCCTCCGAGGCCCAGTCGATCGAGGAACCCGCGTCGAGCGGCAGTTCACCCGCCGTGCTCGGCGGGTCGAGGGAACCGTCGTGCCAACGCAGCAAGGTCGTGCGCGCACGCAGACGAAGCACTCGAAAGACCGTGCCCCCCACGTTCTCGTCGATGTAGTCGACCATTACCCCGCGCACCGAGGAACTTGCGACGGTCCAGCCCACCTCGGGTCTCTCGAGGGGCACCGTGGTAGTGGTCGTGGTGGTGGTGGGCTCGGGGGTGATGCCACCCTCGCCCACGAGCACGAGTACAAGCGCGAGCAGGAGTACCGAACTCACGACCAGCGTGAAACGCCGTCGCCGGGGAAACGTCGTCGGGGACCGAGCGTGTCGACCGGTCGCGCGCTTCATTGGCGTCGTTCGTTGTAACCCAGCCGCTGGCTCACGAGCGAAGTACTAGCGGTCCGCGATGCGGACCCCACTCGAACCGGGCTCGTCGTCGTCTTCCACGATGAAACGTGGCACCGGGGTCGCGTCGAGCTCTTGGTGTTCGTCGTCGGCGTACTTGGGTGCGGGCGTCGCCACGTACTCACCCTCAGCGGTGCGCGTCACCACGTTCGCAGTCTTGCGCTTACCTCCGCCGTGGACCGCTTGGACTTCCTTACAGATCTTCCAGGTGATCGGATAGGCAACGAAGGGTGAGATGATACAGAGGATACGCATCGCCCACAGGACCTCGTTGAGCGGCAGGCGAAAGAAGTTCGCGATCACGTCGGTCGAACTTGCGATGAACAACATGCCCAGCAGCGCCAGCGTCGCCACGCCCACCGCGGTGTGCTTGGGTCGATTGCTCGGTCGATCGAGCAAGTTGTGCAGCGCGGTGTCCTTGGTGAACTTGCGTTCGATCATGGGCCAGACGTAGGCGATGTTAAAGAGCAGTCCGGGCAAGAGAACCGCCGGGATAAAGACCTCGAAGGGAATCGTGTAACCGAAACTATGAAACGACCAAGACGGCCATATTCGAAGTGCGCCGTCGAGGAAACCCATATACCAGTCGGGTTGGACGGCGTAGGAGATGCGCGAAGCGGTGTAGGGACCGAACTGCCAGATCGGGTTGATCTGGGCGAAGGCACCGAGCAGCGCGATCACGCCCGAGACGACGAACAAGAAACCGGTGGTCTTGGCCATGAACACCGGGAACATCGGGGTACCCACGACGTTCTTCTCGGTGCGGCCCTTGCCGGGGAACTGGGTGTGCTTCTGGCGCACGAGTAGGAAGAGATGCGCACCCACCAGGCCAATGATGATCAGGGGCACGATCAGAACGTGCAGGATATAAAAACGCGGGATGACTGCGGTGCCCGGGAAGTTGCCCCCGAAGACCCAGAACCCGAGGTAGCTACCCACCAGCGGAATCGAGAGGATGATCGAGTACGCAATGCGGATACCGGTGCCCGAGACGAGGTCGTCGGGTAGCGAGTACCCGAGGAAACCGTTCACGATCGCCAGGATCAACAGTGTCGTGCCGATCGTCCAGTTGAGTTCGCGGGGCTTGCGAAAGGCGCCGGTGAAGAACACGCGCGCCATGTGCACCACGATCGAACCGACGAAGATGTCACAGGCCCAGTGGTGCATCTGGCGCATCAGCAGGCCGCCACGCACCGCGAAGGAGAGGTTCACCGAGCTCGAGAACGCCTCGGTGACGCGCTGTCCGTCGAGGGGAAGGTAACTGCCGTGGTAGGTCACGAGGTCGGTGCTCGGGATGTAATAGAGCGTCAGGAAGACGCCGGTGATCATGAGCACAACGAACGAGTAGAGCGCGATCTCACCGAGCATGAAGGACCAGTGATCGGGGAAGATCTTGTCCATGAACGTCCGACCGCCCTTGGCGACACCCAGGCGTTCGTCAAGTTCGTTGATCGCGTTGCCGACCTTGCCGTAAGGTCCGGCCGCTTGGCGCTGGGCGCGCTTGGTGTCTAGGACGTCGCTACTCATGCCGGCGATGCACCTCGCTCCCAGAATCCCGGACCCACCGGTTCGAAGTAACCGCGCTGTGAGCGAAGATACCCGCTCGCGTCCACGTACAGCGGCAACTGGGGCAACGGGCGCGGCGCGGGCCCGAACTGGGGAATCGCGCCGTTGGTGACGTTGAACATCGACTGATGGCACGGACACACGAGCAGTTGCAGTTCCTGTTCGTAGAGCCCCACCGGACAACCCAGGTGGGTGCACAGCTTCGAGTAGGCGAGGTAGCCCGCGGGGCCCCAGGTTTCGCGGCCCTTTTGGGTGGTGAAGTTCTCGTCGGAGATTCGAATGAGCACCGTCTGGTCCACCGCTTGTCCGCGGTCGCTGTTCTCGAGACCCGCCGGGTAGACGGTCACGATCGAACCGATCGCGAGGTCACCCACGTGTAGGCGCCGTCCCGAGATGTCCACGAGGTACGTACCTTTCTTCCAGTCGGTGCTGAACAAGGTGCCCTTGGGCATTGGTCCGAGACTGCGCAGCAGCGGGAACATCGCCACGACCCCGAAGATGCCCAGGCCGCCGCCGAGCAGTCCCGCGAGCATCTTGCGACGCTTTACGACACCACCGCCGCGTTCGACGATCGCCGCGGCGAGGGCGTTGCGGTCGTCTGGTGAGTTGGCGAGTTCGTGGCGCTCTTCGACGAAGGGCCCGCGCGGCATGAGGTACTTGCCCCAAGCAATGAGTCCGATGCCTAGAAAGAAGAGTCCTCCGCCCATCGTCGCCCCGAGGGTCCAGGGCTTGGCGTTGACCCAGTAACAAGCACCGAAGCCCGCCACCAACAAGAGCCCGAGCACGAAGGTCACCGCGATGACGCGCTCGACCAACTGGGGGTTGCGCGCCGCTGGTTGCAGGTGTGGGTCGTTTGCTGACACGCGCTGGAGAGAAACCGGAGTGCGCAGTTCTTCGTTGTCGCTCACTGGCGCTCTCCTACCCAGTACGCGATGAGGATCAGTATGCCCACACCAAGAAGAAGGCCGACGAAGCCTTCGGCGACCGGACCAAGACCACCGAGTCCGAATCCACCGGGGTTGTTAGGGTGCTGGATCTCGGTGGTGACGTACTTGACAATGTCGTCGACCTGCTGGTCACTGAGGTTGCCCGTGAAGCGCGGCATGTTCGCGGGACCGGTGCGCACCGCTTCGACGACCTCAAAAGCGGGGATGTTGCGAAGCGACGGCGAGAAAGTGTCGCTCGCCAGCGCGTCGCCGTCACCTTCGATCGTGTGACAAGAGGCGCAGTTGAGTGCGAAGAGGGCCGCACCGTCCGAGACGTTGGCGTTCTTCAAATGCGCCGTGGGGATGTCGGGATAACTCGGACTGAGCGAGTTCACCCACGCGGCGATCGCCACGGCCTGGTCCTTGGTGAGACGCGGGGTGTGACGAATCGCCTGGACCGCGCGCACGTTCGCCGCGGGCATGCGACCCGAGTCGACCCAGAAGTCGATGGTGGCGGGTCCGAGGCCCACCAGGTCGGGGAACGATCCGTTGGTACCGTTCGCGGGCACGCCGTTCGCCTCGGTGCCGTGGCACGAGGCGCAGTTCTGCAAGAAGAGTGCTTGGCCCAAGGTCACCAGCGCCGTCGAAGGCGCGTTGTAGGTGATGTACTTGTCGCCGTAACTGATCACGACGCCGGTCGTGGGGTTCAAGGTCACGTCAGTAGATTTGGGCGTGCCGGCGTCCTTGCGCGTGGTCTGGTAGGCCGTGTGGGGCGAGCCCGACGCGCCCGACGCGCACGCAAAGACAATCAGCGGTCCACCGCCCACGAGAGCGGCGAATGAGAATATGGCGGCACGCTTGAGGAAAGACGACGTCATGCTGCGACTACTTCAGCAGGAACAGGGACGAGTACAGCCCGATCCACACGACGTCCACGAAGTGCCAGTAGTAACTGACGCCCTGGAAGGTCGAGAGTTCGCCCGGGTCACCTTCGCGACCGCGCATGCGAAAGAGCAGGAACGCCATCGCGACCAGTCCGAGGAACACGTGCAGACCATGGATGCCGGTGGTGATGAAGAACACCGAGCCGTAAGAGTTGGTGTACCAGCGCGTCGTCAGGTGCGTCCACTCGTAGGCCTGGTTGCCCACGAACAATGTTCCCAGGATCATCGTGGTGATGACCCAGTTGCGGGCCTCGCGACGACGATGGTGCTCGATGAGCCACACGGCCCACTGCATGGTGAAAGAAGAGGAGACCAGGATGAGGGTGAAGATCCCCGATTGGAGCACGTCCAGGTGCGTGCCCTTGGGAGGCCACGAGACCAGGTGGGCTCGGATGGTAAACAATGCGGCGAAGAGTCCCGAGAAGAACATCAGCTCGCTACCGAGCCAAATCATCACGCCGATAGCCAGCATCGGCGGTCGATCGTGGACAATCTTCTCTTGCTTCGCCAGGCTACTGAGGGGAATCGCCTGACTCACGCCTACCTTTCTAGCGGATTTGGCGAACCCGATGCGAACACGCGCTGAGAATGCTTACAGAAGTGTCTCGGGTAACGCCCCCGAGGCAACGATGGCCAGACGCCTGGTGGGACGGGTCATGGCGACATAGAGCGTCCGTAGTCCGCGAGGGCTCGACCTGGTCGGGTCCGCGGAACCGCGACTCGTGATCTGGGCGGGCTCGACGACGATCACCGCGTCGAACTCGAGACCGTTGGCGCCCTCGGCGCTCAGCACCACCAGATCTGCGCCCAGTCCCTTGGAATCGTGGTCACGCGGGTCGACCGCCTCCACGCCATTCGTGTTCAAGATTTCCATTATCTCTGTCACGCGGCGAGCGGACACGATCACGGCGACGCGTCCCGGAGCGACCGCCTCCACCTCGCGCCTCACGGCGCGCACGATGGTCGGAGCGAACTCGTTCGCACTCACCGTTTCGACGATCGGCGTGAATCCGGCGCGGCGCACCGCGCGCGGCGCTTCGAGTCCCGGGGTCGCCTTTAACAACGTCGGCGCGGCGAACTCGAGCACCTCTTCGGGCGTGCGATAACTCACCGTCAGGTCGACCCGATTGGGTTCGCGTCGAGGGTCCAGGACCTCGAGTACCGAGTTCCACGACGCCGAACTCGACGCGGTGGTCGCCTGGCCCATGTCACCCACGATGGTCATCGAGCCCGTCAGGTCACGCCGCTTGAGCACTCGAAGCTCCATGGGAGAGAGATCCTGGGCCTCGTCGACGACGATGTGACCGTAGGTAACGAACTCGGCCTCGTCGAGGTCGGTCGATTGCTGAGGGGCATTGCGTTGCGCCTCGCGAAGCGCGGCCGCTCGCACGTCGCTGGCGTACGCGTCGAGGTCAATGCCCTCGAGTATGCCGTTGTCGAGGTTCTTCAGTGGCGGGCGCGGGCGCTTGCGCGGTCCGAGCAGGACCCGGGCCTCGTCGATCAACGCCGCGTCGGCCTTGGTCCACTCGATCTCGTCGAGCGACTCGGAGCGCTTGCGCACGAACAGCTCGAGTTCGGCGTCGCTGAACAGGTCTTTGCCCGCCGCGCGCAGCAGGGCTGGCGCACCGAACAGGTCGTGCAACAGTTCTTGTCCGCTGAGTCGCGGCCAGATGCGTTGTAACGCCTCTTTGAATTCGGTAGTCGAGCGGATGAGATCGGCGAGTTCGCCCGCGGCGTTCACCTCATCGAGGCCCTCGCGAACGAATCGCTCGTAGTACTCCTGGGCGAGGCGATTGGCCAGTTCACGTCCCACCGCCGAACGGCGCTGGTTGTGGTTCCCGGGTCGTCGCCGGGCGCGATCGACGACTTCTTCGGTGTAGCGACTCTTCATGGTGATGATCGCGCGCCCGACGGGAATCGTCACGTCGGCGCGCAGCGCACGCTGGCGAGTACGAAGCGCGCGCGACACCAGCGTCGCCATGCGCACGTCGCCCTTCAGCTGGTCGACCTCCTCGCTCTCCTCACCGCGGATCTCCACGTTGGTCACGAGCCCCGAGATCGTCGACAGCGTGACGCCGGACTCACCGAGTGAAGGCAGCACATTCTCGATGTAGTTGAGAAAGAGCGGGTTCGGCCCCACGACCAGCACGCCCTGGCGTTCGAGCGTCGCGCGGTAGGTGTAGAGCAGGTAGGCCGCGCGGTGCAGCGCTACCGCGGTCTTACCCGTGCCGGGTCCGCCCTGGACTAGGAGCACCCCGGCGAGGGGGCTACGAATGATCTGGTCCTGCTCTCCCTGGATCGTGGCGACGATGTCGCCCATGCGCCCGGTTCGAGCCCTACCGAGCGCGGCGAGCAAAGCACCCGGACCGCCCAGGGCGAGACCGCCGTCGACGAGTCCCTCCTCGGTGGCGTTGCGAACCTCGTCCTCGGGCAGGGCCAACTCGCCCGACGCGTCGGCGAAGTACTCGTCCTCGACGCCGGTCACCTCGTGACCACGGATCGCCACGTGGCGCCGACGCGAGAGACCCAGTGATTCAACGCCCGTGGCGCGGTAGAACGCTTCGGCGACCGGCGCACGCCAGTCAACGACGAGTGGGTTCAGCTCGTCGTCTGAGACCGCGAGACGACCCACGTGATAGATGTCGCTCGTGCCCAATGCGTCGGGGTTGTAGTCAATACGACCAAAGAAGAGGGGCTGATCGCCGATCGCGAGTTGGTCGAGGCGGTGCAACGCGGTGCCCATCACGACGTCGCGCTCGACCAGATCACCCGCCCCTCGCATGTTCGCCACCGCCGCGCTGTCGCGCAGGGAACGAGCTTCATCACGCATATGGTCGAGCGCCATCAGGGCACGGTCGAGGAAAGCCTGTTCCTCGCCTACCTCGCGCTCGTGTGCCATAGCGACCTCTTCTCGCCCAAATTTGGGGTCTGACAAGTCTAGAGGAAGTTACTCGGAGCCCCGCAAAACGCTGTTCTAGGTGTCTCGTAGATTGGTGGCAACAAGAAGGAGACACGTGAACGACCCAGTCTTTCTGCGGGCTTGTCGAGGCGAGAGCGTGGCGCACGTACCGGTGTGGTTCATGCGCCAGGCCGGGCGTTCACTGCCCGAGTATCGCGCGCTGCGCGGGACGGGTTCGATCCTCGAGGCGATTGGCGACCCGGTCGTGGCTTGTGAGGTCACACTCCAGCCGGTGCGTCGCTACGGCGTGGACGCGGCAATACTCTTCTCGGACATCGTCGTGCCCTTTCACGCCATTGGCTTTGGGGTCGACGTCGTGCCCGGTCGCGGACCGGTCATCGCCGAGCCCTTTAAGCAGAGCACCGATCTCGAGCGCTTGCGCGACCTCACCGAACTCGACGTTCAGCACGTCACCAAAACAATTGACCTCGTGGTAAAGGAGCTCGAGGCGACCAACACCCCGCTCATTGGCTTCGCGGGTGCGCCCTTCACGGTCGCGAGCTACCTCGTAGAAGGTGCGCCCACGCGTGATTTCGCGGTGATCAAGAGCATGATGCACGCCGAGCCCGCGCTGTTCCAACGCCTGGTCGACCGACTGGTCGCGATCACCGTGGCGTTTCTTCGCGTCCAGGTCGCCCACGGCGCGCGGGCCCTGCAACTCTTTGACTCGTGGGCGGGTTCACTCACCCGCGACGAGTACGCGCGTTTCGCCTTGCCCGCAACCCAACGTGTGCTCGAAGGCGTCGCCGACCTCGGGGTGCCCACGATCCTGTTCGGCGTGGGAACCGGCGAACTGCTCGACCTCATGGCCAACGCCGGCTCGACGGTGATGGGTATTGACTGGCACGTGGACCTCGACGAGGGACGCCGTCGCCTGGGTGATCGCGCCGTGCAGGGCAACCTCGACCCGGCGCGCTGTCTAAGCGGCGAGGACCTCGGCGTGCAAGCAGCTCGCGAAGTGCTTTCACGTGCGGGCACCCAGAGCGGGCACGTCTTTAACCTCGGTCACGGCGTCCTGCCCCAGACCGACCCCGCCGTGCTCGCCGCGGTGGTGCGCGTCGTGCACGACGAGGGAAAAGCGGGCGTCGCGTGAAGACCGGTGTGCTCGTGATGGCCTACGGCACGCCCACGACGCCCGAGGACGTCGAGGCGTACTACACGCGTATCCGCCACGGTCGCGCACCGAGCCCCGAACTGCTCGCGGACCTCGTGCGCCGTTACAACGCCATTGGCGGTACCTCCCCGCTCGCCCAGCGCACCGCCGCCCAGGTGGCGGGCATCGCCAGCGCCCTCGAACAAATGGCGCCGGGCTTTTATGACGTGCGCTTCGGTTCGAAATACGAACCGCCGCTGCTCGAAGAGACCGCCGCCAGTTTTCGCGATGATGGTTTCAATCTCGTGATCGGACTCGTGCTCGCGCCTCATTCGTCGTCACTGTCTACCGACCAGTACATGAGTCGAGCCCGCGAGGCACTGGGGCCCGACGTCGAGTTCATCGAGATCGGCGCCTGGTACGACGCACCGGGATTCCTCGAACTCATCGCGCGCCGGGTCAACGACGCGCTCGCGACGATCCCTCACGAACGCCGCGACACGTGCGAAGTCATCTTCTCGGCGCATTCGCTGCCCGAGATGATCCTGCGTCACGGTGATCGCTACCCCGAACAACTGCTCGACAGCGCCACGCGCGCGGCGGACCTCGCGGGCCTCGCACACTTCGACATCGCCTGGCAGTCAGCGGGAAGGACCCCGGATCCGTGGATCGGGCCGGACATCCTGGCGGTCTTGCGTGAGAAGCGCGCGGCGGGATTCACCGACGTCGTATCGTGCCCGATCGGCTTCGTCGCCGACCACCTCGAAGTCCTCTACGACATCGACGTCGAGGCCCAGGGCGTCGCGCGAGAGATCGGACTCAATCTCGTGCGCACCGCCTCACTCAACGACGATCAGGAATTCGTGGAGATTCTCGCCCACGTCGTGCACGAAGTGGCCTTCTAGGTGGTGCGCGCCTCGGTCGTGATCGTCGGCGCGGGGATCAGTGGTCTTTCCGCCGCTTGGGAGTTGTCGGGCGCGATTGCCGGTCCGAACGAGAACACACCGCGTATCGAGGTCATAGAGAGTGCGAGTCGCGTCGGCGGCGCGCTCGCGACGACGTCGTTCGCTGGACGTAGCGTCGACCTCGGGGCCGACGGGTTCCTCGCGCGTCGACCCGAAGCAGTCAACCTCGTTCGAGAACTCGGCCTCGACGACCAGCTCGAGGCGATCGACGCGAGCGGGGCGTGGATCTATCTGCACGGTGCGCTTCGCGAGTTGCCGACGGGTCTCGTGCTCGGCGTACCGACGAACGTCGCAGCCTTTCGACACTTCAAGGGCATCTCGCGCGGCGCCCGCTGGCGACTTCGTCGCGATCAGTGGTTCGCCAAGCGCCTCGTCGTGGGCGAGGACGCGAGTATCGGTGAGATCGTACGCGCCAAGTTGGGTGACGAATTGAGCTACCAGTTCATCGAACCGATGATCGGTGGCATCCAGGCGGGCCGCATCGATGAACTCTCCGCACGATCGGTGTTTCCTGCGCTCTTAGACGCGGCGCACCGAGGAGGATCGCTCGCCAAGGCCCTGCGCCCGAGCGGACCCGTGAGCCCTGGTCCGGTTTCGCAGCACGTAGCGTCGGTACCGATGTTCTCGAGCCTGGGCGACGGAGTTGGTTCGCTGCCAGTCGAGCTCGAACGCCAGCTGAAAGAGCGCGGCGTCGTGGTACGAACCGGCGTCGGGGTCAGCGCGCTTCGTCGCACGCCCTCGGGGACCTACCCCTGGGAGGTCGACACGCCCACCACCACCACGCCCGCCGACGCGGTCATCATGGCCGCTCCCGCGAACGTCGCGGGACGACTACTTGGCGCGCAGGACCCTGCGCTCGCCGCGCTCGCTGACGTGGACTTCGCGAGCGCCTCGATGGTCACCTTTTGCCTCTCGAGCACCGAGGTGACGCTTCCCCTGCACGGCACGGGCGTCTTGGTGCCGTTGCGCACTTCCTGGCCGGGTGGGGACACCATGATGGTCACCGCGCTCACCCTGCTCGATCGCAAGTGGCCCCATCTGCGGCGCGAGGGCGACGTGCTGCTTCGCGCCCACGTCGGGAGGATCGACGACCAGCGCTCGGACAGTCTCAACGACGAAGAACTCACCGAGCGCGTCTCGAACGAACTGCGAGTGCTTCTGGGTGAGTTCGGACCCGCGCGTGCTTCGCTCGTGCAGCGCTGGCCGAGCGCGTTGCCCCAGTATCACGTGGGTCACCAACCTCTGGTCGAGCAGGCTCGTCGCGCGGCGAGCGAGCTGCGCGTCGCCCTGGCGGGGATGGCCTATGACGGCGTGGGTATACCTGCGAGCATCGGTTCAGGACGACGCGCGGCCAAAGAAGTTTTCGCGATGCTCGTCTAGGTTTCGCTAGCTCACCCGGTAACCCGGCGTCACCGGCGCGCCCGGCTTGTGCAAGAGCAGCTGTACGTCAGAGATATGGCGTTCGAGGAACGCCCCCTCGCAGTAGCGAAGGTACATGTCCCAGAGCCTCTTGAAGCGGTCGTCGAAGCCGAGGGCACGGATCTGGTCGAACTTCTCGTCGACGTTGCGCGCCCACAGTCGCAGCGTCCTGGCGTAGTGCAATCCAATGTCTTCGAGGTCGACCAATCGCAGGTCGGTCGCCCCAGTTACGGCGGACATGATCGCCGTGACGCTCGGCAGGCAGCCGCCGGGAAAGATAAGGTCGCGGATGAAGTCCTTGCGCACCTTGGCTCGCTCAAAACTCTGGTCGGCGATCGTGATCGCTTGCAGGGCCATGCGGCCCTTCTCGGTGAGCAGCGACGAGCACTTCTCGAAGAACTCCTCGTAGTTGCGCCAGTTGACCGCCTCGATCATCTCGATCGAGACCAGCGCGTCAAAACTCCCCTTCAAGTCGCGGTAGTGCTCGCCGATCACCGTCACGAGATGTCCGAGGCCCGCCTCCTTCACGCGTTGCTCGGCGGCGTGACGCTGATTCTGCGAGATCGTGGTCGTGGTGACCTTCGCGCCGTAGTGCTTGGCCGCGTGCAGGGCGAAGCCTCCCCAGCCCGTACCGATCTCGAGGACGTGGTCGTTCGCTCCCAGCCCCAGCTTTCGACAGATCCGGTCGAACTTCTCGCTCTGGGCTTCGCGCAGCGTCGTGGCCTCGTCTTGGAAGATCGCGCACGAATACGCGAGCGTTTCGTCGAGCATCAGCTCGAAGAACTCATTGGAGAGGTCGTAGTGCGCGTGGATGTTCTTGCGGTCACCCAACTTGTCGCGGTCACGCGAGAGCCGTGCACCTACGACCGCACGCGCCCAACGCGGCGCGACCCCGCCGAGCGCCCTTCGGCGCCGGGCGCGCTGGTCCTGGCGCGACCGACCGGGCTGGGAGACGCGAAAGAGGTAACGAACCACGGCGCTCATGTCCTCGGTGTCCCACAGGCCATTCACGTAACTGCGGCCCATGCCGCGCGAACCGCCAAAGACAATTGCCGCGTACGCGTCGCGGTCGTGCACGGTCATCTGCGCGCGCAAGTCCCCGATACCGATGGTCCGGGTTGGCCCTTGGCCCCAGTCCTCGGTGAGCACCAGCGTGCCGGCGCCCTCGACCTTCTTCGCCTTCACCAGGCGGAGGAAGATCCGTCGAGCCAAAGGCGCGAACCGCTGACGACGGGAGGGCAAGAAGGTGCCCGGCGCGATCGTGTCTTTAGGATCCTCGGACATTCGCGACGTCTCTCACTTTCGACGGATGCGGCACGTAGGCAACGCCCTTGGCGAACAGACGAGCCGCATGAACGTAGATACGTAGTGAGACTCTAAACGCCATGTCGGGGTAGCGCCACGACGCGCGAGGGACTTCGTGGCTCGAAAGTTCCGCCCGCTCGAAACTCATCGTCGCGCCAAAGCGCCGGGCCCCGAGACCCTGGCTCTCTTCGGGACCAGGGTCAAAGAGCGTCATGGCGAGACGAAAATCGGCCGAAGGCTGTGCGTAGGTCAACTGGTAGCGGCCCCGCATCTCAAGAAAGGGCGAGACGTGGTGGGCCTTGTCAAACACCATGGTGCCCGGCGGACCAAGGACGTAGAGGTGACGCTCACCCCAGGGAGTATTGGTCACCTCGGCGATCGTGCACACCACGCGCCCTGCGTCGTAGAAGAAATAGAGCGTGATGGGATTGAAGTTCCAACCGAGCGACGCCAAGTTCGCGAGCAACGCGACGCGCCCGGGCGCCTCGGAACCCACGAGGTCGCGGTACATAGTGCGCGCAGCGTGATCGAGCGTTCCCTCGTACCCGGGAAGGAAATCGCGCCGGCGAAGTACGTAACGTCCGGGTAGACGACTCGCCGCGCGTGCTCGTTGCGGGTACGCGGTGACCCGACCTTCGAGGACCAGTCCCTTCACGTCGCGCGCGAGGTTGTCCAGTTCGTCGAGGAACATCTCGAACATGATCACTCGATAGTCGAACGCGTGCTCGCGCGGCAGGAACCGGCGGTGGGTCACGCGTCCCCAGTAGATCGCCGAATCGCTCACCAGTTCGCTCCCAGGGCCTCGCACGCCTCGAGCGCGCTCGCCACACCGTCTTCGTGGAATCCGTAGCCGAAGTAGGCCCCGCAGAACGAGGTGCGGTTGCCCACGAGCAGGTGGCGTTGCTGCTGGGCTCGAACGGTCGACTGGTCGAGCACCGGATGCGAGTAGCGAAATCGCGCGAGCACCTTGTGGGGATCGATCGTATCGTCGCAATTGAGCGACACGAGGAAGCGACGCGGCGACTCTATGGACTGCAGCGCCGAGACGTCGTAGGTGAGCGTCGCGAGTTCGCCGTCGTCGCACTCGCGACGATAGTTCCACGCGGCGCGGGCGCGCCGGGTGGCGGGGAGCATCGACTCGTCCCAGTGCAGGGTCACGTCGTTCGCCTGATAACGGATCGCTCCGAGCACCGTTCGTTCCTCGTCGGTGGGACGCTCGAGCGTGGCGAGGGCCTCGTCACTGTGACACGCGAGCACCACGTGGTCGAAAGACTCGACCCCGCCTTCGGTGACGACCTCGACGCAGGCGTCATTTCGGCGGATCGAATGCACCGGCGTGGCGAAATGGATCTTGGCGCGTGCGCCGATCGCCCGCTCGATTCGCTCCACGTACGAACGCGATCCACCCTCGACGGTTCGCCACACGGGCTTGCCGCGAAGGTTCAAAAGTCCGTGGCGCGAGAAGAACTCCGCGAACGTGCGCGCCGGGATATCGCAAAAGGTAAGTGGGTTCACCGACCAGATCGCGGCACCCATGGGCACGAGGTACCACTCGACGAACTCCTCGCTCCACTGGCGCTCGCCGAGGACGTCGGCGAGGGTAAGCATGGGGCTCACCGTTTCGTTGAGCAGTCCGCGAAGAGTCTTGTTAAAAGAGAGGATGTCCGCGATCACTCGCAGGAATCGAAGACGCAGAACGTTGCGGCGTTGGGCGAAGATCGTGTTGAGAGTGCTCCCCTTCCACTCGAGCCCGCGACGAACGTCCTGGAAGCTGAAACTCATCAAACTCTCCTTCGAAGAGACACCCAGTCGCTCGAGCAAGGAGATGAACTTCGGGTAGGTGGCGTCGTTGAAAACGAGAAAGCCAGTGTCGACGGCGTAGTGGGCGTCACCGCCGGGCGCGTCGACGGTGTGCGCGTGACCCCCCAGGGTCTCTTCGCGTTCGTACAAGGTCACGTCGTGGTGATCGCTCAGCACGTAAGCCGCTGTCAGACCGCTGACTCCGGCTCCCACAATGGCAATCTTCATTCTTGGCTCCAGCTCGGCTCGGTTCTTCAGAGTTATTCGAACCAAAAGGTGACACGGATGACAAGAACTACAAGTAGTAGCCGGAGTGGATGTAGATGCACGGTACGCCTTCACTGACGTACATGGCGTGATTCTTCGGATCGTCGTCCAGGGCAAGTTGAATATCAAAGCCTTCGGCGCGCAGTTCACGCAAGGATTCGCGCTTGAACTCATCGACCCCCGAGTAGTCGCCGTATTCGCGCATTATGAGCAAATCCCAACGGATCCCGTATCGCTCGAGCCACGCCAGGGTGTGGGGCTGGACGCGACGTGGGCGACCGGTCAACAGCACGATCAAGAGCGAGGGGTCGAGCAGTTCGAGCAGACGTTCGATCTCGTCGATCACCGGGTCGTCACCGCAGGCGTCAAAGAAGCTGCGCCAGTCGCCCCAGTCGAGGTAGTGCTGACGCCCCGCGGCGTCGGCGAGCACGCCGTCGATGTCAAAGATGACTGCGCGCGCCGGCGCGGCCCCTTCTTCGCGCCATCGCCAGTTCTCGTGTTTATTCGTCGTTGTCATCAGTGAATATGGACCTTAAGCGCCCGTCGAGGCGATGTCTGCGAGAATAGACACCGTGGCGCAGACAGAACGACAGACGCTGCCGGTCCCTTACGGGCAGCACGTGTACGTACTAAGCGATCTCTCGCTTTCGCCCACCACCAGCCCGGCGAGTCGACCGGTGCGCGAATTCATCCAACTCATGGGCCACATCGACGACGCGGCCGTCGTGGTCGTGGCGGGCAACCTCTTTCACCCTGACGCCACGGCCGACCTCGCCAAATTCATTGACGCCACGTTCCTCGCCCGACCCGAAATCGCCGAAAGCTTGCGCCAGTTCTGCGCCCAGGCGAACCACCAGTTAATTGTGCTGCCCGGCGGCGACGACCACGAGCTGTCCGAGCACGAGGGCGCCCAACGCATCCTCGAATCACTCGGCGCCAGGATCGCCAAGGACTTGATGCTGCAAGTAGCGACCGCCGACGGCGTTCGCGACCTCTTCGTGTGCGCGGCCAGCTCGCACGTGGACGTGAATGTCGCAGACCGCGGCGACCGTTCCGACGCCGACCGACTCGAAGACCCGCTCGCACTGGCCCGATTCGTCGCGTCGCGCGTCCTCTACCGTCGACTCGGACCCTGGGTGTGGCTGCCGCTGCTCGCGCTCGTGGGCTTTGACCTGTTCAACACGATCACCAAGATCGTGGGCCACTTCACCCATCACCACTACAAGGTCCACGCCCCACACACGACGACCTTCTGGGGAAACCTCGTAGTGAACGTGTTAATCATCGTCCTACTCGAGGCGCTCGTCGCGGGGCTCGCCGGACTCATCGTGCGACGACGCTTCGATCGTGACACGCGCAGCGAGCGAACGGCGTCACCGAGCGAGCCACTCGCACTCACGCACGCTTACGACGTGGACGCCCTCGAGATCGCGCGACGCGTCGCCGAACGCGGGGGTGCCGGTGCGGTCGTGGGCGGCGCACCGCGACCCGCCCTGGCCTTCCTCGACCACGGCGTCTGCGCGGCGCCCGGACCTTCTCGCACCGTCATCGTCGAGCGCCGTGGTCGCTTCGGGCTGCCGCCGGTGTTCAGTTCCGTCGATCGACTCGGCGTCGTCGAGATCGAAGCGGCGAGCACGGTCCAGGTGCGCCTCGTCGCGGGAGAATCGCCTCGCCATCGCGGTACCCTGCTCGAACGACTGGTCGCGGGCCAACCCCTCCAACCCGCCCCACCACGTGAGACCAACACCGTCGGATCCTGGCCGAACGCAAGTCCGTTCCCGGTGAATCTCGAACGCCTCGGCGCCCAGCGCCAACAACGCTCCATTCGCCGCTGGGCGAGCGGACTGCTGTTCGTGGACGGTCTGGTGAACGTCGCGGTTACCGCGTCACCACCGCTGCGCGGACACCTGCGCCTCGTGCTGAGCGTGCTGCCCCTGGGCGTCGCCCAGTCCGCCGCGGCCTTGACCGCAGTCGCCGGTATCGCAATGATCATGACCGCGCGCGGGATTCGCCGCGGACAACGTCGAGCGTGGTTCTTCGCGGTGGGTGCGCTCTCCTTTACCGTGATCGCGCACCTGGCACGCGGGGGCACCGTCGTATCCTCGCTGGTCGCGGCGGCGATTCTCGTCCTGCTCGTCGTAGAACGCCAGCACTTCCAAGCAACGACCGACCGTTCGAGCCTGCGCGCCGCCCTGCCGCGACTCGGACTGATCGTCACGATCTCGCTGATCGCCGCCACCCTCGGCATCGAAGCGACGTCGGGGCGCCAACACCTTCCCGGATTGGGCGTGGTGTTCATCGCGTGTGCCGAGAGGTTGCTCGGCATCTATACGATCAACCTGCCCGACGGCGTGGACGACTTCGTCGATCCCACGCTCGTGACCATCGGCGTGTGTCTGTTGGTGTCGCTGCTCTACCTGCTCACCCGTCCCGTCGTGGACCGTCGACTCTCCCAGAAGGGCACGAGCACCGAGCGACGCATCGCCGAGTTGCGCGCCCGCGAGATCGTTCGCCGCCACGGTCGAGGGACGCTCGACTACTTCGCGCTGCGCGACGACAAGCAGTTCTTCTTCTTTCGCGACTCACTCGTTGCCTACGCGGTCTACGGCGGAGTCGCGCTGATCTCGCCCGATCCGATCGGACCCGAGGCCGAACGCACCGAGGTCTTCAGCGCCTTTCGCTCCTACGGCGAGTCGCACGGTTGGACGATCGGCATCATGGCCGCGTCAGAGGAGTGGACGCATATCTACCACGCGGCGGGCATGCACTACATCTACCTCGGCGACGAGGCGATCGTGGACTGTCAGAGCTTCTCACTCGAAGGCGGAAAGATGAAGGGCCTTCGCCAGGCTTGCACTCGACTGGCTCGCCACGGCTACAGCGTGGAGTTCCTGGACCCGGCGAACATCGATCCAGGCCAGGTCACCGCCATCGTCGATCTGATCAGCATGCTGCGCCGAGGCGAAGGCGAGCGCGGGTTCTCCATGATGCTGGGTCGACTCTTTGACCCCAAGGACAGGGGTCTGTTACTGACCATCGTGCACGGACCCGACGGCGCGCCCGTGGCGGTCTGTCAGTTCGTGCCCTCGCCCGCGATCAACGGGTTCTCGCTCGACCTCATGCGCCGCGACCCCGACGAACACCCCAACGGTCTCATTGACTACGCGCTCTGCTCGACCATTGAGTATCTCGCCAAACGTGGCGCCGGGGGACTCAGTCTCAACTTCGCCGCGTTTCGTTCGGTCCTCGATGGAGAGCGCGGTGACGGCACGTTCACCCGCGTCGAGCGCTGGGCCCTCAAGCGACTTTCGGGCGTGCTGCCCATTGAGTCGCTGTGGACCTTTAACGCCAAGTACCACCCGGACTGGCTGGCGCGCTACCTCGTCTACCCCGCCGCCGAGAGTTTCGTGCCGGTGGTGGCGGCGATCTTGCGCGCGGAGTCGATCACCGAGATCCCGATGATCGGGCGGTTCCTCGCCAATGACCCCTCGAACCGCCCCGGTACCGTTGTCCCTGATGAGGTGCTTGAAGCAGCCAAACGGGTCGACCGCGAAGTCGCCGCCCGCTAGCAATATCGAGGACACGACGTCCAACTCGTACCGGGCTCGCCATGGTCGAGAGCCGCGCTGGGGTGATGATTAGAACGTCGCAGGGTTTCGCGCTACGCCCAAGCATGAACTTCAGCGAATGAGGACCTGCGCTAGATCGTTGGAGTATCGCGAGACGAGCGAAAGACGATCTGAGACTGCTCGGGGTGCTCGAAGTCCAGTCGCACGCGAAACGGCTCGTCTTCTTCTGGTTCGCCCGCGCCTTCGACGATGACGACCAACTCCTCGTCCTTGGGCCCGTAGATCGCCTGGGCGAGACCCAGCATCGCCTGACCGAGTACCTGGCCGGCCGAGGAACGAGCGATTCTGCTCGCCACGGTCCCCACCGGGAACTCACCCGTCGGGCCCGCTTCGGCGTCGGTCGCCTTCAGCCAGTCAATCCACTGCGCGTCGGTCCACGCGTTCGGGTCTTCGGGCGGCGCTGAACTGAGGGGGTTGAAGTACTCCACTGCAGGACACGTTAGTGGACGCGACCTTTATTACAGCGTGGCGGACGTCACCCAGTTGTCACGGTGCGTTCACCTGATAAAGAGGAAACAGTGCAATCTCTTTCGTAGCATCAACTGATGGTCACCCGGCGCAACTTCGAGATCACGGCGAACGAACCCGCCGACGAGTTCTCGACTCTTCGCGCGCGCTACCTGCTCGGCGCGGGCATCGTGCACACGGGCGAGTACATGGCCATGCTCGTGGCGACCTATCTGGTGTTCCACGAGACGCACTCGATCGCCGCGACCGGACTGATCCTGCTCTGCTTTAACGCGCCGTCACTCGTCCTCGCCGGCAGCGCCACTCGGATCTCTCGCCGCTACGGCGCGGCGCGGGTGGACGCCTGGGTCAATCTGAGCGAGGGCGTGTGGGCGCTCTTTCCGGTCATCCTCGTCGCGACCCATCACCTCAGCGTTGTCGGGATCCTCGCTTGGGTTCTCGGTTATGGCGTATGCGAGGGTCTCAACGCGCCCAACTCGTTTCTCGTGCGCCAGCTCATCGCCGAACCCGCCAAGCTCCCCGAGCTCAACAGTGCCTACACCCGCAACGTCGCCGCGGCGGCGGTCGTCGGACTCTTGCTCGGTGGCGCTCTCTTCGTGCTCGTCGGGCCCCTCTGGGTGTTCTTGGGCTGTGCCGTCGCCGAGGTACCCGAGGTGTTGGTCTTCTTCTCGACGTCGCGTCACCGCGCCGCTCAGCGCGTGGAGGCGACCTCGGAGTCCTTCGCCGACGCCCTGCGGCTCCTGCGCTACGAACCGGGCCTGTGGGCCGCGTTTCGATACGCGGCATTGTGCTTCTTCGTCGCGAGCTACGTGGTCACGCTTCCCGCGATCGCCAACTCGATCAGCTCGAACGCCGAGGTCCTCTCGGTCCTCGAGTCGGCGTCGCTCATCGGCGGGATCCTCGTAGCGCACGCGGTGCGAAAGATCCACGGCCGCGTGCGCTGGGGCGAGGTGCAGCGACTCTGCTACTTCGGTGCGGGTATGGGGATCGCGGCGATGGCCCTCGCCGAGGTGCTCGCCGGGTCCCACTCGCGCACGAGCGACATCGTCGCGATCGTGGCGACGATCCCCATAGGTTTCGCCGTCCTTATGAACGCGTCGATCGTGACCTCAGTGATCCAGATCGGCACGCCCAGCGACAAGCGGGCCTCGATGTACACGCTGCTCGCGCTCATCCCGCTCGTCGTGGGTCCGATCAGTCAAGAGTCCGTTGGTCTGCTCGCGGACCATCTTTCGGTGTCTTGGGCGCTCGGTCTGGTCGCCGCGGTGACGATGCTCGTCAACGTCGTTATCTCGCATCGCCCGATGAGTCGACACTTCGACACCCTCGACAACGCCGAGAACCCGTTCGCGGTGAACGAGATGGCGTCCCAGCGAGGCGCTCACCGATCACGATTGCACGCCGAGCACTGGCCCGAACCGATCTAGACGTCGCGTGATCGTCCAGCGGCGACTGGGACACTGGTGTCCGGGGGCATGATCTGTGGACTCTTCGTCATGAAATAAGTTGTGATGGGCGCCTTCGCCCGACCAAAGGAGGAACGTGCCTTACTGCAAACAGTGCGGGTCCCTCGTCCAAGACGGACAGACGAACTGTCCTCAGTGCGGGCGAGCGACGAGCGCGAGCGTCGCGGGCGTTGGACCCATGCCGGGGCTTAACCGGACCGAGTTGAACTCGGTGGGTGCCATGGCCCTCGCGGGCTACGGATGGCGCGTGCTCGGCTACGTCATCGACTCGATCATCCTGGCGGTGGTGATCTCGCTTCCCCTGCGCGTACTCGACGTCAACGTCTACGCCTCCGCCGGTGTCGTGGCGATCCTCACCTTCGCCTACGGCGCGCTCACACTGACCTACATGCCCGGCCAGACGTTCGGCATGAAGGTCGCGCGAGTGCGCTGCGTGGGCGCGGGCACCAACACCACCATCAAAAGCGCGCAGGCGATCAAGCGCACCGCGCTCTTTTGCCTGTTGGGTCTGATCGGGAACCTCTACCACTTCACCAAGTACGTCCACCCGACCGTCCACCAGAGTGCGATCGAGAGCCGCCACCAGCTCATGAGTCTGATCTTGGTTCTGCCGCTCTACCTCGACCTACTCTGGCCGCTGTGGGACAAGAGGAACCAGACCCTGAGCGACAAGTTCGCCGACACCGTGGTCGTTCGACCGCCCTCCTAGCGAAGCTATCCCTCGAGACGACCCAGGATCGCGCTCGCCATTCGTTGGGCCGCGCATGGGTCAAAGGCGAGAAAGAGCGACGGCTCGACGAGTTCGAGTTCCATCAGCGCCCAACTGCGCTCGAAGCGCACGACGTCTACCCGCGCGTAGAGCAGGTCACGCCATTCGAGGTCGCCCAGCATACGTTCGGCGAAGACCAGCGCCTCCTGCTCGGCCTGGGCGTTCTTCAGCTGTTCGAGGCGAAACAGTGCGTCGCGCTCGGGCGCGGGGGTGTTGAGCATGGCCCCCTTGGTCATGGCGTGACTGAAGGCGCCGGCAATGAATACGAGCGCGCGCTCGCCCCACTCGTCGACCGAGGACACGTAGGGCTGGATCAAGACGTCACGACCCAACCCGTGCAGTCGGTACACGTGCTCGCGCGCCTCGTCGAGTTGGCTGGCGTCGTAGCGCGCGGCGTCGATCGAACCGGCCCCCACGCAAGGCTTGACGACGAAGTCACCCGAAGGAAAGACCGGCGTCTCGCCCACATCACAGAAGAAGGACGGCACGATGCGGTGTCCGGCGTTACCTAAGTCTTCGAGGTAGTGCTTGTCCGACGAGTACTCGAGCACGTCGTAGGGGTTGAGCAGTCGCGGTACCGCCCTCGCCCACTCGAGGAACTCGTCGCGTCGCGACGAGTAATCCCACGTTGAGCGCACGATCGTCAGGTCAAAGCGCTCCCAGTCGACCGAGTCGTCATCCCAGACCGCGAGCTCACCTCTCAGCCCGAGCTCTTCGAGCGCCGCGAGCAGCAACGGAGAATCCGGGTCCACGTTCGCCCCACGAAAGCGCGAGGACGGACTGGTATCGACCCCGACGCAGGTCGCGATGCCGATCAGGCTCACGGATTGAATAGCAACGTCGCGTGTTGGGCCAGGGTCGCGATCGGTCCGGGCCAGACGCCAAAGACCAGCGTCATCGCCACGCCGAGGCCAATCACGACGCCCGTCGCGCGCGGCACGGCGACGCGAACGGCGTCCACGGGTTCGTCGGAGTACAGGGCCATGGCCCAGCGCAGATAGAAGAAGGCCGCGATCGCTGCACTCAGCAGCGCGATCAACGCGAGTGGACTTCCGCCCACGTCGATCGCGGCCGCCAGCACCGAGTACTTCGCGTAGAAGCCGGTCGTGAGCGGCGCACCGAGTTGTGAGAGCAAGAGCACCGCCATCGACGCGCCCAGCCAGGGCTGGCGTCGCGCGAGTCCGCGGTAGGCGTCGATCGAGTGGTTCTCGTCACCCATCCCACCCACCAGGGTGACGACCGCGAACGTGGCGACGACGGTCGGCGCGTAGGTCATGACGTAGAACAAGGTTCCCGCCACCCCGCGCACGGTGCCCGCCCAGACGCCGAGCAGGATGAACCCGGCGTGGTTGATCGACGAGTAGGCGAGGATCCGCTTGGCGTTGCGCTGGATGAGCGCGAGCGACGCTCCCACGACGGTGGTGAGCACGATGAGCACCCACAGGATCGGTCGCCAGGTCTCCATCTGGGTACCCAGGGCCGAGATCACCACGCGCACGAACGCGGCGAACGCGCCAACCTTCACGATCGAGGCCATGAAACCGGTCACCGGTGTCGGCGCGCCCTCGTAGACGTCGGGCGACCACATGTGAAACGGCACCGCCGCCACCTTGAAGGCGAAGCCGACGATCAACAATGCTCCACCCGCGTAGAGCAGGCCCGGGTGCAACAAGACGTTTGACGCGAGGAAGTACGAGATCGTCGTCAGGTTCGTGGTGCCCGTCGCGCCGTAGACGAGTGCGGCGCCGTAGATGAAGATCGCCGACGCGAACCCGCCGAGCAGGAAGTACTTCAACGCCGCCTCCGCGGAGGTCTTGCGATGCCGGTCAAAGGCGACCAGCACGTAGAGCCCGAGTGACATTATCTCGAGTCCGAGGAAGATCACGATCAAGTCGTTCGCCTGGGCCATCAGGACCGCGCCCGCCGAGGCGGCGAGGGCGAGGATCTGGTACTCGGCGCCGCGCACGCCCTCGCGCACCGCCCAGTCGTGCGCGACCAGGCTCGCCATCAACAGACTGATCGCGATGACCCCGGTCGCCACCACGCTGAAGCCGTCGAGCACGATAGCGTGGGCGACCGTCGTCGAAGCGCCGGCCTTGTCGATGCATCGCCACTGGAAGAACGTGACCACGAGCACCGCGAGTGACGCGCCACACGTGACCGCGGTCGCCCACACCTGGGTGACCTTGGTGCGCAACAGGGCAGTGAGAAAGACCAGGAACAGCGACGCACCAAAGAGGATGATGACCGGCAGGATCGTCAGGTAGTGGATCGAAGGCACGACAATGGGGGCGCTCACTTGGTCACCCCGCTCGGCGCGACGTGCTGGATCAGTTGCTGCACTGAGGGGGTGATGCGGTCAAGCACCGGTCGCGGAAAGACACCGAGGGCGACGATCAACACGACGATCGGCACCAACACCCAGCGTTCCTTGGTTGAGGCGTCGGGGATAGAGGCGTTGGCCCCCACGGCGCGGCCCTGGAAGACGCGCTGGTAGGCCCAGAGCAGGTAGACCGCCGCCGCCACGACGCCGAAGGCACCCACCACCGCCCACCAGGCGTGCACCGCGAAAGTGCCGATCAGGATCAGGTACTCGCTCACGAAGCCCGACAGGCCCGGTAGACCAATCGACGCCAGCATCACGACGGTAAAGACCCCCGCGAGCACCGGCGCGGGACCCTGGAGGCCCTGCAGGTCCGCGACTTGGTAGCTGCCGCGACGGTTCTCGATGAAGCCGATGATGAGGAAGAACCCGATCGTGATCACGCCGTGGTTGAACATCAGCAACACCGCACCGACGGTGGCGATCTTCGAGCCCGACATCACCCCGAGCGTGATGAAGCCCATCTGGGCGAGCGAACTGTACGCGACGAAGCGCTTGAGGTCCTTGGCGACGCAGGCGAGCATCGAACCGTATTGTATGCCGATCACCGCCAAGGTGAGCAGCACCGGACGCACGTCGGCGAAGGCGAGGGGGAACAGTCCCACGGCGAATCGCAACAATCCGTAGGAGCCGAGCTTGGCGAGCAGCGCGGAGAGTTCGATCGAACCGGCCGTGGGCGCTTCAGCGTAAGTGAGCGGCGACCAGGTGTGCAGCGGCCAGATGGGGGCCTTGGCGGCGAAGGCGATCGCGAAAGCGACGAACAACCAGATCGCGGTCGAGTGGGTCATGGACGTCGAGGCGAGTACGCCGTAGGCGAAGGTGAGGACTCCCCCGGTCTGGTGCTGATGGGAGAAGCCAAGGTACAAGATGCCGATCAGCAAGAACGCCGAGGCGCTGAATGTGTAAATGAAGAACTTGAGGGCGGCCTTGTTCTTCTCCTTGCCGCCCCAGCCCGCGATGATGAAATAACACGGCACGAGGGTGAGCTCGAAGAAGATGAAGAACTCGAGCAGGTCGTGGGCGATGAAGCTGCCCATCGTAAGCGACGTGAGTACGAGCAACCACGACACGAAGGCGGGCTCACGGCGCTTGTCGCGACCGCCCAGCAACGCGAGCAGTACGACGATCGCCGTGAGTTCTACCATGAACAACGAGATGCCGTCGAGCGCGACGTCGTAGGCGAGCCCGAAGGGCGCCGACAACACGTGGCGAGTCGCGAAGTCGAAGGTCTGGGCCCCAGCGACGTGGCTGTTGTAGAGAAAGAAGATCACGACACCGATCGCCATCTCCACCGAAGCGCTGGTGACCGCGATCGCGTAGGCGAGACCCTGCTTCGAGCGCCCGAGGGCCGCACCCGATGCACCCAACAACGGCACGACGAGCAGCGCGGTGAGCCAGAGAGAAGAGTGCATGGCTATCCGACCCTCGCGACCAGGTACACCACGATCACGGCGAGACCGAGGGCCATCGCGAGCGCGTAGTGGCGCACGAAGCCCGACTGGATCTTGCGCACGCCCTGAGAACTGCGTCGTATGCCCACCGCGAGACCCATAACGCCCCCGTCGATGACCTCGTCTTCGATGACGGCGTCACTGAAGACGGCCAGATCCTCGAGCGGACGTCCGATCGTCGCGTCATAGAAGTTGTCCCAGTACCAGACCTGCTCGAGGAACTTCGGCGTCAGCTTCTCGTCCTCGTAGCGGCTGCGCCAGATCGAGAACGCCGCCGCGAGACCGATCAACGCCGCGGCGATGTCCACCGCGGCGAGACCCCACTGGCTGAGCGTGCTCTGGCTCGCGATCGGTGCCACGTACCCGAACGTCGAGCTGAGGAAGTTCGCCAATGAATCGTGGTGCACCCACGGCAGGGCGAGGGCCCCGCCAAACACCGAGAGCACCGCCAAGATCACGAGCGGGGTGGTCATGACCCAGGGAGATTCGTGGGGCTCGTGACCGTGGGTCTCCTCGCGGAAGCGCTCGGTGCCGCGAAAGGTCAGCACGAATAGACGGCTCATGTAGTACGCGGTGAGGATCGCGGTCACCACGGCGAGAACCCACAGGACCTTGTTGTGCGCGAACACGTTGGTCAAGACATCGCCCTTGGCCCAGAAGCCCGCGAAGGGAGGGATGCCCGAGATGGCGAGCCAGCCCACGAGGAACGTCGGATACGTGAGCGGTAGGAACTTGGCCAACGCCCCCATCTTTCGCAGGTCCTGTTCGCCGTTGAGCGAGTGGATGACCGAACCCGAACCGAGGAAGAGCAGGGCCTTGTAGAACGCGTGGCCCACCATCAGAAAGATCGCGGCGCCGTAGGCACCCACGCCCACGGCGAGCACCATGTAACCGATCTGGGACACGGTCGAGAACGCGAGGACCTTCTTGATGTCCTTTTGAGAAGTCGCGATCGTCGCCGCGACGAAAGCGGTGACCCCACCGATCACCGCGATGGTCATGCGTCCCGAGGACGACAGCGCGAGCACCGGCGACATCCGCACGAGCAGGTAGACCCCCGCGGTGACCATGGTCGCGGCGTGGATCAACGCCGAGACCGGCGTGGGGCCCTCCATGGCGTCGGGCAACCAGTTGAACAACGGGATCTGTGCGCTCTTGCCGGTAGCGGCGAGCAGCAGCGCCAGCACCACGAGGGTGGCGACCGTGGGGGTGAGCGTACCGGCCTTCTCGAACACCCCGAGATAGGTGAGGGTCCCGGTGCGCGAGAACAACAAGAACATCGCCACCAGCAGTCCGACGTCGCCGACGCGGTTGTAGATGAAGGCCTTCTTACCCGCCGACGAGGCCGAGTCGCGATCGAAGTAGAAACTCACGAGCCAGTAGGAGCAAACTCCCACGCCCTCCCAGCCCACGAAGGTGAAGACCAGGTTGTTGGCGAGCACGAGCGCCAACATTGAGAACACGAAGAGGTTGAAGTACAGAAAGAACTTCTTGTAGTCCTTCTCTGCGTGCATGTAACCAATGGAGTAGAGGTGGATCAGCGTGGAGACGCCCGTGACGAACAGGCACATGGTGATCGAGAGCGGGTCCACCAGGAGAGCGGCGGGCACGTGCAACGTGCCGACGTCGATCCAGTTAAAGAGCTGAACGGTGACCTCGCGATCACTGCGGTGCAACAACAGCACGAAGTCGATCACCGAGGCGACGAAACTGAGGCCCACCACGCCGGTCGCCACGAGGCCGATCTGGGACTCGTTCATGTTCTTTCCGTTGAGCAGCACCACCGCGAACCCGAGCAGGGGCAACAGCAGTATCAGCGTCGAGATATGCGCCATCTCAGCCCTTCAGTTCCGATAGTTCGTCCACCGAGGTGGAGGAACGGCGTCGAAACACCGCGACGACAATCCCGAGTCCGACCGTGACCTCGGCGGCGGCGACGACCATCACGAAAAAGACGGTGGCCTGTCCCCCGACGTCACTCAGCGTGCGCGCGAAGGTCACGAAGGTCAGGTTGACCGCGTTGAGCATCAACTCCACGCACATGAACATGATCAGCGCGCTACGGCGCGTCATCAGACCAAAGGCCCCGATCCCAAAGAGCACGGCGGCGAGCACGAGATACCAGGCGGCGGGCACGTTCATTCGTCCACCTCTTCGGTGAGGACCGTCCGCTCGCGTCGCGCGAGCAGTACCGCACCCACCACCGCGATGACGAGCAGCGCGGCGGTGGCTTCGAAGGCGAACAGATACGTGGTAAAGACCGCGGTCCCGAGTTGGCGCACGTTGGCTTGACCCGTCGCGAGCGCGGTCCCGACGGTCGAGACCGACTTGACGCCGGTCACCCAGTGCGACTCGGCCATAAGCGCGATCAGTCCGCCCACGGTGATCAGGACCCCGAGGGCGGCCAAGGGGCGCTGGCTCACGAAGGGCTCCACGTGGACGTGCTCTTTGCGATCGACACCGAGGAACATGATGACGAACAGGAACAACACGACGATGGCGCCCGCGTAGACGATGATCTGGACCGCGGCGAGGAAGTCGGCCTGCTGGGCGACGAAGGCGACCGCGACGCCGAACAGGGTCATGATCAGACTGAGCGCGCTGTGTACCGGATTCTTGTACGTGATGACACCGAGCGCGCCGACGAGGATCAGTATCGCCGCGGCGACGAACACCAGGATGCTCGGCCACGCGTAAGAGATGGTGACGGCGCTCACTGTTCTCCCCGATCGCCCTTGGAGCGGCGCGGCATCTTCTCGCGCGCGTTGCGCATCATGCCCTGGAGCCCGCGACGGTCAGCCGGCACGTCCTCGGGCTGAAGGTGACGATAGAACACCTCGCGTATCTGTTTCGAGCCAGTCGCCTCGTCATCGCGGTTCCCCGACTGGCCCCCCTCGGCGGCGCGAACCCCCGCGCCGAGGTCACCGGTCCACTGCACGACACCCTCGAAGGCGGCGTCACCCGAGGGCGAGGTCGCGCGCATCCAGCCGCCAGTCATCGCGGCTTCGCCCTCGCGCCAGTCCTCCCAGGGCAGGCGCTGGGGGAAACCCTGGTCGTCGACGAGCAGTTCGGCCTTGGTGTAAATGGCGTCGGCGCGATTGGTGAAGGAGAACTCGAACATCTTGGATTCGGTGATCGCCTGGGTGGGGCACGCCTCGACGCAGAGGTCACAGTGGATACAGCGCAAGTAGTTGATCTCATAGACGTAGCCGTAGCGCTCGCCCGGGCTCACGGGGTGGTCGGGCGGATTGTCCAGACCGCGCACGTAGATGCAGTTCACGGGACACACCCCCGCGCACAGCTCACAACCAATGCACTTCTCCATCCCGTCCTCGTAGCGGTTAAGGACGTGACGCCCGTGTTGGCGTGGTTGCTTGGCGCGCTTGTGCTGGGGGTAACTGGTCGTCACCCGGGGACGCCCGATGTGGGCCAACGTGAGCTTGAAGCCGCCGAAGAAGGAGAAGGGACTCGCCATTACGCCTCCCCGTCACTGAGCTTGCGAATGACGTGCCCGGGTATTGGTCGTTCGCCGACCGTCGGGAGCACTCGCTCGGGACCGGACTCTCGGGTCTTGCCCAGTTCGAAGGCGCGCGCGAGCACGACCCAGGCCACGAGCACGGCGCTCACCATGAGTGCACCCCAGCGCCACGAGATGAGAAAGCCCGCCACGATGAGCATCCAACCCAGGCTGAGCGGGATGAGTCGCTTCCAGCCGAGGTCCATGAGTTGGTCGTAGCGAAAACGAGGCAACGCCGCGCGAAACCAGATGTAGCAGAAGCAGAAGATCGAGGTTTTTATGAGGAACCAGATGATCGGGAACACCCACTTGAGGTGCGCGATCGGCGGCACCCAGCCGGCCGGGCCCCCGAAGAAGAGCGTGACCATGATCGCCGACATGGTGATGGTGTTCATGAACTCCGCGAGAAAGAATATGGCGAAGCGAAACGAGGAGTACTCGGTGTGAAAGCCCCCGACGAGCTCGCTCTCCGCCTCGACGACGTCAAAGGGCGGACGGTTGAGTTCGGCGGTGATGGCGATGAGAAAGATCGCGAAAGGCACGAAGCCCAAGCGGATCAGGTTCCAGTGCCAGATGCCGCCGCCCTGGGAGAGCACGATGTTGTGCGTGGTGAGCGCCCCGGTGACCAGGATCACCGTGACGATCGTCATGCCGAGCGCGGCCTCGTAACTAATCATCTGGGCGCTCGCGCGCACCGAGGACAGGAGTGGGTACTTAGATCCCGAGGACCATCCCGCGAGCATCACGCCGTAGACCGAGATCCCCGACATCGCCAGCATCAAGAGGATCCCCATTGGTGGGTTCGCCATCTGCAACAACACCACGTGACCCGCGATGTGCAACGTACCGCCAATGGGCACGATCGCAAAGGTGATGAACGCCGGGATCACGACCAGGTAAGGCGCGAGTTTGAAGACGAAGACGTCCGCCTCGGCGGGCACGAGGTCCTCCTTGCCAATCAGCTTGAGTCCGTCGGCCAGGGTCTGGAACAGTCCGAAGGGTCCCCAGCGCTGTGGTCCGATGCGGCTCTGCATGTCCGAGATCGCCTTGCGCTCGAACCAGATCATGACGATCACCGCGCCCATCAATGCGCCGAAGCCGACCAGGATCTTTATCACCACGATCAGCGCGACGACCCACGTGACGCCGTGCAGGAACAGCGGGTCCGAGGACGCGAGAAGCGAATTCATCGCGACTCCAATCGAACTTGGCTGATGACGCTCGTGGGGTCATAGAGCACCGCGACCGCGTCCTCACCGGTCGCGCTCTTGGTCCCGAAGACTATTTCGACCGAGCCTCGTGCGACGCCTTCGTTGAGTTCCACGGGTAGACGAACGTTGCCCGAGGCGCCGGTCACGCTCACGATCGCGCCCTCCTCGACGCCAAGACGGTCCAGATCGACGTGATTGAGCCCCAACGTGGTCGGCTT
>Ga0302198_10000917_pt1 | contig 32733 bp, 26 predicted proteins | sample II_Bog_N2_2_FD_193521 | JGI IMG/M metagenome (GOLD analysis project Ga0302198, IMG submission 193521) | Peat permafrost microbial communities from Stordalen Mire near Abisko, Sweden - II_Bog_N2_2 | ecosystem: Environmental > Terrestrial > Soil > Wetlands > Peat | place: Sweden: Abisko...
AGTTTATTTTTTGGGGATGGTTAGGGGGATTTCGAGGGTGCCGATTTTGTTGGAAGTGGGGTCGAGGATGCCGATGCGGAAGAAGAGTTGGCCGGAGGGCAGGTCAAGCTGCTGGTAGAAGCGGAAGGGCGAGTGCAGGAGTTGGGCGGCCTGGTCGGCGGTCAGGGGAAGCTTGATAGTCTGGCTGAGGCTGTTGATGAGCTTACCGTCGGTGTCGTAGGCGGCGAGGTCGAACTCGAGGGAGGCGCGGCGGGTGCTGTTTGGGCCGTCGGTGAAGGTGATCTGGCGGCCGGGGATGGCGTACTGGAAGGCGTAGCGGGTGAGGGGCTTCTCTTTGATTTTCGGATCGATCATGCCGAAGATGGGTGGGTCGGTGGGCTTGGCGGGTTCGGTGGCAGGCTCAACCTGGACGTCGAAGAGGAGTTGCTGGGAGGTGGGCATGGCGCGGCCCATAGCAAGGCGCATGCTGGCTTCGGGGTCGCCGTGCGAAACGGCGGGAGTGATTTCCGGCAGGGACGCGAGGGCGAGAGCGGTGGTAGGCCGAACGGCCGCGGGATCGACCGCGTCGTAGCTTTGGCGGTAGACGAGGTTAAGACCGGGCCGTCCGGCCACAATCCTGATGGTGCGGTGCCTGCCGTCGTAATACTTGGTCCCCGGAGGGATGTAGGAGATGGTGTAGTAACTGGAACCCTGTTCAACGGCCTGAGCGACGGCTCCGGCCAGGTCATTGGTGTTGTAGTAAGCTGTTCCGCCAGTGGCCTGGGCCATGGCTTCGAGCGAGAGTTGTTCGTCGGCGACAAACTCGTAGTAATCCGGGACCTGCGAAGGGTCGAGAGGAGGGCCAGGAGCGATGGGGCTGAAGATGTCGGAGCCCGGTATTCGAGCACCGATGGGGTATACGACAACCTGGGAGGCTGCAAGCAGGCTGTATGTCTTCAGGAGCACGTCGGTGTAGTCGGGGAGGCATCCCTGTATCGGCGCCGCGATGTTTCTAGTTCCGCCGCCCGGGCCTACCTCGGAGGTCACCATGCCGCCGGCCTCAGCGTTGATCCTGCTATCGGTAATGGTGGGAAAGCCAACGGAAAACCATATGAGGTTCTTCTTGCCTTTGATGGGAGTGGTGTCGGTGGCGATCTGATTCAGCGCCTGGAGTGTCATGCTGTTGCGGGTGTCCTGCTGGGCGCACCACTGTTTTATGGTCGCCGCTCTCCCATCCATGTTCATGTCCATCGTATTGACCGCGGCACTGAGGAGTTCCGGATCGGACGATACGTTTTGGAGTATGCGGAGCCCTCTCGAGAGGGCGAGGATGGCAACCCGGGTTCCCGGAGGCATGTTCTTCAGGAACTTCACGGCTTCTTGCTTCACGCGGGTCTGAACTGCGAAGGATTGCCCAACCTGATCTCCGTCCGTAGCATCGGGCGGGGCGGTATTAAGGCCGTCCAGAAGAAGAATATTGACTGCGCTGCTGGCCGGGGGTGGTTGGAGGTTGGTGTAGACGTGGGGCGGGAGCTTGGGTTGGGGTTGCACCGGTTGGGTGCCGAACTCTTCGAAGCTGCGGATTGCCTGGGGCTTGCCGTCTTCACTTACGGTGAAGTCGGATTGGGTGAGACCGTGGACGGGGTTGCCTTTGGAGTCGGTGATGTTGACGTCTACGATGGTTTCGCGGGAGTAGACCTTCAGGGTGGGAGCGGTCGTGGGCTGTGGGGATTGCGCGTAAACCCACGTCTCAGAAGCGAGATATGGGGCACCCATGAGGATGAGGAGAAGTGAGGCTAGGGCCGGCTTGGTGACGCTCATGGGGCTTCTCCGGGGGATGGAGGATTGAAGCAGATTCTGTGGGGGGATGACAATCAGGGCAGGCAACGGCGAGGGCGAACGACGGAGATTCTGAGCCAGAATTGGCTCAGAATGATGACCAGGAAAGATCAGGGACGAAAAAAAGCAAATTCCCTACGGGAATGACAAGCAAGAAAACAACGACAGCGAAGGTGGGCGAACGGTTGACGTCCTGCCCATCGCGTGAAGGCAGAAGCGGATTCTCTATGGGGTGGGGCTGGCTGCGGGGACGATGGGGCCTTTGCTGTTGGGTGGGTCCATGGGGTTGAACTTGCGGGCGAGTTCGGGGGTGGACAGGACTTCGGCAGGCGGCGGGTTGACGGCTTTTGCGGTCTCGGCGCCGAAGACGTAGCTGGGGCCGAACATGTTGCTGGTGAAGATGACCAGCGACTTGTCGGGCGAGAAGCGGACGTTGGGTTCCTCGCGGTAGTAGTGATGGGACATGTTGACGAGGTGCTCGGAATGGAAGACCCCGGGCTGCCAGAAATTGGGGTCGTTGAGCGCGTCTTTGGCGACGGGGAACTTGACGGGGTGGAAGAGCTCGATCCATTCGCCATCTTTGGCGCGGGCTACCTGGCCGGGATCGCCGCCGTCTCCGGTGAAGAGGTCGAGGTCCTTGGTGAGATTGAAGTGAATCGACCACTCGTCGCGCTGCATGTGGAAGGCGGTGCGCGCGCCAGTCTTGAGGTTGTATCCAGCGAGGTAGAAGTCTTCGCCTTTGGGTGGCTGCCAGTCGTACCAGATGGTTTCGCCGTCGAGGCCCCAGAACTCGTGGCCGGCGATCTCGTTGGCCATGGTGCGCTTGTGGATGAGGGTGTTGTGGGTGGCGTCGGTGTGGATCATCCAGATGCGGTCGACCTTTTCCCATGCGCCTTCGTGGCAGTACATGAGGAGTTCAGGGTCGGAGGGCGAAAAGAGGAGATGGTTGATCCAGTCGGTGGAGTGGAGAAGAGGCTTGAGGTCGCCGGCCTTCTCGCCGTTGGGGCCGGGCTCGATGCGCAGGGTGAAGAGGACCAGGGGGAGACGCGCGGCGAGGCGGACGGCCATCATCTGGCCCTTGTTGGTGGGCTGATAGTGCGGACCCTGGACGGCTGATCCGACGCGGTTGTCGCCGGCGCCTGCGGGTTGCGCTGGAGCGGGCACGGCTGGTGCGGCAGCTGCTCCGTACTCCTTACCGGTGGGTCCACCTTCGATGTAGGTGCCGGCGACGAGGGTCTCATCTGCGTTGACGCTGACGAGGCTCATGCTGGAGGTGTTGGGGAGTTTAGGCACGTCGACCAGCTTATGGATGGCTCCGGTGTTGGTGTCGGCCTTGTAGAGGGAGGTGATGCCGGCTGCGTCGGTGGCGGTGTAGAAGACGCTGTTGGTCTTGTGTCCGACGACCATGGCGTGGACTACGCCGGGGGCGCGGGGGCTGGCGGCGTCTGTCGCGGCGGGCGGATTAGGCACGAGAAGTTTGGTGGCGCGCGTGGCCATGTCCATGACGTGGATGCCATCGGGCGCGGTGTAGATCATCTGCTTGTTGTCGGGGGTGTAGGCGTTGATGTTGAAGTAGAAGCCGCCGGAATTGGCCTCGTCGGAGAGGCGCCAGACGCGGTGGCCGGTGTCTTTATCGACCCAGGAGCGGGGCGGCATGGGATCGCCAGGCTTGGTTTGTGCGATGGAGACGAAGGGCAGCAGGACTAGGGCTAGGGTAGTTATTTGGCTAGGGCGCATAGGGGATTTCTCCTTGATGGGTGGCGCGGGACTGAATGCGGCGCGACGGCTTATCTCAGGGGTGGATCGACGGGGTTGAACTTTTTTGCCAGCTCGGTTGTGGACAGCACGTCCGCTGGCGGCGGATTGACTGCTTTATCGATCTCGACACCGAAGACATAGCTGGGGCCGAACATGTTGCCGGTGAAGATCACCATTTTGTTGTCCGGCGTGAAGCGCACGTTGGGCTCTTCGTGGTAGTTGTGGTGCTCCATGTTGACGAGGCGTTCGGTGCGGAGGGTGCCGGGCTGCCAGAAGTCGGGCGTGTTGACGGCGAGGGCGTCGCCGCGGATCAACTGGGGGTGGAAGACCATAATCCAGGAGCAGTCATGCCCGCCAGGCGCCTTGCTGCCGAAGCTGCCGTCTCCGGCAAAGAGGGAGAGGTCCTTGGTTACGTTGACGTGGATGGAGCCGTCGTCGTGGTTGGTTTTATAGGCGAAGCGCTTACCGGTCCTAACATCGTAGCCGGCAATGAAGTTGGAGTCAGCGTTGCGGGGATAGTCCCACTGGTACCAGATGGTCTCGCCGTCGGGTCCCCAGAACTCGTGGCCCCAGATCTCCATATACATGGTGCGCTTGTGGACCATGATGTTGTGGGTGCCGTCGGTGTGGATCATCCAAAGGCGGTCGACATCTTGCCATATTCCCTCGTGGCAGTACATGAGGAGGGTGGGATCAGTGGGCGAGAAGAGGAGATGGTTGACCCAGTCGGTGGAGTGGAGGAGGGGCTTGACGTCGCCGGGCTTGGCTCCGTCGGGGCCGGGCTCGAGGCGGAGGGTGAAGAGGACGAGCGGTAGTTTGGCGGCGAGGCGCGCGACCATCATTGCACTCTTGTTGGGAGGCTGATAGTGCGGGCCCTGGACTGTGCTTCCGACGCGGTTGTCCGGATTGCCGGCCGCCCCAGGCGCTGCACCAGCGGGCTGCGCAGGCAGGTTGGTGCCATATTGCCTGCCGGTGTCGTCGCCTTCGACGTAGGTTCCGGCGATGAGAGTCTCGTCCGCGTTGACGCTGACGACCGACCAGCCGGAGGTGTTGGGCGGATGAGGGATTACAACCAGTTTGCGGACGGCGCCAGTGTTGGTGTCGGCTTTGTAGACGGCGGTGACGTGGGCTGCGTCGGTGGCGGTGTAGAAGACGCTATTGGTTTTATGGCCGGCGACGAGGATGTGGACGACTCCAGGGTCGCGGCCGCTGGCGGGAGTGCCGTCGGGCTGCTTCGGGTTGGCGACGACGAGTTTGGTGGCGCGCGTGGCGAGATCGAGTACGTGGATGCCATCGGGCGCGGAGTAGATCATCTGCTTGTTGTCCGGCGTGTAACCGTTGATGTTGAAGTAGAAGGCGCCGGAGTTGGCCTCGTCGGATAAGCGCCAGACGCGGTGGCCGGTGTCTTTATCGACCCAGGAGCGAGGTGGCATGGGGTCGCCGGGCTTGGTCTGGGCGAGGCAGGCTAGGGGAAGGAGGACGAGAGCGAGGGCAAGAGCTTTATTGGGGCGCATAACTTCTCCTTGATACGACGGCGGGAAAAACGCGCCGGATGGGGTCTGGATCGACGAGCCGAGAATTCGCGTGGCGTGGCGCGAGAAAGCACAGCTGTCCGAATTGCAGGAGAGTTATACACTGCTGCTGGGTGGGTTGGGAAATAATTCCCTACTGGAAATCTGCGGGTCGATTTGAATGGGATGATGGCTGGGTTCTGAGAAAAAAAGAGGCCGGCGCGAACTTGCAACGCGGCCGGCCTTTTAAGCGTCAGGTCAGAGGTTCAAGGTACAAGGTAGGGTGTTCCAGCGTTACAGCGGTGCAGGCCTCAGCACCTGACATTGAGAGCGGTTCCACCGTTGTATGGAGACCGCGTTAGCGATAGCCATAGGGGCGATCGAAACGATGGGCGCGGAGCCATTCTTCGTGGCGGATGAAGGCGTCACGGCGGGCGTAGTAGCCGTAGGGTGCGGGCTCTACGTAAATGGGTGCGGGGGCGACGTAGACACGCGCTGCGGGACGGCCGAAGCGTAGTCCAACGAAGACTTGCGCCTGAGACTTGGTTGGGGCCGCGAAGAGCAGAGCGCTGGCGGCTACGGTGGCCACGATGGCTTTTGTAACGATTCCTTTTACATTTGCGAGTTTCATAACGGCCTCCTGACTACACACGAATGAACCCGTGCTGAGGGGCGTGGGTTGTGCGCAACTTTTGCGCGTGGCTGGGTTGGGGCGCGGGGTTTGGTGGTAGAAGGGAGGGATGCAGATTTTGACCTCGGCGGAGATGAGTGCGGTGGACCGGCGGACGGCGGAGGAGTTCGGCGTGCCGCTGGCGGAGTTGATGGAGAATGCGGGTGCGGCGGTGGCGGGATTCTGCCTGCGGGAGTATCCGACGGCGGAACGAGTGGTGGTGCTGTGCGGCAAGGGGAATAACGGCGGCGACGGGTTGGTGGTGGCGCGGGTGCTGGCGGCGGCTGGTTTGGGTGTCGAGGTGGTGCTGCTGGGGCGTGAGGATGAGGTGAAGGGGGAGGCGGCCAGGGCACTAACGCGCCTGCGGACCCAAACCCCGGAAGTGGCACTGACGCAACTACTGGGTACGGACGGGCTCGCGGACGAGGAGATAATTCCCCCGGCGGAGTTGCTGATCGATGCGGTGGTGGGGACGGGGTTCAAGCCGCCGTTGCGTGGGCTGGCAGGTGTAGTGCGCGACCTGTTGGCGAAGTCGAATGTGCCAGTGGTGGCGGTGGATCTGCCGAGTGGATGGGACGCGGATTCGGTGAAGATGACGGTGGAAGGCGCATTTCGGGCGGATGCGGTGGTGACGTTTACGCGACCGAAGATGGCGCATGTGTTTGGGGCGTTGACCCGAGGGCCGGTGGTGGTGGCGGAGATTGGATCGCCGGCGGCGGCAGTGGTTTCGGCGAGTGGGTTGAGCTGGGCGGGGGGGTCGAAGGCGATTGCGGAACGGGCGCGGGACGTGAATTCGAACAAGGGGATGTATGGGCACGTTCTGGTGGTGGGCGGGAGCTATGGGACGGCTGGGGCGCCGGCGATGGCTAGTCTGGCGGCGCTAAGGACTGGGGCAGGGTTGGTGACAGCGGCGGTGCCTCGATCGATTGTGAGCGATGTGGCGCGAGTGACACCGGAGTTGATGGTTGCGCCATTGAAGGAAGGGCAGGCAGGAGCCGTTTCTATGGAGAATTTCGCGGAAGACGGCCTTGGGGCGCTGATGAAAGCGAAGCGGTTCAGTGTGATTGCGGTTGGGCCTGGGCTTTCGACGCGCGGGGAGGCGAGTGAATTTGCGCGCGGACTTGTTGCAGATTGCACGTTGCCGATGGTGGTGGATGCAGATGCGCTGAATGCGTTTGAAGGGCGCGCGGATTTGCTGGACGGCGAGGGGAGGGTGATGGTGCTGACGCCGCATCCTGGGGAGATGGCGCGGTTGGTCGGGTTGACTATTAAAGAGGTGGAGGCGGATCGCGTGGGGCTGGCGAGGCGGTTTGCGATGGAGCATAAACTGACGCTGGTGCTGAAGGGATGGCGGACGCTGGTGGCGCATCCGGATGGGCGGGTGGCGGTGAACACCAGCGGGAATCCGGCGATGGCGAAGGGTGGGAGTGGGGATATTTTGACGGGGATTGTGGCGGCGATGCTGGCGCAGTATGGAGACGATGTGGCGGGGGCAGTGGAGGCTGCGGTTTATCTGCATGGGCTCGCGGCGGATTTCGCTGCGATTGCGATGGACGAGCACACGGTGCTGGCGTCGGATACAGTGGCGCATCTTTCGAAGGCGTTTCGGTATCGAGTGAAGGATGCGGGCGCGACATGGGTGTGCGGGGTGAGGGAGCAAGAGGCTTAACTCCGATTTGCACCGATTCCACCAATCATCTTGGGGCAATGATTTTGAAAGGAAGGCAATGCGAGAGAGGCGATTTCGGACTCGGTCGGTTGAGGGGACTTTGGAGTTGGGGGAGCGGATTGCGGAGATGCTGACGCCGCCGCTCGTGGTGATTCTGCGTGGCGAGGTGGGCGCGGGAAAGACGACGCTGGTGAAGGGGATTGCGGCGGCTTTGGGCGCGGCGGCGGAGGACGAGGTGACCAGTCCGACGTTCACCATCGTGCATGAGTATGTGGGGAAGAAGGTGCGACTGTTTCATCTTGATCTTTACCGATTGGAGACGGAGGAGCAGATTGCGGTGCTGGGGCTGGACGAGATGGCGGGATATGAGAATTCGCTGGTGCTGGTGGAGTGGGGCGAGCGGTTCGAGAGCGTGGTGAAGATGGCGGGCGGGGAGATTTATATGGAGCACGGTGAAGGGGATGAGCGGGGGCTGATTGTGCGGCTCAAGGATTAGCACTTCGTGCAGTTCTCGACCCTTCGCGTGAAGACAAAAGCGGATTCCCTTCGGGAATGACAAACAAGAAGGCAAGGACGACAGCAGATTCCCTTCGGGAATGACAAGTAAATCGGGTTAGGCGGCGGGGGTGAAGATGGGATTGCGGCTGCGGCCTGTGTAGCGGTAGATGGCGCACTCTTCGTCGCCGGTGGAGCCGTATTCCTTTTGGCGGGCGATGGCTGCGAGGTCGGCGACGTGATCTTCGGGGGTCATCTTGACGTTGTCGAGGAATAGCTGCGCGAAGGCGGGGTTTCGGTCGAGGACGTTGGCGCATTCGGCATTGACGTAGATGAGGTCAAGTGTGTTGGGCCGCTGGGCGAACTGGGTCTCGATGTTGCGTAAAAGCAGCTTGAGGACGGGCGCTTCGAAGGGGTGGAAGAGGAAGAGAAGCACGGGTGTCGCGGGAAGATCGAAGTCGAGGGCGTCCTGCTCGAGGATCTCGATAGGAGCGAGGCGGGGGGCGGTGAAGTCGGCTTCGTGAGTGGCGATCCAGTGTGCGACGTTTTGGCGGGAGACGGCGGCGAGCGCGGGGTTGAGTTCGATGCCGATGACCTTGCGAAAGCGGTACTCGCTGGCGACGAGCAGGCCGCGGCCCTTGCCGGCGCCGATATCGATGAAGGTGTAGCTGGAGATGGGGTGGGGCGGGATGGTTTCGCGCCACTGGGCGATGAGGGAGCGCAGGATCGAGGGCGCGACGCCGTAGTAGGCGGTGACGTGCTCGTCGTTGGCGTGTCCGGTGATCAGGTGTTTGGCGGGAACGAGGCCGCTGGTGTCGACGCCGTGCATCTGGTCGAAGGGATGGATGGGGAATTCGGTGAGCTGGAGGCGGTCGCGCGGGCGGGTGGGTGCGGGGACGAGGTTGGGCGCAAGTTGGGGCTTACGTTTTGGCGGCGCGGGTCTGGATTTGGATGAGGGCATTCGCGGGCTTACTCGATGGTAGACGATTGCCGAGGCGGGCGCGGCCCTCAGGGCTGATGCGTCCAGGGTTCCAGGCGGGCTCACGGAGGACTTCAACCGCGGTGCGGCTGACGGTTTCGAAGGCGGCGAGGCGGTTCTGGATCTGGACGATGAGAGGCGTCGGTTCGGAATCTTGGGCGTCGACGATCTGGGAGAGGGTGAGGGCGATGTGAACGCGATGGCGTGGAGGGACTCCGGGGATGCCGGCGCCGGGTGCGTCGGGATCGGGCGCGATGGCGATGCTATAGACGAGGCCGAGGTCGACGATGTTGAGGGCGATCTCGGGGTCGTAGCAGTCGCGGAGGGCCGCGCGGATGTCGGCTTCGGTGAGGGGCGAGGTTTGGGCGGGCGCTGGCACTGACTTGATGATAGCTTTTCGAGGTTCTGGAGGTGTGGGAGCTTTGAGGGCTTGGCATGGGCAAGATCGTATGCCGGACGGATGACCCCCGTTTGGTGTTCTGGTGTCATCCCACAAGTGTGGGATAACGATGGCGGCGGGGAGTGTCTATGATCGCGGAGTCATCTTGTATCTAAGAGGATGAGAACGAAAAAGGAGTATCAAAGTGGACCATACATTGATTGTCAAAGTTGTTTCCGGAGCCCTGTTCGTAATCGTGCTGTCTATTATCATCATGCGCCGCCGGAAAAAGGTCGCCTAGTAACCAAGTCTTTCTGAAGGCGTCAAGGACGGCCTATGGTGTACTGCGGGCCACCTAAATCAAGGCGTATTGAAATGGCTTCGGATCTCGGTCTGGCGCATTAAGGACGTGGTATTCGTCCGCTAGAGTTTCTGGAAGCCTTGTTGTCGCTGGTGCTGGTAGGCGGCGGCGTCGAAGTGGCCGTCGGATTCGGCGATGAGGTTGTCGGGGGCGAGGCGCCATTCTTCGTAGCCGCTGATGCGGATGCAGTGGCCGGTGCCTCCGGGGCCGGAGTTGGTGCCGATGAGCGTCCAGTGATAGGTCGCATGGGTGTCGTCGTGGACGATGAGGTTGTCCATGAGGACCTGCATGTCGGGGAACGCGGACATGAAGCTCTGCGCGACTGCGGCGATGGCGGCGCGGCCGATGGAGGCGGAGCCATCGATGGTGAGGGCGCCGTTGGGGGAGAAGTGTGCGGCTACGGCCGCGGGGTTCTGGCTCACCAGGCTGCGGTGTAGTTGGCGGCGAAGGTGTGGAGGGAGCTGGGGTTCATACTTGAGTGCAGGCCAAAGCAGTCTGGGGTGGTCCGGAGTGAGTAACCCCACGATAACTTCGTCTGCGGCTTGGTGATCATGGGGGACCTGGTTCGTTAAATGCCGAGTTCGGTGCGGATGGCATTGGCTATGGTGCCTGCGTGGTGGCGCATGAGGGGTTCGGATTCGGCTTCGATCATAACGCGGGCGAGGGCTTCGGTGCCGGAGTAGCGGATTACGACGCGACCGGAGTCGGCGAGCGCGAGTTCGGCGGCGGCGATGGCGGCGGCGACGGCGGGGATCTGGTCGAGTGGACGTTTTTCGCGGACGTGCACGTTGACGATGACCTGGGGGAAGGTCTTTAGATCGGCGGTGAGTTGGGCGAGGGTCTGGCCACTGCGGTGGAGGATGTCGAGCAGCAGGAGCGCGGTGAGCAGGCCGTCTCCCGTAGTGGAGCGGCCGGTGAAGATGATGTGGCCGGATTGTTCGCCGCCGAGAGCTGCGCCGGTGGAGAGCATCTGCTCCAATACATACTTGTCGCCGACGGGGGCGCGGAGCATTTTGATCTGCGAGCGCTTGAGGGCGGCTTCGAGGCCCATGTTGGACATGGTTGTCGCCACGACGATGGAGTTGGTGAGGATTCCTCGTTCGGCGAGGTCGCGGGCGGCCAGCAGGAGGACAGCGTCGCCGTTGACGACCTTGCCGTGCTCGTCGGCGAAGAGGGCGCGGTCGGCGTCGCCGTCGAAGGTAATGCCTATGGAGGCTTTGTGTTTGACGACCTCGGCGGCGACGATTGCGGGGTAGAGCGCGCCGCAATTCTCGTTGATGTTGCGGCCGTTGGGGGAGGCGTGGGTGAGGATGACTTCGCCGCCGCCGTTGGCGTTGAGTTCGGCGAAGAGCTGCGGGGCGATGGCGCTGGCGGCTCCGTTGGCGCAGTCGATAACGAGGCGGCGGCCGTCGAGGGAGAGGTTAGGGACGGCGGCGAGGAGGAAGCGGACGTATTCGGCGCGGTCGGATGGGTTAGGTTCGAGGTTCGAGATTCGAGGTTCGAGGGCTTGCGGCGATGCAAGGTGGCGGAAGATTTCGGCTTCGATGGCGAGTTCGGTCGCGTCGGGGAGCTTGTAGCCATCGGGGCCGAAGAGTTTGATGCCGTTGTCCTGCCAGGGATTGTGCGAGGCGGAGATGACGATGCCGGCGGCGAAGTGGTGGGTACGGGCTAGGTAGGCGACAGCGGGGGTGGTGATGACGCCCGCGCTTTCGACGGAGGCGCCGCCGGAAGTGAGGCCGGCGGTTAGAGCGGCGGCGATCCAGTCGGAAGATTCGCGGGTGTCCTGACCGATGAGGACGCGGGGGCTGGAGCCGAGGTGGTGGGCGAGGGCGAGGCCTACGGCGTGGATGGTGGCGGGATCGAGCGGGGACTGGCCGGCGACGCCACGAATGCCGTCGGTGCCGAACAACTTCTTCATCTTAAGGTTCTCCACTAGAAAGAGTACCTCAGCGGCTAAAGCCGGATGGCGAGCGTACCTCATGCGGCACGGGTGAACCCGTGCCCTGAAGCGAGACAAGAACGGGCATTGGTTTGTTCTGTTTGATGTTACGAGGCGGCGGTCTTCTTCACTTCGGCTTCGAAGGTTCCGTGGGCGAGGCGGGCGCGGATGGAGTTGCCGGGCTGGGTGTCGGCGGCATTGCGGAGGAGTTGCCCGTCGGCGGAGTAAACGAGCGCGTAGCCGCGGTTGAGGACGGCGATGGGCGACAGCGCGTGGAGGCGGGCGGAGGCGTGGTGGAGGCGGGTGGTGCGTGCGGCGATGGTGGAGAGGGCAAGGCGGTTGAGGGATTGGCCGACGGATTCCAAGCGGCGGCGGGTGAGGGCGAGGCGGACCGATGGGTTGTGGCGTTCGAGACGCCCGGTGAGTGCGGCGATGCGTGTGGCGGGCGTGCGCAGGCGGCGTGCGGCGGCGGACTCCAGGCGGTGGCGGAGGTCGTCGAGACGCTGGCTGCGGCGGCCGATGAGAGTTTGTAACCGATTTTGGATCTGGGTGATGGAAAGCGTGCCGAAGCGCTGGCGCGCGAGCATGATCTGGTAGCGAATGGCGCGGCGGACACGGGCGTCGAGGGCCTGTACGCGCTCTTCGATGCGGTGCTGGGCAGCGGTTATGAGTTCGGCGGCGGCGGAGGGTGTGGGGGCGCGCAGGTCGGCGACGAAATCTGCGATGGTGAAGTCGGTTTCGTGGCCGACGGCAGAGACTACGGGGAGCGTGGAGGCGGCGATAGCGCGGGCGAGGGACTCGTCGTTGAAGCCGGCGAGGTCTTCGATGGAACCTCCGCCGCGGGCGATGAGGATGAGATCGGCTTGATCCTTGTGAGCGTTGAAGAAGCGGATGCCGGCGATGATGGATGCGGCACAGCCGGGGCCCTGCACGGTGGCGGGATAGACGAGCAGGTGGAGGCGGGCGTGACGGCGGCGCACAACTTTGATGATGTCGTGGAGGACGGCGCCACTGGTGGAGGTGATGACGCCGACGCAGCGGGGAAAGGAGGGCAGCGGGCGCTTGCGGGCGGCGTCGAAGAGGCCTTCAGCGAGCAGGCGTGCTTTGAGCTGTTCGAAGGCGAGTTGGAGGGCACCGGCACCGCGGGGTTCGAGGGTTTCGGCAATGAGCTGGAGTTGGCCGCGGGACTCGTATACGGAGATGCGGCCGCGCGCGAGGACGGCTAGACCATCTTGAGGGCGGAAGCGGAGAAGCATGGCCTGGCGGCGAAAGAGCACGACTGGAAGCTGGGCTTCGCCGTCCTTGAGCGTGAAGTAGATGTGGCCGGAGGGCGCTGGACGACAGTTGGATATCTCACCTTCAACCCAGATGTCCTGGTACTCGCCTTCGAGCTGCTGACGGATGCCAGTGACCAGGTCGCCGACGGTCCAGATGCGGCGTGCGGGGATGGCAGGCGTGGCCTCTGCGGACTTCGATTTTGTGGTCTTGCGTTTCTTGCGGGGGGCCGGGGTTGAGGCTTCGGCTGCGGCGGGCGTGGCGAAGAGGAGGCCCATCTGGGAGTCCGAGGTGGCTGGCTGAGCGGAGCGTTTTGGATCTGGCGGCGACTGTCGCGAGGGTTTGGATTTGAGCCAGAGGCCAGCCAGCGTTTGCGGAGTAGAGCTGTCGTTGCCGTCGTCCATGGGATGAGTCTAGAAGATGGTCGGGCCTAGCGGTAGAGGTGATGGACTTGGATGTACTCGGCGACGGTGGGAGGGAGCAGGCCGGAGCACGGGTCTCCGGCCTGGAGACGGCGCCGGAGTTTGGTGGCGGAGATGTCCTCGTGGACGGTGCTGAGGACATGGACGCGGGCGCGCTGGGCGGGGGTGAAGGCAAGCGATGCGAGTTGGGCTTCGGTCAAGGGGAATTCCGGGCGGCTAACGACGATCCACTCTGCGAGTTCGAGCAGACGATCGGGCGAGCGCCAGCCTCGCATGGTGAGGAAGCTGTCTGCGCCGGCGATGGCGAAGAGGTCCACCTGGGGCATAGCGTGGAAAAGTTCGGTCAGGGTGTCAACTGTGTAGTTTGGCGTGCTGTTGGGCTTAGGGGCGTCGAGGCTGGAGACGATAAAGCGGGGGTCTGTCGGGAAAATTCCCGGGAATAGGAGCTTGGCTTCTTTCCATTGCAATCTGGGACTCGGGTCGCCGGGGGGTATCGATTGCGGTTGGTTGATCTTGTCTGGGGCGCAGGCGAGGGCGGCCATTATGAGCCGGTCGTTGAACGAGGCGATGGCACCTTCCGTCTTCAGTGGCTGGCGGCCTGTGGGGGCGAAGATGACGTGATCGAGGGCGAAGGCGTCAGCGGCCGCGGTGGCGATCGCGAGGTGTCCGCGGTGGATGGGGTCGAAGGTTCCGCCGAAGAAGGCTACGCGCATTCTGACCATGCTAGAGCATCCTGAGCAACAGCGTGGAGTTGCCGGGATGGGGCGTAGAAACAGTCCACCCTTTCAGGAAGCCGCACTGAAAGGGTGGGGATGGGATATAGCGATAGTTGTGGAGCAGGAGCGGCACGCTATGAGAAAACCGCTACAGAGTTAGCGGATCCGGAAGACTAATCCGGTGCCGAGGGTGAGCATGTAGTTACTCTGGTTGGGGCCAGCGCCGATAGGATAATAGCCCGTCGGATAGTTGGCCAGGGCCCCGCCGCTCACCTCGATGACGCGCCAGTCGATTTTGTTATAGAGTTTGCGGTCTGCACCGACGCTGAATTGATAGATAAAGTTATTGGCATAGGAGAGCCTGCCCGGGACTTTAGTGTGGGCAATGCCGAATCCGCCCTGCACGTATGGCGTGGTTCCTTTGATTGGCTTCATGGTGGCGACGCGCAGGCTGAAGAGGCCGTTCTCTTCGTTGAACGTGGAGTTGTATTCGGAGAGGCGGAGGGTTTCGCCACGGGCGTCGATGCCGAAGACGACGGGACCGGTCTTGAGCTTACCGAGATAGGGGAGATGGGTGATGTCATAGTAAACACCGTATCCGGGGCCGAAGATCCATGGACGGTCGATGTTCTGACTTCCCGGATTAGTGATGTAGGTATTGACGCCCTCCTGGGTCCACTCTTGAGCATTGAAAGTAAGATAGGCTCCGGATTGCCCGTAAGCAACGGCTGATGCGAGGGCGACGGTTAGGACGACAACTATGGTTCGCAGTTTCATCGATCTTCCTTTTGCGAGGAGTTTTGAGCGCACCGAGAAGCATATAGAAGTAGAGCGGCAATGTCAGCAAATTTCTATAGCGGAAAGATTTCGATGGCGGAAACTGGGCAATTTTGCGTATGCCCGCACGGCTCGTCGAGCGATAAAAGGCCAGGCTTGCTTAGAAACGGAAGACCAGGCCGGAGCTGAAGGTGAGTAGTTTGGATGCGGGGATGGAGGGGCCACTGGCGGCGATGGTTGAGGTGCTGGCCGTGGCGAGGGAGCCGTAGCCGACTTCGAAGGCGCGGAAGTCGACATGGTGGGCCAGGGAATAGTCGACTCCTGCGAAGACGCCGTAGTCGAGTTTGCTGATGTGGATTGTGCTTAGCGGGGCCTTGGTGGTGCCGTCGCCAACCGAGATCTGGACGTAGGGCTTGAAGGGGCGGGCGAAAGGCGTGCCGGAGACACGCACACCTACCAGGAAGTCGCGAAGCATGGCATTGTTGGCATGCAGGTCGGAGAAGCGCATGTCAAAGCCCACGCCGACCTTGCCCGAGTGGAAGAAGTCATAATAGCCGCCCAGGTTGTAGCCGTAGAACACCTGGGAGGTAGAATTCTGGCCGAGGAAGGCGTAGGGGCCTGTGTCTGCCAGCGAGTTGGTTGCCACGATAGCGACGGGGTTGAAATAGAGACCGACGTTACCCTGACTCTGGGCGTGGGCCGCGACCGTCGTCAGAGCGAGAAAGACGACTGTAGCAAGGTACCGAAGCTTCATTCTGGATCCTTAGAGAAACCTGACGCTGAACGCGTCCTCAACGAGGGCGCAAACACAAGTCTATAGAAAGTTTGCCCTCCATGAGGGCGATTGGCGGGAATGGCGAGTTGGAGATCTACATAAAGGGACTACCGTGCCCGGCCGCGAGCCCGGGGAGCGGGCGGAGGATAGGCCGGCTTGAGCTTGGCTGGTTTGACCGAGGCCGCTGGTTTGGGTTCATCCAAGTCGATGGGAGTTGGCCGGTGGGCCGCGACCAATTCTGCGATGGCGAACTTGAGCGGCTCGATGTTTTCGCCGGAAACAGCCGAGATGGCGTAAAAGGGCAGCTTACGGCGTTTGGCGAAGGCGGCGAGCTTCTTGAGCTTGTCGGGGTTGGCGACGTCGGCTTTGGCAGCGACCAGGATGGTGGGCTTGGCGGCGAGGGCCGGGTCGAAGGACTTGAGTTCCGCGGTGATGACTTTGAAGTCGGCGACGGGATCGGGCCGGGAATTTCCTTCGATCGTGTCGCTTGCGTCGGAGACATCGACGAGGTGCACGATCACCGAAGTTCGCTCGATGTGCTTGAGGAACTGGATGCCGAGGCCGTGGCCGAGGTGCGCGCCCTCGATGAGGCCGGGAAGGTCGGCTACGGTGAAGGAAAGCACGTGGGGGAAGTCGCCGACCTGGACGACGCCGAGGTTGGGTTCGAGGGTGGTGAAAGCGTAGTTGGCGACTTTGGGCTTGGCGGCCGAGATGCGGGAGATCAGCGTCGATTTGCCGACGTTGGGGTAGCCTACCAGTCCGGCATCGGCGAGCAGGCGAAGTTCGAGGCGGTAGCTGCGTTCTTCGCCAGCGCGGCCGAGCTCGTGCTCGCGCGGGGCTTGATGGGTGGAAGTGGCGAAATGCTGGTTGCCGCGACCACCACGTCCTCCGCGGGCGATGACGATGGTCTGGCCGGGGTGGGCGAAGTCGTGGATGAGTTCGCCGGTGTGATCGTCATAGAGCAGGGTACCGACGGGGACGCTGAGGGTGGTGGGCTCGGCGGTCTCGCCGGAGCAGTTGGAGCCGAGCCCGTGACCGCCGCGCTGGGCTTTGTACTCCGGGTTGAAGCGAAAATGGACGAGGGTGTTGTGGGAAAGTGAGGACGACATGAGGACATCTCCGCCGTGACCGCCGTCACCACCGGAAGGGCCGCCGCGGGGAACGAACTTTTCGCGGCGGAAGGCCATGCAGCCGTTGCCGCCGTCTCCGGCCTTGACGCGAATTCGAGCTTCATCAATGAACATTTTTCACTTCCCAGTGTAGCGGAAGGGGGGTAGTCTTAGCTCATACAGAGATATTGGCAACAGAGTGAAGTGCGGGAGGCCATCCGCACGCTGTGCAGTTTAATCTGGGCGATTTGGTCTCGGCCGTAACTTCCCGTTGATCTGGAGATGGCAGGATGGGAGCGACACCAAGAGACCAATCGATGAAGAAGGCTTGATCCAGCGACCAGGCTGGAGCCCACTCAAGCGGATTCGGCCATGGCGGAAACAGAAACGAGTTTAGGAGACCAAATGTTGACGATGACGAACAAGATCAAAATGACGGCGCTTTGTATCGCGATTCTGTGCGTAGCGACTACTGCGCTGATGGGACAATCGACCAGCCAGGGCGCGATCAGCGGGACGGTATTTGACTCCACGGGCGCGGTCTTGCCGAATGCGACGGTGACGATCCACCGCGACGCGACCAACTCGGAACAGGTAGTGAAGTCGGATGCGAGCGGTAGCTTTAATGCTCCGCTGGTCGAACCAGGCACGTACACCGTGACTATCTCGGCGGGCGGCTTTGGGACTGAGACTGACAAAGAGGTGAGCGTGCAGGTCGGCCAATCGACGACCCTGTTGCCCCACCTGACGACCGGGTCCACAAGTACTACGGTAGAGGTTGCGGCGCAGGCTCCCATATTGAATTTTGAAGCGCCGGATTTCTCGGAGAACATAAACTCGAATGCTATTGAGGAAGTTCCTGTCAACAATCGCCGCTGGTCCGCGCTGGCGCTTTCGACTCCAGGCGTAGTGAGCGATTCGAGCGGATTCGGGCTGGTGAGCGTGCGCGGGATCAGCACCATCCTGAACAACGTGGAAATAGATGGAGCGGACGATAACCAGGCCTACTACTCCGAGGAGCGCGGACGGTCGCGTGAGGCGTATTCCACGTCTGCGAACGCGGTGCGCGAGTTCCAGATGAACACGGGTGTGTATGCCGCGGAGTATGGGAGGGCCGCAGGCGGCGTGATCAACTCAGTGACCAAGAGCGGCACGAACAATCTCCACGGCGAGGTGTACTTCTTCGATCGCGAGAGCAATTGGAACGCATACAACGACTACACGACGAACACCGTCGCCGTGTACGGCAACGGTGGAACGATTCCGTCGAGCTTTCTCTTCCCGCACTTCAAGCCGGAGGACCTGCGCAAAATTTATGGGTTCACCGCTAGTGGAGCGCTGATCAAGGACAAGCTGTTCTGGATGTACACCTACGATCAGCAGTCGCATATTTTCCCGGGTGTATCCAAGGCGTCCAGCCCAGCGAATTTCTTCCTGCAACCTGATGCGGCGACCGCGACCGGAGCGAACACCGTTACTGTAGCCAGCAGTGGAGTCACTTACACCTGCACTCTGGCCACCGGATATCTGGCTCAGACATCGAGTGGCGCTGCTGTTGCGGCGCCGGCAATAGACGCGCAGGCCTGCACACTGGCCGCGCGCGAGGGGCTGGCTTCCTACGATGCCGGGGCCAACGCTTACGCAACCGGACTGGCGAGCTTCCTTCCCGACCTGGGCAGGGTGCCGCGTGCGGGTTATCAGGAGATCAACACACCGAAGCTCGACTACCAATTGAACTCCAAGGAACACGTCAGCGCGCTGTTGCATCGGCTGCGCTGGGATGCTCCCGGCGACGTGCAGACGGCCACGGCGAATGCTTACGCGATCGACTCGTGGGGCACCGATTTTGTAAAGCTCGATTACGGCGTGGCCAAGCTGACCAGCCTGATTACGTCGAGCCTCAGCAACGAAGTTCTGTACCAGTACAGTCGGGAGTTGAACGACGAAGGGCAACAGCCGCTGAGCGCGTACACGCAGAACAACCTGGCGGGCACAGGGCCCAGTGGGGCTAACTATACGGAGGTTTCGCTGGTTTCGGGCACGGGCTTCATTCTGGGGTCGCCGTATTACTCGTATCGGAAGGCGCTGCCGGATGAGCGCAAGTGGCAGGTGGAAGACACGCTGTACTTGAGCCACGGCAACCACACGTTCAAGTTCGGCGTGGACCTTTTGCACAATAGCGACCAACTGAACAACACGTACGAAAGCAACGGCGTGTATACCTATGGCTATGTCGGGAATTTTCTTGCCGATCTTCACTCGAAGGGCGGCGTTTCGACTTGTAACAGCGCCTCTTCTCCTGCGGGTACCGCAAGTACCAGCGCGGTCGGCTCGTATCAGTGCTATTCGCAGTTCCAGCAGGGATTTGGCAACCCGGTGTTCGCCATCAATACGACGGACTACGGCTACTTCGCGCAAGATAACTGGAAGGCCAGTCCTCGGCTGACGTTGGAGATGGGTCTCCGGTATGACTATGAAGCCATCCCCAAGCCGATTATTCCCAACCCGGCGGTTCCGCAGACATCGAACCATCCGAGCGACCGGAACAACCTTGGTCCTCGCCTGGGTTTTGCGTATGACGTGTTCGGCAACGGCAAGAGCGTCTTGCGCGGCGGCTACGGCATGTATTTCGGGCGGCTGACCAACGGAGTACTGCTGAATGCGCTCCTAAACTCAGGTAGCGCGAGCGGACAGTTTACTTCGAACTTCTTTGCAACCTGCCCAGTTCTATCCAGCACGTGTGCCACGGTTGCTGCAACGCAATCGCCATCGCTGCCCAACATCTACACCGCGACCAACGTCTCTCCGGTCTCACCTGCGGTCGAGTATCTAGACAATCGTCTGCAGAACCCGATGGTGCATGAGTTCGACCTGGTGGCGCAGCAGGAAGTTGGCAAGGGAACAGTGGTGTCGCTGAGCTACCTGGGTGGGCTGGGACGGGAGTTGACCAACTTCCTGAACACCAATCTGGATCCCACGACGACGACCACCACCACGGTTTCAGTTGTGGACGCCGGTGGGAAGGGCCCGCTGCCGAATGGGGCCATTTACCCCGTCAAGACCTACACGAAGTACATCAATACGTCGTACCAGGCGATCACGGATGTGATCAGCAACATCAACTCCAACTACAACGCATTTGTTGCCGAGGTGCAGAACCGTTCGTTGAAGATGGTCCAGTTCGATGCCCACTACACGTGGTCGCATGCGTTGGATTACAACCAGAATGCGAATACGACAACGGCTACGACCAACTGGCTCGACCCGTACGCCAATGCACTGACGAACTACGGAAACTCGAGCTATAACATTCCCGACCATTTTGGTGCGTACGTGTTGTTCAGCGCTCCGAATATCGTGAAGCCAGGAAGCTGGGCGAGCTACGTGGTCAATGGGTGGAATCTGAACGACAGCTTCTCGATGGGCAGCGGATTGCCTTACTCGCTGACTCTGCCCAGTTCCAAGCTCTCGACGACGGCGATTTCGACCGGATGGAATGGAACCAACTACACTTCCTACATTCCTGTGGTGGGCCGCAATACGTACAAGTTTCCGCGGCATATCGTGGACGATGTCCGTCTGGAGAAGGATGTCGCGATCCAGGAGCGCTACCACCTGAAGCTGATGCTGAATGTGTTCAACGTGGCCAACCACCAGAACATCGACGGAATCACCGGGCAGGGCTACAACGTGGCTTCGGCAGCGGGTTCGGCGGTACTTACCTATTCGCCCAGCTTCCAGGCCATCACCAGTTCCAATAACAGCGGCTTCCTGTTTACGCCGCGCAACGTGGAGATTGCCGCGAGGTTTGTATTCTAGCCAGTCTTTGAACCCGACAAGGGCGGCGGCTTCGGCTGCCGCCTTTGTCTTTTGCTTGATGGTTCAAACCTCGAGAGGATTGCTCGCGAGAGCGGCTTGCTTTCCTAAATGGGAAAAGAGGGTTAGTCTTCGGCTATTCCCGCTTGTTGATTCAGGCTGCGCTGAAGTGGATTTTCAGGCTGCCCTGATGTGATCTTGTGGGTTGGTGCGCATTCCTCGGAAGCGGGGTGTGCGGGCAGGTAAAACGCGTTGTATCTCTCTCCTGCTGAGTTGGTTTGGAGGGCGCGTGAAGGCGGGTCGACCAGCTTTGGCCGGTTGCACTGCGGATGTCTTCGTGCGGCCCTTGTGTTTTGGAACGAGGGTCGATGGGCATCAAATATAGTCGCGGATCGCTGGGTTGGGAAGCGGTGTGGACGTGGCTGGTATGGCTGAGTTGCGGCCTGGGTACGGCGTGGGCGCAGTCGGCGACGGACGGGGCGATCGGCGGCCGGGTGCTGAGCGTGGCGGGCGCTCCGGTGGCAGGCGCGCAGGTGGTCGTTCGCGAGTTGGAGACAGGGCTTGTGCAGCGTGCGCGCTCTGGGGCGCATGGCGAGTTCCTGCTGGTGCGGCTCCCGGTGGGCGAGTACACGGTGACTGTGGAGGATGCGGGGGCAGTGATGACGCTTCCGGGGCCGGTTGAGGTGGGGTTGGGTGAGGTGACAGAGGTTGAGGCGCGATTGCCAGGGCCCGGACAGGTGAAACAGCTGGGCGGGGCAAGCGGTGTTGACGCGACTTCAAGCCAAAGGATCTTGACCGCGGCAGACCTGGCTAGGTTGCCGGCTGACGGCGGAGATGGTAGTTCGCTGGCGCTTACGCTCGCAGGGGCGAATGCCGCGGCGGATGAGGATGAGAACGGGAGCAACGTGAGCTTTCGCGGCGTCGCGGTGGATCAGAACAGCAATCGAGTGGATGGCGCCAGCGGGGACGAGGGCTTCTCCGGTGCGCGCGCAGGCTCGGGTGTGGAAGAGGATGCGGAGGCGGGTTCGGATGAGGTATACGACCGTGCTGCGGGTGTGGGAAGTGGCCCACGCTCGGTTGCGGACGGTGGGGAGCGGGCGGGATCTTCGTATGGATTTTCGCAGGCTGCGGTGCGCGAGTTCCGCGTGCAGGGGCAAGGCGAAGCGGCGGCTTATGGCTCGGCGCTGTATGGACACGGCGTGGGTGGGGTGGTGACGACGGTGTCGCGTTCCGGTGGGTCGACGCTGCATGGGATGGCTTTCTACACGGTGCGGGACAGCGCGTGGGGGGCGGCGAATCCGTTTGCGGTCGCGTCGACGTACGCGAATGGCTTGGTGACGAGTGGGGTGGTAAAGCCGTTGGATCTGCGGCAGCAATTTGGGGGGAGCGTGGGTGGGCCGCTGCGTTGGAAAGGCGACCCCGGAGCGGCACGGATTGACATGGACCAAAAGCAAAAGCTCTTCTTTTTCTATGCGTTCGATGAGCAGCGGCGGAACTTTCCTGCGATCTCTGCGCCGGGCTATGCGGGGTTTTACACACTGACGCCAACACAGACGGCGCTGCTGGCGAATCGTGGAGTGAAGCCTGCGCAGACGAATGCGGCATTGAATTATCTGGACAGCTTGACGGGGACGGTCGCGCGGCGAGCGGACCAGACGGTGAACTTCGGAAGGCTCGACTGGCAGCGCCGAGGCGGCAGCAGGGTGATGCTGGAGTATAACCGCGCGCGCTGGAGCGGTCCGGGCGCGGCGAGGTCGGGCGCGGTGGTGGACCGCGGTGTGGCCAGCGTCGGATCGAGCTACGGCAACGTGGATGCAGGCGTGGCGCGGTGGGTGCAGTTCCTGCGGGGAGGGTTGAGTAACGAGGTGCGGGCGCAGGTCGGGCGCGAGTTGGAGTACGAGACGGCGCAGGCACCGCTGCCCCAGGAGCCGAATATCGGGCCGGGCGGAATGCCTCCGGAGGTTTCTATCGGGCCGGACGGATTCGTGTTTGGGACGCCGGCGGCACTGGGACAGAAGGCGTATCCCGACGAGCGGCGCTTCGAGGTGGCGGACGTGTTGGCGTGGGTTAAGGGGCGGCACTTCATTCAACTTGGCGGGGACTTCAGCGTGTTGAGGGACTTGACGGATTCGCTGACGAACGTGGACGGAACGTTCAACTACGACAGTGGCGCGACGAACGGCAAGGCAGGCGGGCTGGTGGACTGGATTACGGACTATACGTTCAACGTGAATGCGTATCCGAACGGTGGATGTCCGTCGATTGGGGCGGCGGTGCATGACTTCTGCTTCCGGTCGTACTCGCAGAGCTTCGGGCAGCAGAGTCTGAGCTTCAGTACGCAGGAGTGGGCGGGCTTTGCGCAGGACGACTGGCGCGTGGCGCAGCGGCTGACGGTGCATGCAGGCGTGCGGTATGAGTATGAGTTTCTACCGCTGCCGCAGCAGCCGAACGCGGCGCTGGACGTGGTGATTGGGGCGGTGGGCGCGACCAGCGTCTTCCCTGAGGACAGGAACAACTTCGGGCCACGGCTGGGGCTGGAGTGGGCGCCGTTCGGGGTGGGGCGTGGCGTGGTGCGCATCGGATACGGACTTTACTTCGGCAAACTGCCGGGCGCAACGGTGCGGGCGGCGCTGCTGAATACAGCGCTTCCAAGCTCCGTGACGCGGGTGCGGATTCTGCCGACGACGGAGACGGCCTGCCCACAGAACACGCAGGTCGGATTTGGGTACGCGTGCTCGTATTTGATGGATCCCAGCGGCGTGGTGGCGGCTACTACTTCGGCAATGGTATTTGACCGCAAATATCGTCTGCCGGCGGTGCAACAGGGTTCGATTTCGCTGGAGCATGAAGTTGCTTGGGGCGTGCTGGCCAGTGCGCGGTACGAGATGAATCTCGACCGGCAACTGCCGAACTCGGTGGACATCAATATTGCCCCGTCGACAGACGTGAAGGAATTCGAGTTGCAGGGCGGCACGGGTGCGGCCGGTGCGCGGGATGGCGAGACGTTTGCGGTTCCGGTGTACGCGGCGCGGGTGAGCACGAGCTTCGGGCCGGTGACGGATGTAATCTCGAATGCCAACGCGAGCTATAACGGGCTGACGCTGGAGGCGCGGCGCGGACTGGGCGGGCGTGGGGGGATGGGCGGAGTGGGGCGTGGGCTGGAGTTTCGTGCGGCGTGGACGTGGTCGAAGGCGATCGACTATGGGCAGAATGCAGGCGCGGTTCCGCGGACGAATGGGCAGTTTGATCCATTCAGCGTGCGCTACGATAAGGGGCTGTCGGCGCTCGATTTTCCGCATCGCGTGGTGGCGACGGCGGTTTGGTCACCGCGGATGCGGGGCGCGATGTTGGGCATGTCGGCGACTGCGGAGCGGGCGGTCTGGCGGCTGGCCGATGGATGGTCGCTGGCGGGGATATTTTCCGAGACGAGTGGGCGCGGATACAGCTACAACGTATTTGGCGGTTCTCGGCTGGCGGGCGGGCACGAGAGCATCAATGGCTCGGGCGGGTCGGTGGTGCTGCCGACGGTGGGGCGGAATACTCTGCGGCTGCCGGATGCCGCGAACCTGGATCTGCGCTTGAGCCGAAGCTTCCGGCTGAGCGAGACGCTGAGGCTGCGCGGTTCGGCTGAGGGGCTCAATGTGACCAACCACGTGAACCTCTCCGGTGTGACGCAGCGGGCGTTCCTGGTGGGGACGGCCGGCACGGGGACGGCTCCGGTTGGCGTGACGCCGCTTGTGTTTCAGGATGCCGCGACGGTGGCGACCGAGGGGCTGAACGTGCTGCCGTTCGGCGCGTACACGGCGGCGGGAACGAATCAGGCGCGGGAGCGGCAGGTGCAGTTCGGGCTGCGGCTGGAGTTCTGAGGGGCTGCCGGGAGTGGCTCCTGTACTGCAAGAAAAGCGCGGCGGCAGACTATGATGGGGAGCGGAGAAGCGATGACGACTCAATATTATTCGGGCCCGAATTACTTCGGAAGATTTGTTGGATTCCTGCTGGCGCTAGTGCTAGGCGCTGCGGGGTTCGCTGTTTTTGCGCACTATGCGCCTGCGGGCAGGCTGGGCCGCGTGACCGCGCGGATTACGGGGAAGGAGGCGTTTGAACCCTCGGTGCCGGCAGTGGTGGCGAGGATTCAGCGGCTGAGTCGGATAGAGACGGCGGTGTACTCGGTGGATACAGTGGTAGAGACCAACCGGCCGCCAGTCAGCATGCCGGATGCGCCGGACTGGGACCGCATTCTGCTGGTCATCCATGGCAAGAGCACCGCGGGCGTCGATCTGGCGCAACTGAAGCCGGAAGACGTCAGCATCGATGCAGGCGGGCGCGGCATCCATGTGACGCTGCCGGCCTCGCAGCTTTTCACTACCACGGTGGATAGCCAGCACGCACGGGTGTATGTGCGTTCCACGGGTATGCTGGTGCCGGCCAACCAGGATCTCGCGGCAGACCCCCGAGCCAAGGCGCAGGACCAGTTGCAGCATGCAGCGCTCGCGGACGGCATTCTGGACGAGGCGCGCAAGAACGCTCGGGCCACGGTGACTGCACTGCTGTATGCCCTCGGCTTTGAGCATGTGGATGTGACCTAAGCCACTGAAGTTGCGTGTTGTGCTTAAGTGGTACGCCTGTGAACGGAATATTCATTCACGTTACCCATGGGTCGTGCGATATCATGCTTGGCATGAGGTTCCTCCCCATGTTTGGCTGCCGCGAAAGTTCGTCCAAGGATTCCGAAGAGGCCGGAGTTCCTGTTGACCTTGAAGATGCGGGTGAGTCCGCGACCGAAGAAGACTCTCACTTACTGAAGACGGTTGGATGGGTTTCCGCGGCGTTGGGAGCGGTGGCGCTTGGGGTGATTGTGGGGCGCGAGATCCGCCAGCGGTACAAGTTCAACCGGCAGACCCCGTACGATTTGTACTCACACTCGGGCGATGAGTTGCCGGACGTGGATTGCGGTGTGGGGATTTAGGGTTGCGGAACCCAGGGCTAAAGCCCATTTGCTGCCGATTTGATTTCCGCAGGCTGAAGCCCGCTGCTACTCTGGCTGATTTACGATTGAGTACGTGATCAAGACAGCGTTTCTCTTTCCTGGCCAGGGCTCGCAATTTGTGGGCATGGGCCGCGACCTATACGACAAATTTCCGGCTGCGCGCGCGGTCTTCGACGAGGCCGACGAGGCTCTTGGCTTTGCGCTGTCGCGACTCATCTTCGGAGGGCCGGAAGAGACGCTGAAGCTGACGGAGCATACGCAGCCAGCGATTCTGACTGTATCTACTGCTGCGGGCCGGGTGCTAAGGGACGAACTAGCTCTGCGGGGCATTGTGCCGGTGATGGCGGCGGGCCATTCTTTGGGCGAGTATTCGGCGCATGTGGCGGCAGGGACGCTGAGCTTTGCGGATGCGGTGCGCGCGGTGCGGCTGCGCGGGCGCTACATGCAACAGGCGGTGCCTGCGGGCCAGGGCGCGATGGCGGCGGTGCTGGGGCTGGACGCCGGGCTGATTGCGACGATCTGCGAACAGGTTGCGGACCAGATGACGCCGTTGCCGAAGACGCCTGGAGCGGAGGGATTCGATGCGAGGCTGGCGGTGGTGTCGGCGGCGAATTTGAACTCGCCGGGGCAGACTGTGATTTCGGGCGCGGCGGGCGCGGTGGAGAGGGCAGCGGCGTTATGCAAGGAGGCGGGCGCGAAGCGGACAGTGATGCTGCCGGTCAGCGCACCCTTCCACTGCGCGCTGATGCAGCCGGCGCAGGATGCTCTGGCGAAAGACCTTGCGGGTCTCGAGTTCCGCGATCCCGCAATTCCGGTGGCGGCGAACGTAAGTGCGACGCTGGTGACGACGGGCAATGCCGCACGCGAGGCGCTGATTGCGCAGGTGACGGGAGCAGTGCGTTGGGTGGAGTGCATCGAGTTGCTGACGGCGCAGGGCGCGACCCACTTTGTCGAGGTTGGGCCTGGCAAGGTTTTGAGCGGGCTGATGAAGCAGATTCACGGCAAGGATGCGACGACGCCCGTGATGAATGTGGAGGATGCTGCGTCGCTGGAGAAAGTGGTAGCGGTGCTGGTGGGCCGGTAGCGTGGCAACGGGAGGTTACGTGCCTGGGCGTGCCTTCGTCTAATTCTTCAACGATCTGTCGAGGTGCGTCGATGCGGACCGCAATCTGGGGATTGCTGATGGTGATGGGTTGTGGTGTTATGGCGGCCCAGTCTGAAGGGGTGGCGCAACCGGCGCCGAACGCGGCGACCCTTTCGACCGATGCTGCAACGATGGCGGTTGAGGAAGGTCCGCAGTTCGAGGTGGCAACCATCAAGCCGAGCGATCCAGCAGCCTGCTGCGCGCGGACCTGGGGCAGGCAGGGAAGGCGCCTGTCCACCAACAACACTTACTTGAAGTGGCTCATCCTGTGGGCGTATGGCGTCCAGGACAAGCAGGTCGTCGGCGGGCCTGCATGGATGGATGTAGACCGGTTCGATGTCGTCGGCGAGATTGAAGGAACGAAGGTTCCGACGGACCCGGAGTGGAGAGTTGCAATGCAAAAGCTGCTGGCGGACCGGTTCCACTTGCAGTTCCACCACGAGATCAGAGAGATGTCGGCCTATGCGCTCACGATTGCCAGAGGCGGACCGAAGCTGACCAAGAGCGACCCCGAGAAAGACTCCGAACCATCGCTGGGTTTCAGTGGGGGTGTTGGGCAGACCATGCGGGGCTATGGCCGGGATGTGACGCTACGTCAGTATCTCGGCGAAGTGCAGCGCCTGGTACTGGATCGTCCGTTGGTTGACCGCACGGGCATTACCGGGACATACGACATTCAGATTGAATTCACTCGGGAAGATGCGGGATCGCTGGGCTTGATGCAACTGCCCGACAACGCGGCGCCGAATCTGTTCACGGCACTCGATCAGCAGCTTGGATTGAAGCTGGAGGGGGTGAAGGCGCCGGTGGATGTACTGGTGATCGATCACGCCGAACCGCCGTCTGCGAATTAGCTAGGGCTGCGAGTAGTAGCCGGTGCGCGTGCGGGCGGTGAGGCCTGGCTGTGACAGCTTGATCTGCAGGGAGTGGTATTGGTCGCGATGCTCGGCGGGCGGCGCGTCGAAGGAGAGCTCGTAGTATGCGGTGGTGTCTGCCATACAGCGTTCGATCAGGTGGGCGATGTCGTTGCCGGGGCCGAGGGCGAGGCCGCCGCTCTGCACTGCGACGACCTGCAACCCGAGGTCGCCTAGCTCGGCCTGACTGGGTTTGGTCACTGGTTTAAGGAAGCTCTGGTAATAGTTTGTGCGCTGAATGTCCTCGCCGGGGCCCAGGGAATCAACGCTGTAGAGGGTGATGCCGCCGTCGCGCAGGAGTGTGGAGATGGCAGCGATCTGCGAATAAAGCTGCTGGATCTGCTTTGCGTCGAGATTCACCATGGGACTGGAAAGCAGGGGCCATCCCGGCGACAGCCAGAGGATGACTTTGCGGCCGGGGCGAGCGGCCTCCCTGGTCGCGAGCTGGTTGAGGGCTTCCATGGATAGTTGGATGCGCTCCTGCGCAGCCCACTGGCTGTCGGCCCGTATCTCTCGCAGTCCGATGGTCTGCTGATCGAGCGCAGCGCTGAGCGCATTGCCGTCGGTGGAGAAGCCATCCTGGATATGCGTTCCGGTGTCGGTAAAGATAGCGAGCGTCGTGGGATGGGCCAGTCGTCCGCCGTCCGACTGGAGGAAGCTGTCAATTTGTTTACGCTCGAAGGCGATGTTCTGAAAGCTGGTATTGACCGCGTCGACGAGGAGAACAACTTCGAGCGGGGCCGACTGGCCAGCGATGGCCGCGAAAGTGGCAAGGGGCTGCGACGCCCCATTATCGAGCACGGTGAAGTCCTGCTTCTGCAGGCCCGTGACTGGTACTCCGGACTTGGGCGATACGACCACGTCGAGTGTGATTCTGCGAGAGGCGGGTTGAGCGAGCGGTGGCGCTTGCTGGCCAAGGGCCCCTGATCCAGATTTGACAAGACTGAGAAGCACGATGGCAAAGCGCGGTGGAAGCTGCATGGTCCCCCCGGGGCTACACGTCCGAGCAAAGGTGGTGCGGAGGCCCAGGCGCAAAACCTACGGTCTCCGTTGATGGTGTCGCAATTGTAGTTCGCAATGGAACCGGGAGGTAAACTACATCCGGAGAAACAAAACATGCAGGTTTACGACGTCGTAGAAGATTTCACGCTGCAGAATCAGGATGGCAAGGCGGTCAGCCTGAGCGACTACAAGAAGTCTCCTGTTGTGTTGTTCTTCTATCCGCGGGCAGACACGCCGGGTTGCACGATTGAGTCGTGCGGCTTTCGGGATGCGTTTGCGAAGTTCCAGAAGGCCGGAATTGCGGTGCTGGGGATCTCGCGCGACACGGTGAAGGATCAGAAGAAGTTCAAGGACAAGTATGAGTTGCCGTACGATCTGCTGGCCGATCCGGAGATGGTGCTGATCAAGCGCTATGGCTTGCTGAAGGAGAAAAAGATGTATGGCAAGCCAGTAACGGGCGTGGCACGCACCACTTATTTGATCGGGCCGGACGCGGGCACGGGTCAGCGTTTGCTGCATGTCTTCGAGCAGGTGACTCCGGCGGGTCATGCGGAAGAGGTATTTGCGCTGCTTAAAGCCAGCGGAAAGAAGTGACGTGCCGGGAGTGATTGCGGGTGCGGCGGCTGGTGTTGCGGGACTCGGTCTCGTGGCTGGGGGGCTGATGTATGCGTCGGCGTGGCCGACATCGCAAATCTTTGGGAGGACATTGATTGCCGGGGATGATCCGGGCCAGATTGCTCTGACGTTTGACGATGGGCCGAACGACGCGGCGACTCCGGAGCTTCTGGAGGTATTGGCGCGGCACGGCGTGCGGGCGACCTTCTTCGCAATGGGAAGCTATGCGCGGCAGAGGCCGGAGATGGTGCGAGCGGCGGCGGCGGCAGGGCATCTGCTGGGGAACCATACGATGAGCCACCCGAAGTTGTCGGTACAGCCAGCGGCGCGCGTGCGGCAGGAGCTGGCCGATTGCAATGCGGTGCTGGAGGACGTTACGGGTGTGGCAGCGCATTTTTTCCGGCCGCCGTTTGGCGCGCGGCGGCCAATGGTTCTGCGGGCGGCGCGGGAACTGGGGCTGACGCCGGTGATGTGGAATGTGACGGGGTATGACTGGAACCCAATTGGGACCGAGGGAATTCTGAAGAATCTGAATGCGGGGATTGCGCGCAACCGCGAGCGGGGACGGTCGTCGAACCTGCTACTGCATGATGGGAGCCATCGCGGCATGGGTTGGGAGCGAATGGATACGGTGAGGGCGGTGGACCGTCTGCTGACGGTACAGAGCGGGACGGCGACGCGGTTTGTGACCGTGGACGCGTGGGGATAAGCCGATGTCCTGCCGGACGGGTCCACTGCGGGCGGTCACTTCGTGACGCGTGTTGTGCTTCGCGTTGTCTTCCCGTTGGTCGGCATGAAAACCACTTTGCGACCATCGGGAGCATCGCGCGAAGCTCACTGCAAGTCACGAAGTGACTCGGCGTCGAGCAGTTTGCGTTTGCGCTCGATACCCCAGCGGTAGCCGGTGAGGCTGCCATCTTTGCCGATGACGCGGTGGCAGGGGACAGCGATGGCGACGGGATTTGCGCCGATGGCGGCGGCGACGGCGCGGGTGGCGGTGGGGGTGCCGAGTTCGCGAGCGACCTCGGAATAGGTGCGCGTCTGGCCGCGGGGGATCTGTTGCAGCGCTTTCCAGACGCGTTGCTGGAAGGCGGTGGCGCGGACGTCGAGCGGAAAAGTTGCGGCCAGGGGATGCTCGGTGGTCTGGCTGGCGATGAAGGCGACTGCGTCAGCGAGCCAGCCGGTGTTGCCTTTGGCGGCGACGAGTTGGGCCTGGTCGAAGCGCTTACGCAGATCGCCGATGAGTTCGGCGTCGTCGCGGCCGAAGAGGATGGCGCAGACGCCGGTGGGAGTGGCCGCGACCAGCATGCGGCCAAGCGGGCTCGCCGCGGTGGTGTAGCGGATGAGAAGGCCTGCGCCGCCAGCGCGCATGGTGCGCGGCGTCATGCCGAGCGAGTCGTTGCTGGACTCGTAGAGGCGGCTGGAGGAGCCGAAGCCGGCCTCATAGATGGCGTCAGTGATGCGCGTTGAGGGGGGCGGGCTATTGCGATGTGACTGGGGCTGGGGCACGGCAGGCTTGAGGGCGTCCTTAAAGCGGGCGACGCGTTGGGCGCGGGCGAACTCTCCGGGCGAGACTCCGAGCACACGGCGGAAGCCGCGGAGGAGGGTGAGGCGGCCAACGCCGGTGGCTTTGGCTACGTCGGCGAGGCGGGTGCGTTCGGACGCGTGCTGGGTGAGGTAGTCGGCGGCGGCGGTGATTGCGACGGCCTGCGGGTCGGGGCGCGGGATTGCGAGGTCGGGTTCACAACGCTTGCACGCCCGGTAGCCGGCCTGTTCTGCCAAGGCTGCAGTGGGGAAGAAAGTGACGTTTTTCCTGGCCGGGCGACGGCTGGGGCAGCTTGGGCGGCAGTAGATCTTCGTGGATTTGACGGCGTAGAAGAACTGGCCATCTGCGTGGGCGTCGCGCGCTAGTACCTGCTGCCACTGGCGGCCGGGAAAAACGCTGGGCACGACGAGTTTTGGCGCCAGGTTCGAGCGTAGAGCGGACGGGTTCACGAGGATGCTCGGCGGTGGCGCGTCGGGGTGGCGTGGGCTGGACATTGCGTGGGCTCTCATAGCAGTATCGTCCCTCGCAGCCCTGGTGCGCGACACTCCGGAATGTTCAGAGAAGTTTGGCGTCGGAACAAGGCCACCAGGTGGATGATGGGGTTCAGATTTCAGAGGAGTTGACAGCAGTGAGTGTAATAGCTGGGGAATGTACCCCCCCTCCCCCCGTGTTTTTGTGCATAATCTTGATTCGAGGCTGGTTAGCAGGAGGCAACGCTGCATAATCTTGATTGCAGGTGGGTTATGGGCAGGATCAACAAAACAAATGGGTTGCGAGCGAGCCGCCGCAAATGTCGCCGGTGGGGGAGCGAGTGGCGTGGTGAAGCGGGAGAGAGTTTGTGCACGATTCTCCATACTTTAAGTGTAGTCGTTTGACCATAACTCATCTGCTATCTATTTTTGGCTTTATTGTGTTTTGTTTCAGCGAGATAGAAGTTTCGGGGGCTTGACAATGCGATTTGCTGGGGTTTTCGCGAGAAATGTCTTTGGGTATCGCTCAGTGAAGGATGGTTGCCGGAATAATTCCCGCCAGTTCGAGGGGGAGAACGAGCGTCTCTTCGGTATTGCTTGTCGCGAATGGTCTGAGGGTGCACCGTCCGCGTGAACTGCCGACTTCATACAGCATGTGGTCTGGGTAGAGCAGGGATTCCAGGCGAGCACGCTTGCCAGAACTGGACTCGGTTTCCCGCTGGATCTCCATGAGAATTGGGGGTCGGTCGCGCCACAGTGTTTCTCGCATTCCTTCGATTGCGTTCTCTTCAAAACCCTCTACATCCATCTTGAGGAGGGAGATTGGAGGCAGTTGATTTGCAGCGAAGAAGTCGTCGCCGCGCACGACCTGGACGGCGATCGACTCGGCGGAGGCGTTGTCTGGAAGAGTCTCCCCGAGGGTTCCCGTCCCTTGATTTGCTCCAGTGGGAGGGCGAAAGGCCGCAGACTCATTGCGATTGCCGAGAGCGACAGGAAAGGTTGTCGCATTAAGGACCCCGGCATAGTTGAGTTTGCGTTCCATTTCGCTGCGCACGACGATGAACGGCTCGAAGGAGAAAACGCGGTCCGCATGGGAAGACATGAAGAGGGTGTGATGTCCAATGTTGGCGCCAACGTCGTAGAAGTTGACCGGCTTGCCCTGAGCGCGCATTGCCTGGGCCAGCGCAGCCAGGAGCTGCAGTTCGTGAGCTGCGAAGGCGCCGTAGTAGAAGACGGTCCAATCGATGAAGTTGGCCATATTGCCGGAGTAGGCGTGGCCGAAGAAGTCCACCTCGAAGGGCTGCGGCTTCTGATGATCCGGGTTCGAAAAAGCGCGCAGGATTCTATCGCGGCCGCGAAGCCACTGCTGATGTCCGATCGTTCGCAACAGGCGTTGCTTCGCGGTTCCTTGCATTGAGTTCTGTGCCGCCATCATCGATTATCGGGGCTTTCGCACTGCGACCAACATTGTGATGCGGAAGCCCGAGAAGGCGTTGGATAGGTTTACCAAGCGCTCGTACGCCATCATCGGGTAAAAGAGCAGGGCATGCGCCCTGCCATACGCTGGTTCCGGCTCGATCATAGTA
>Ga0302198_10000919_pt1 | contig 32697 bp, 30 predicted proteins | sample II_Bog_N2_2_FD_193521 | JGI IMG/M metagenome (GOLD analysis project Ga0302198, IMG submission 193521) | Peat permafrost microbial communities from Stordalen Mire near Abisko, Sweden - II_Bog_N2_2 | ecosystem: Environmental > Terrestrial > Soil > Wetlands > Peat | place: Sweden: Abisko...
TTCCCTCCTGCGTCAGTCCACCTGCCATAGCGCGGCGCAACATACCGGGCTGCGCTTCCGTAACGGACAGGCGTTTGTGGCGGAGCAGTGCCCGGTTGCCTTGATCGGTGTCAAGGACGGAGCGATCGCGGAATCACTTTGGGCGCGCGGCGATCCTGTTTCCCTCTATGGCTTCGTCTTATACCATTCGCCCTTCGATGACCGTTGTGTAGGGCGGATCAGCGAAGCGCCATCCGCCATTGCCGCCGGCCGCACCGCAAGAGGCGGAAGACGCTTCGCTTTTCCGCCCTACGCTGCCCCTCGGGTGCAGCCGATGGCATCGGGACCGCCGCGGTTTCGCCGCCGGCCTGGGCATGCCCAATGGGCTGGTTCCTCGTTGCGCCGCGCGCGCGGGTGGGCGATTGTAAGCGCAATCAAAGCCGGGAGGTTCGTCAATGGCGGCATCGGTCCTGATCGCGGACGATGATCCGAATATCGTGCTGTCGCTGGAGTTTCTGATGAAGCGAGCCGGCTATCAGGTCAGGGTGGCGCGCGACGGCCACGCCTTGATGGAGGCGGTGGCGGACGCCGTTCCGGACCTGATCCTGCTCGACGTCATGATGCCCCGGCGCAACGGCTACGATCTGTGCAACGAGCTGCGGAACGACCCGCGCTGCGGGGACACCAGGATCATCATGCTGACGGCAAAGGGGCAGGAGGTTGAACGGGTGAAGGGGCTGGCGCTCGGCGCCGACGCCTACATCACCAAGCCGTTCTCGACCCGCGAGGTTGTTCAGCAGGTGCAGCAAATCCTGGCCGGGCGCGCCGGCTGACCGCATGGCGCGGGCGCGGCAGGCACGCTCGGCGGCCTCGGCCCTGTGGCGGCTGTTCGCCGGGCTGGCGGGCGGCATCGCCCTCGTCTTCGCCGCGGCGCTTACGACCGCCCCGGCCAACGAGGACCACCACCGGATCGCAATCGCAGCCGGCGCCGTTCTGGCGCTGGTCGCGTTTGCCGCGCTGGTGGCGCACCGGGCATTCGCCGCCCCGCTCGATCGTCTGGCGCGCGATCTGGCCATGGCCGCCCGCGACGACCCGCATCGGCCGGTTTCGGGTGCGGCACGGCGCTGGCTGGACGGGGCCGGCCGCGTGACGTCCGCTGCCGCTGACGTGCAGGCCCGGCTGAGTCACGCCGAATCATCCGTCGCGACGCAACTCGCAGCGGCCACGGCCAGACTGGACGAGCAGAACCGGCGGCTGGAAGGCATTCTGCTCGACCTGTCGGAAGGCGTCGTGGTGTGCGGCCTGGATCATCAGGTGTTGCTCTACAACCAGCTCGCCGCCAATCTGGTGGACGAGCCGCACGCGCTCGGGTTGGGCCGTCCGATATTCGGTGTCCTGTCGCGCGAGCCGATCCTTCACCATCTCGACCGGCTGCTGCACCAGAGCGGCCAGGCCGGCGTGCAGCCCACCGCTCCTGGGACTGTTCGTTTCATTTGTGCCAGCGCCGGTTCCGGCCTGCCGCGGCGCGCGCGCATGGGTCTGCTCAACCGCGCCGACGGCACGCCCAGCGGCTACGTCCTGACGCTTGCCGACGCCGACGTGGACATGGATGAAACCGCGCGCCGCGACCGTATGGTTCGCACCGCAATCGAGCACCAGCGCGGCATGCTCGGCAGTCTGCGCGCCGCCGCCGAAACGCTGGTCGGCGCGGTGGACCTCGCGCCCGCCGAGCGCCAGAGCTTCGAAAACGTCATCCTGGAGGAAAGCGTCCGCCTGTCCGAACAGAACGCCGCCCTGACCCAGGCGTTGGACCAGATGGGTGCTCGCTTCTGGGCAATGGCGGAGATCCACACCGGCGACCTGATCGCCTTCCTGCGCCGCCGTCTGGACGTCGGCCGCCCGATCGAGGTCGTGCCGGCCGGCATGCCCGACTGGCTGTTCGTTGACAGCCTGGCGCTGACCGACCTGCTGGAGCATCTCGCCCGCGCCCTGGCGCATGAGCGCAGCGTGGAAACGCTGACCATCGCGGTTGCGCGCCGCGACCGGGTGGTGGACCTGGACCTGATCTGGTCCGGTGCGCCCATCCGCGCCGCGGAACTCGACGAATGGCTCGACCAGCCGTTCGAACGCAGCAAGGGTACGCTCGATGGCCGCGCCGTGCTGGAGCGCCATGGCAGCGACTGCTGGAGCCTGTCGGGGCGCACCGGAGAGGGCCTGATCCGCATTCCACTGCCGCCGGCGGCGCAACCGCCGAGCCCCGACCGCCGCGACCGTCCGCCACGACCGGAGTTCTACGACTTCGACCTGCTCGGCATCCCGGCTCCCGAGGCGCTGCGCGGTCGGCCGCTGCGCAGCCTGAGTTATGTGGTGTTCGACATCGAGACCACCGGCCTCAATCTGTCGGGCGGCGACGTTCCGGTCTCGATCGGAGCCGTGCGGGTCGTCAACGGCCGCGTGCTGCCGATGGAGAATTTCGAGCGGCTGGTCAATCCCGGCCGCACCATTCCGCCCGACTCGATCCGGTTCCACGGCATCACCGATGCAATGGTCGAGGGCAAGCCGCCGCTGCCGCTGGTGCTGCCCCAGTTCGAGCGTTTCGTCGGCGATTCGGTGCTGGTCGCGCACAATGCAGCATTCGACATGCTGGCGCTGACGCGCGGCGCCGCCGGCTGTGGGCTTAGTTTCGACCATCCGATCGTCGATACGCTGCTGATCTCTGCCTGGCTCGACCCGGAGGAGGCGGATCATTCGCTTGAAGGCCTGGCTGCTCGCCTCGGCCTGCAGGTGGCGGTGCGGCACCATGCGCTGAACGATGCGATGTTGGCAGCCGCGATCCTGGTCCGGCAGTTCGACCAGCTCGAATCGCGCGGCGTGGAAAGGTTTGGGCAGCTTGTCGCGGAGACCGACATGACGGCCCGGCTGCGCGCCAACCAGATGCAGTTCTAGGCGCACGATGGACGCCGACACGCGCGCCAGGCTGGGGGGCCTGTTCCTGCTGGGACTGGTGCTGTTCCTGCCGCCGCTGGTAAGCCTGCCCCGGGAGGGGAGCGTGCTTGGGATTCCCGCTGTCTATTTCTACCTGTTTGGCGCCTGGGCAGCGCTGATCGCCGCGCTCGCCTGGGTGGTGGAGCGGCGGGGACAATGACGTCCGTTCCCTGTCCCGAGTATTCGCGCGTTGTCCGCCGCATTGTCCCATGCGCTGTCCCACGGGTGGACAAGCATTGCGCCGTCCACCAACCGATCGTCCAACGCGCGGAGAGCCGCGGTTGACGCACCAACCACGGGGGGTCCGAAGGAGGCGGAAGGCGCTGCGCTTTTCCGCCCTACCATTGCAGCGACCATTGCAGCTCGGCCGGCGCGAAGCCGCGTGAGATGATCGCCACCAGCCATGTCATTGGCGTTGTGGTGGCGTATGTCGCCGTCCTTTTCGCCATCGCCTATGCGTTCGACAAGCGGTTGCGCTGGCTTGCCGCGAGGCCGCGCTGGTCCAGCATGGTCTATACGCTGTCGATCGCCGTGTACTGCACGTCCTGGACGTTCTATGGCTCGGTCGGGCTCGCGTCGCGCAGCGGCGTCGATTTCCTGCCGATCTATCTTGGGCCGACGCTGGTATTCTGTCTCGCGCCGCACCTGCTGCACCGTATGGTCAGGGTCAGCAAGCACAACCGCATCACCTCGATCGCCGACTTCATCGCCACGCGCTATGGCAGATCTGCCAAGCTTGCCGGTACCGTCACGGTCATCGCCGTTGTTGGTCTGGTTCCCTATATCGCGTTGCAGCTCAAGGCCGTGGCGGCGAGTTTTCTCCTGCTGGTAGACCCCGTCGCGCCGCCGCAAACCGATGGCGAGGTCGCCGTGGTTACCGCCGCGATGCTGGCGGTCTTTGCGATGCTGTTCGGCACGCGCCAGCTCGATCTCAGCGAAAGCCGCCCGGGACTGGCCTCGGCAATCGCCTTCGACTCGGTGGTGAAGCTGCTCTGTCTCAGCGCGGTCGGGCTGTTCGTCGGCTACGCGCTGTTCGATGGCTTCGGCGACCTGTTCGCGCAGGCGGCCCGGCAGCCTGCGCTGGCCGGCCGTTTCCGGTTCGACATACCGGCACCGACCTGGAGCGCCATGCTGTTGCTCTCGATGGCCGCCGCCTTCTGCCTGCCGCGCCAGTTCCAGATGATGGTGGTCGAGCAACGCAGCGACGCCGATCTCCGCCGCGCGACCTGGGCTTTTCCGCTGTATCTGCTGCTGATCAACCTGTTCGTGCTGCCGATCGCGCTGGCCGGAGATCTGCTGTTGCCGGCGGGACGCAACCCCGACCTGATCGTGCTGGACCTGCCGCTCGCCGCCGGAGCGGGCTGGCTTGCCGTGCTCGCTTTCCTCGGCGGCGTGTCGGCCGCGACCGCAATGGTGGTGGTCGAGACCCTGGCGCTCGGCGCGATGGTTTCCAACGATCTTGTCATGCCGGTGCTGCTGCGCCTGCTGCCAAGGCGCGTCGCCGCGATGCGGGATTTGACGCGCGTCGTGCTGCAGATACGGCGCGTGAGCATCATCGTCGTGCTGGCGCTGGGCCTGATCTACATGCAGGTGATCGGCCAGACCTACGCCCTGTTCTCGATTGGGCTGGTGTCGTTCGCCGCGGTCGCACAGCTTGCGCCGGCCATCGTGCTCGGCCTGTATTGGCGTGGCGCTGGCGGAGTCGGCGCGATGGTGGGGCTGGTCGCGGGCTTCGCGGTGTGGGGCTATACGCTGTTCCTGCCCTCGCTGGCGCGGTCCGGGCTGCTGCCGGTCACGTTCATTGAGACCGGGCTGTTTCATCTCGACTGGACGCGGCCTTATGCGCTGTTCGGGCTGACCGGGTTGGACCCAATCGCGCACTGCCTGTTCTGGTCGCTGCTGGCGAATGCCGGGCTGCTGATCGGCTGTTCCATCCTGGTCCGCCCATCGGCACGCGAGCGCACACAGGCGCTGGCGTTCATGGAGACGTCGCAGGGCCTGACTCCGGGCGCCTCGGTTGGATGGCGGAGTTCCGGCTCGGTCAAAGAGCTGATCGCGCTGGTCGGCCGCTTCATCGGCCCGGCGCGCGCGTCGGCGCGGTTTGCCGACCTGGGGTGCGATCCGGATGCCGTGGCCGACCCCGCCACGGTGCAGCATGCCGAGCGCCTGCTGACCGGTGTGATTGGCGGCGCATCGGCACGTGTGCTGCTGGCCTCGGCGGTCAAGGAGTCGCCGCTTGGCGTGGACGAGCTGATGCTGATCCTTGACGAATCCTCGGCGTTGATCCGCTACAGCCGCCGGCTGGAGGACAAGTCGCGCGAGCTGGAGGCGGCGACCAGCGAACTACAGAGTGCTTATGAAAGCCTGAAGCAGCTTGACCGGATGAAGGACGAATTCGTGTCCACGGCGAGCCATGAGCTGCGCACGCCGCTGACCTCGATCCGCTCCTTCGCGGAGATCCTGTACGACAACCCGGAGCTCGACGCGGCCGAACGGCAGCATTTCCTTGGTATCATCATCCAGCAGAGCGAGCGGCTGACGCGGCTGATCAACGACATGCTTGACCTGGCGAAGATCGAGGCCGGCGCGATGGATTGGCACATGCGGCCTATCATGTTGGCAGACATCGTTTACGAGGCCGCTGCGGCGACGGACCGGCTGTTTGCGGACAAGGCAATCGCTGTTTCGCTTGACCTGGCCGCGGACCTGCCACCAGTGCGGGGGGACGCCGATCGTCTGAGTCAGGTGTTGATCAACTTGCTGTCCAACGCCGCGAAATTTGCACCGCCGGCCGGGGGCGCAGTTCGGGTGACGCTGTCCGGCGATGGCGCGACGCAGCGGATTTCGGTGTCGGACAACGGGCCGGGCATCGCGGTCGAAGATCAGGCGGTGATCTTCGAGCGCTTCCGCCAGGTCGGAGGCAATGACCTGACGATGAAGCCCCAAGGCAGCGGGCTGGGGCTGCCGATCTGCCGCATGATCATGACTCATCATGGCGGGAGCGTTACCGTTGAAAGTGCTCCGGGCGCGGGCGCGACTTTTGTTGTGACGGTTCCGACGACAACCTGATCGTTTCGACTGCGGCTATTTTCAAAGACACGAGCGAGCGTCATCAACAAATGGCGGTCGTCGCCGAAAGGGTTGAGTGCCGCGACCGGCACCGAAGATCAACCCCGATATCCCCCAAACTCCTGCGCCGCCACCTTACGCAGCAGTTCGATGGTGCGGAACACCTGCACCAGATGTGCCTTGTCACGATCGGTCAGAGTGTCCAGCCGCAGCCGGTTGCCCACCGGCCGGCCCGCTGCAAGGTCCGCAAGCTGCTGGCCGAGGCGCATCCGGGTCAGCACCGCAAAGTCCTCCATCAGTGCCGACTGGAGCGAGTCGCTGATGTGGTCGCCCTGATGCAGCGCGGCAATCCGCTCGCCCGTGCCGGTTGCCTCGATGCCATGGCGCAGCGCCAGGATGCGGACCAGATTGACCAGCGGAAGCGTGCCGCGCAGCTTCAGGTCGATATACGGGACCCCGTGATCATCGCCGTCCGCGATGATCTGGCGGAACATGCCGATCGGTTCGCTGTGCCGCGCCTCCTGCCAGGAGATTTGCCGCAGGAAGGCCGGGTCCTCGACGCAGATGCGGTTGACCGCCTCGCGCAGCCGCTGGCCGAGCGACCAATCCCCCTGGATGGCGCGAAAATCGAGGAAGATATCGGCCGACAGCACCGCCTGGCCGGAGCGTTGCCAGGCCCACCGCCCGACCTCCCCGATCCAGTCTTCCAGCGTCCGCCGCCATAGCCGGTTGGTTGCCATGACGTTGCCCGGGCAGAGCGGATAACCCTCCTGATCGAGCGCACGCGCGACCCGTGACGCGAACTCGGCGAAATAAGCCTCGACGGTGTCCTGCGCGGAACTCGGATAGGCGTCCAGGATCAGGCCATTGTCCTGGTCCGGGTTGAGGAAGCTTTCGCGCCGGCCGCCCGAGCCCATGACGATCAGGGCGAAGCGCGCCGGCGGTGCAGGCCAGCCATCCGCCGCCATGCCGGCGAGTGCCTGGTCGGCGCTGCGGCGCATCAGCGCGTCGTTCAGGTCGGCGAGCGCACGCTGCACATCGAGCGCGTCGTGCCCGTCCTGGGTGAAGCAGGCCGCCAGCGCTGCGCGGCCTTCGGCGCCGGCGGCTTCCCCTGTGGTGATGAAGGTCGCAATCGGCTCGATCAGCGGCGCCAAGGCGGCTCCCGTCCGCAGCAGGCCGGCCGGCCGGCCCTGCTGGTCGACCACGCCCAGTATGCGGCGGCCCTCGCGGTGCAGGCGCGCTACCTGATGGTAAAGCAGGTCGTCCGCGGAGCAGAGCGCTGCGGCGCCCTGCATGATCTGCGAGACCGGGAGCGACGGCTGCGCCTCGAACACCACGCGCTGCACGATGTCGTCGGCTTCGACCAGCCCGACCGCGCGGTTGACCTCGTCCACGATGATCACCGCCCCGGCGGGCCGGGCGCGCAGAGCCGACACGACCGACAGCACCGTAGTGTCCGCGTGCAGGATGGGTGGGTCGCTCTGCATGGCCGAACCCACGGTCATGCTGATCCAGCCAAGAAGTGCGCTCATGCGACTGCGGCGAATAGCATGGTTCCGCTAGAGGGGCGACTACCCGGCGGCCCCGACGACGAGGAGGCCGAGCGCGCACAGGCGCCGGCCGCGAAGGAACTCGACCGCGTTGCGAGCTGGTTCACAATCCGTCATCAAAAGGACAGCCTTGCGACACCATAGCGGGCATCAGCCGTCAGCGCCCCTCCCGCCGCCAGCCCAACACCAGCAGTCCCAGCATCAGCGGCAGCGCGAACCAGGACGGCAGCAGCGTCAGCGACGCGATGCCCGTCACCACGTGATCGTGCCGCCGCTCCAGCCCGATCCACGCGCTCCCCGACGCATCCCGCCCCGACTCGGTCCGGCGCAGCTCGGGCACATCCGGCACTCCGCCAGCCCCAAGCCAATGCACGCCGCCGCCCGAAGCGCGCGCCAGCTTGCCCAGCACAGTGCCGGTCGCGCGCAGATCGGCAAGCTCGGGCGGGTTCGCCGCCCCCGCGGCGGCATAGGCCGTGCGCGTCCCGTCAGAGACCTGCCACACACCGGGCGTCGCCGCCGGCAGCGCGGCCGAGGCGCGTCCCGGCGCGGTTGGCGACAGCGTCAGGCTTTGCGTCTTTCCGTCCGGATCGGTGACTGTCAGGCTAGGCGGCGGCGCCGGATCGGTCGAGCGGCGCTCGATCGTCAGCCGCCCCTCCGCCACCCGAGCGGTCAGCGCATTCTCTTCCAGGCCGGGTTCCTGCATCAACCAGTGGGCGACGCGGCGGAGAAGTTCGGCCTGCGGACCGCCGCCGTCGCGGCTGCGCGACCACAGCCAGATCTGGTCAGACAGCAGCAGCGCCGTCCGGCCTGCCCCCACGCGGTCCAGCACCAGCAGCGGCGCACCGTCCTCGCTGGTCATCAGCACCTCGCCGCGGACATCAGTGGGCTGGATGCGGCGGTACCAGGGACCCCAGGACGGGGACGCCGGCGTGGAAGCGGCCCCGGGTTTCTCGGGAGGATTGGCGCCGGCAAGGCCCTCGGTCACCGGATGGCGCTGGCCGAGGTCGCTGACTTCCGGCCGGAACGCGCCGTCCACCACGGCGTCGAACCGCACCGGGCCACCGGGGATCACGGAGCCGATCGGCGTTGCCGCCAGGCTGGACGCGCCGGAGAATTCGGGTCCCACCGACAGCAGCAGCGCGCCGCCCTCCCGCACATGATCGGCGATGTTGGCGAGGTAGGGCAGCGGCAGCAGGCCGCGGTTCTGAAACCGGTCCAGGATGATCAGGTCGAACTCGCCGATCTTGTCCAGGAACAGCTCACGCACCGGGAAGGCGATCAGGGCCAGCTCGTTCAGCGGCGTAAGATCGTCCTTCTCCGGCGGGCGCAGGATGGTGAAGTGGACCAGGTCAACCGACGGGTCGGCTTTCAGCAGCCGGCGCCAGGTGCGCTCCCCCTGATGCGGCTCGCCGGAAATCAGCAGCACGCGCAGCCGGTCGCGCACGCCGTTGATCTCGACCACCGCGCGGTTGTTCAGCGTGGAGACCTCGCCCGGCAGCTTATCGGCCGACAACTCCACCACCGTTGGCCCGGCGCGGGTGATCGGCAGCTCGATGGTCTGGTCGCGGTCGATGGGCACGCTTTCCCTACGGGGCGGCTCGCCGTCGCGCCGGATGGTCAGGGTCGCGGCGCCGGCAGGATGCTCTACGCCAAGGTCCTCGATGGCGACGCGGAGCGTGACCGACTTGCCGACGATGCCATAGCCGGGGGCTTCGATCACGCGCAGGCGGCGGTCGGTCTGCTCGCCTTTGGCCGGGATCAGCACGTTCAGCGGTGCCTCGCCGGGGGGCGTGACAGGAACGTCGTGCACCTGGCCGTCGGTGATCGCGATCGTGCCGGCCAGCCGGGAGCGCGGGATGTCCGCCAGCGCGCGGTCGATGGCGCCGAACAGCCGGGTGCCGGTGTTGCCGCCTTCGGGAACGGTAACGGTGCGCAGCTCCAGGTCGGGCAGCCGGGCCGCCTGTTCGGTGACCACGGCGCGGGCCGCTTCGGCGAGGCGGGCGCGGTCGCCGATCTGCATCGAGGCGGTGCGATCAACGACCAGCAAGCCGATATCGGGCAGGGTCTCGCGCGTCTCCTGCACGAGCCGCGGCCCGGCGAGCCACAGCAGCAGCACGGCGAAGGCGGCGAAGCGCCAAAGCGTCCCCCGCGCCCGCCGCCACGCGCCAAGCGCGACGACAGCGACCGCCAGCACGACCAGCACGCCGATCAGCCAGACCGGCAGAAGCGGATCAAAGCGGATGGCGGCAACGACCTGTTCAGGGTGCATGGTCACTCACCCGACCGGACCCGAAGGGACGCGAGCCGCCACGACCGTTTGCCAACGGCCTGTCGGCTTCGACCGACCTCGCGACGCCCGCCGCGATCCGATCCGATCGAGCGCGCGCTGCCCACCACAAACGACCGTTCGCTTCGATCAGCGTTCCACGGTAGGGCGGGCAACGCCCGCCACGGTAGACCGAAGCCCCGGACGTGCGGACGATCGCCGCTCCATCGCGTCGCCTGTGCGGCCCATTCGCAGCCCGCTCGAGTCGAGCCGCAGAAGCCCACCATCCGGCGCCAGCCGCACCCTGCCCGCTTCACTGCCCCAGCCTTTGCAAGATGGCCGGCACGTGCACCTGGTCGCCTTTGTAATTCCCGGTGAGCGCGTACATGACCACGTTCACGCCGAACCGGTAGGCAACCGTCCGCTGCCGCTGTCCGCCGGGGATGACCGCAAACGGGTTGCGTCCCGCCTCGTCCACCGCCCAGGCCGCCGCCCAATCGTTCCCGCCGATGATCACCGGGCTCACGCTGTCATTGGCGCGATCCTGGTCGCGCTGCACCCAGACCGTGTCGCCCGTGTAGCGCCCCGGAAAGTCCTGCAGCAGGTAGAACGACCGGGCCAGCACATGGTCCGTGGTCAACGGAGCCAGCGGCGGGATCACCAGTCCCTGCGCGACCCGCTGCAGCGCCGTATCGGTGCCGGGCGCGAACCCCGCTCCCGACCCGGAATCCCGCGTATCGACCAGGATGATGCCGCCGCGGCTCATGTAGTCGTTCAGCGCGGCGGCCTGGTTGGCAGCCAGCGGCTCGGCGTCGGCGGTGATCGGCCAATACAGCAGGGGGTAGAAGCTGAGGTCGGTCTTGCCCGGCTCCACCGCATCGGGCTCGACCAACGTCGCTGCGGTGCGGCGGTTGACGTAGTCCGACAGCCCTTCCAACCCCGCCCGCGACGCGCCGTCGATCTGCGGGTCGCCCGTCACCACATAGCCGAGGCGCGTCGCGAGCGCCGGGTTTGTGCCGCTGTCAAGCGCGTGGACGGGCGATACGCCGAGCATCGCCAGAACGACCAAAGCGGACGCCGTGCCGCGGCGCAGCAGACCGCGCAGGCCGAGCGCCACCAACATGTCCGCGACCAGCAACAGCACGGCGGCGGCGAGCAGCCATGGTCCAAGCGCGCGTTCCGGCGCCACTGCCGACAGCGGTTCGACGCGGGCGCCCGGGATCAGTGGCGCCGCCTCCGGTAGCGGCAGATTGGCGCCAAGGTTGAGTGCCCGCCGCCCGTTCTCCGGTCCATACAGCCCGGGAGGGTGGCGCGGCGAGACCACGGTTGTGGCGATTGCATCCGCTGGCAGCCCGGTAGCGGCCGGAGGCGGGGGCCCAAGCAGACCGTAGCCGTCCAGAGTCTCGGCCGGCGCCAGCACCTTGTTGTCCGTGGTGGCGACGACTCCGGCCGACAGCGCCACCAGCTTGCGCAGCATGTCCACGAACAGACCGGACAGCGGCAGGTTCGACCAGTCGGCGTTGGCGGTGACGTGGAACAGCACGACGCGGCCCAAACCGCGGGACGCCTCGGTGACCAGCGGCGTGCCGTCGGCGAGCGCCGCCCAGGTATGAACGGCCAGGTAGGTGCTGGGCTCTGCCAGCACCTGGCGGGTGATCTTGACCTCGGCCGGCACCGGCTCGCCGGCGAAGGGCGAGGCAGCGGGGAACGGCGCAAGGCCGGCGGGCTCGGACCAGGAGAGAGCGCCGCCGAGCTGGCGGTCGCCGCCCAGCAGCTTTACCGGCATCAGCGGATCGGCCTCGCCGATCGGCTGCTCGGCGGTGCGGGGGCCGGCGAAGCGTATCAACAGGCCGCCTTGCTCCACCCACTGCGTCAGCGCCTCGCGGTCAGGTCCCTCCGGCAGCGGCCGATCGGCCAGGATCAGCACCGAGATGTCGCGCTTAAGCAAGGTCGAAAGAGCGCCCTCGCGCAGTTCCGTAAACGGCTGGAGGCCGCGGCGCAGGTAATAGAGCGGACCGGCAAAGGGCGTGTCGGCGGCGGCGAGATCGCCCGCCAGCAAGCCGACGGGGCGCCGCCGCCAGCGCTCGTCCAGCAACACCACCGAACCGGCGGATGGAGCACCTTCAAGCACGAGGCGGCTCAGCCGGTTGCGCAACTCGGGCGGGAGTTGCAGCGCCACGGACCCGGCGCTTTCCCCGGCGGGCAGGGCGATGTCGGCGCGGGCCAGCGTGCGGCCGTCGCCGCTCTGCGCCAGCACGACGGCAGCGGTCGCCAAGGGCTGCGGCACTTGCGCCACCCGGACGACCAGCCGGTCGGCCTCGCTCTGCGGCGGCAACAGCAGGCGGGCCGGAGCGGCGTCACAGCATAGTTCGGTCACCGGCCCAGCGGCGCGCAACGCCGAGCTGAACCCGGTCAGGTCTGCGCCATACGTCAGCCCATCGGCGACATAGACCACCGGGCCGCCCTGGTGCGGCCAGGTCGGCATGGACGAGGCAGCGGCGGCCCGGTCGGGCGGCCATGGTTCGGGCCGCAGCGCCGCCAGCCGCGCGCGCAGCTCCGGCACCGGCATGGCCGGCGTGAGGGCGGCTGGCGCGCCGGCCTCGTCCGGTGCGGTGGCGAGCAGCGCGGCCCGCCGGCCTTCCCGCGCGGCGCGGTCCAGCGCGGCGTTGGCCGCCTGCATTCGCTTTGGCCAGTCGGCCGCCGCCGCCCAGCCGTTGTCCACAACCAGCAACACCGGCCCGGTCCCGGGCAACGCCGAGCCGGGGTCCAGCACGGGCCGGGCCAACGCCAGGATCACCAGCGCGGCGGCGGCCATGCGCAGTGCCAGCAGCCACCAGGGCGTACGGGCCGGGGTCTCCTCGGTGGCGTGCAGGCCGAGCAAGAGGCGGATGGCCGGAAACGTCTCGCTGCGCGGCGCCGGCGGCGTGACTCGCAGCAGCCACCAGAGGACGGGCAGGGCCGCCAGCGCGAGCAGGACCCAGGGCGAAGCGAAGATCATCGCGACGCGTCATCCAGGTGGGACGTCACAGCCGCCGGTCCGGGCGCGTTTGGAGCCGGCGGGCAATTAGGCTGTCTGCGCCGGCCGTTCGCCTCAGTCCAGGGCGTGGCTTTGATCATCGTGGCACGTCGGTCTGTCATCGCGGCTTGTCCGGGCGGGGTTCGAGCCGGCAAGCCGTCATGGCCGCTTGACCGCGTTCTCGGCTCGTCCACATGGGCCTCATCGCGGCACGTCCGACGGAACGGTCATCGCGCGGTCAGAGCGGTGTAAAGCGCGAGCAATGCCACCTCGGGGGGATGGTCGGTGCGGTGCACCGCGAAGCCGAACCCGGCCGCCGCGCAGATTGCCGCAAGCCCATTCTGCTGTGCCTTCAGCCGTCGCGCGTATTCCTCGCGCACAGTCTCCACCCGCGGGATCAGGGCGTCGCGTTCGCGCTCAAGGCCGCGGAACCGGATGCGGCCGGCATAGGGCAGTAAGGCCTCGGCCGGATCGAGGATCTGCAACAGATGGCCGGTCACCGGCACCGCCGCGAGCCGTCCGATCAGCGCCTGGATCTCATCGAGCGGCGAGAGAAAATCACCGAAAAGCACCACCGTCGCATGGCGCGGCAGCTTCACGTTCGGTGGCAGTCCGGAATCGTCATCGCCGGCCGCAGCCAATCCTGCGGCCAGCCGATCGAGACCGGACCGGCCGGCGATCGGCCGCGCGCCTTGTTCGATCACAGACACCCGCTCGCCGCCACGCAGCAGCAGCGAGGCCAGCGCGAGCAGCAGCAGGCCGGCGCGCTCGCGCTTCTCCGTGGGGCCGGCGCGCGACTTCCATCGCATCGAGGCCGATGAATCCCGCCAAAGGCAGACGGTCTGCGCCGCCTCCCACTCGGTTTCGCGCACGAACCAGCCGTGCGGCAGAGGCCGCCCCGATTTCGCCGACTGGCGCCAGTCGATGCGCCCGATCGGGTCGCCGGCGACGAACCGGCGGAACTGCCAGAAGCTGTCGCCCTGCCCGACGCGGCGGCGACCATGCACCCCTTGGGCAACGGTGGCTGCGACGCGATCGGCGGCGACCAGCAGCGGCGGGAGGCGAGCCCCCAGCGCCTCGGCGCGGCGCGCCTCCGCGCCCGGCGCGAGGGCGACCCTAGCCAAGACGCTCCACCAGCCGGTCGATCACGTCGTCCAGCGCGACACCGTCGGCACGTGCGGAGAAATTCAGCGCCATGCGGTGGCGCAGCACCGGACGGGCGAGGGCCACCACATCGTCCACCGACGGCGCCAGCCGACCGCCCAGCAGCGCGCGCGCGCGGCCGGCCAGCATAAGCGCCTGGGCGGCGCGCGGCCCCGGACCCCAGGCGACATGGCGGCGCACCGTCTCGTCGTCGGTCGATTCCGGCCGTCCGCCGCGCACCAGGGACAGGATCGCGTCCACCACCTTCTCGCCAACCGGGACACGGCGGATCAATGCCTGGGCGGCGAGCAGTTCCTCGGCGGTCATGGCCTGCGCCGGGGGCGCCTCGGCCGCGCCGGTCGTGGCGAGCAGCATGGTGCGTTCAGACTCAAGGGTGGGATAGCTGACGATGACCTCCAGCAGGAACCGGTCAAGCTGCGCCTCGGGCAGCGGGTAGGTGCCTTCCTGCTCGATCGGGTTCTGGGTCGCCAGCACGTGAAACGGACGAGGCAGGCGATGCTCAACGCCCGCCACCGCCACACGCTGCTCCTGCATGGCCTGCAGCAGAGCGGATTGCGTGCGCGGGCTGGCGCGGTTGATTTCATCAGCCATCAGCAACTGGCAGAACACGGGGCCGGGGACGAAACGAAAGCTGCGGCGGCCTTCCGCCTCGTCAAGTACTTCGCTGCCGACGATGTCGGCCGGCATCAGGTCCGGCGTGAACTGAACCCGTTTGGTGCCAAGACCAAGCACAACGCCCAGCGTTTCGACCAGCCGGCTCTTGCCGAGCCCCGGAACGCCGACCAGCAGCACGTGTCCGCCGGACAGGAGCGTGATCAGGGCCTGATCGATAACCTCGTCCTGGCCGAACATCACCTTGGCGATGGCCGCGCGCACGTCCCCGATCCGGGCGCACAGCGCCTCCACATCGGCAACGATCGAGCCAGGATCAGCATGTCCGGCGCTCGCCGCAGTTCGATTAACCGGGTCATGTGGCCCGGCAGCCATGCTGGCCGCCATTGGCGTGACGTCCTTCGTGTCTTTTTCCGTGATCGTCATATAGGGCCTTCCGCCGGCAGGGGGATGGTACCTATATGCGGCCGGGGAGAGAAAGCTCGGCAGTGATGGAGACGGAGACGTGAACGAGGCCATTTCTCTCGCAACGCTGCATGCTGAAGGGCAGCGGACGGGGCAAGAATCGCATTTGGGAACTGCTCCGCTGGGCAGTCTGGCCACATTACCTCGCAAGACGGCTGCTGCGCGCTGTTGCCGCACGCCGGTCGATTGCGGGAATATGCCGTTCCTGATCCGTCGCGACGGCACCTGGCTGTATCGCGGCAGTCCGATCTGCCGGAAGGAATTGGTGTGCCTGTTCTCCAGCGTGCTGAAGCGTGAGGCCGACGGCAGCTATTGGCTGGAGACTCCGGCGGAACGGGGCCGCATCGAGGTCGAAGACGTGCCGTTTCTGGCGGTTGAACTCGATTGGCATGGCGACGGCCGGCAGCAAGTATTGTCGTTTCGTACTAACGTAGACGAGGTGGTCACGGCGTGCCCCGACCATCCGATCCGGGTGAGCCACAACGCGCTGACCTGCGAGCCCACGCCGTACATCCGCGTGCGCCCGGGCGCAGGTGTGCACGCCATAGAGGCAAGAATAAATCGAGCCACCTACTACGAGTTGGTAGCCCTGGCGGTAACGGAATGGGTCGGTTGCCGTCGTATGCTGGGAATCTGGAGCTGCAACCACTTCTTTCCGCTAGGGGAGCTGCCACACGGCGAGGAGTGAACGTCTTTAGTCGCGGGTTCCAAGGGCCGTCGGCCCTTGGCGGGGGTCCAGGGGGCAGCGCCCCCTGGCCTTTTCTGAGATGAACAAAACCGACCTGATCCGCCTATTGGAGCGAGCGGTAGCCGAAGCGCAACAAGGCGCGATCGTGCATGGCGACGATGTCCTGGCGCAATTACCAAGCGACCCGATCCCCGCCGCAGTTCTCGTTCCAATCGTTCTTGGTCCGGCGCCAGGCGTGCTACTGACAAAGCGCACGCCGCACCTGAGCCGGCATCCCGGTCAGGTCTGTTTCCCTGGCGGCCGGATCGACCCTTCGGACCGCGACGCGGAGGACGCTGCCTTGCGGGAGGCCTATGAGGAGATCGGACTGGAACCCGGGTGCGTGCAGGTGCTAGGGCGGCTGGCCGACTACATCACCGGCACAGGCTATCGAATCACGCCGGTGCTGGGCCTGCTCCCGTCCGGATTGGAGCTGCATCCTGCGCCCGAGGAAGTGGAAGCGGTGTTCGAGTTGCCGATCGACGTGCTTCTCGACCCTGCGGCCCCGCAACGGCGGATGCGGGAGTGGCGGGGCCGGTTGCGGGAATACTGGGTCTGGCCGCATCCTGATCATTGCATTTGGGGCGCGACTGCGGCGATTCTGGTCCATCTGGCGCAACGGCTGCGCGAGCTGGCATAGGGCGCGGATGCTTCGGCTGCTTGAAATTGGGTTGTTCCTGGCTCCCCTGGCTGCGCTGGTCGTGTGGCGCCTGCTGGCGGGCCGGGGTGGACCGTCGCCGCTGCTGGTGGCGATTGCGGCTGGCGCGCTTGCCGTGCTCGCAGGCGCGCTGCTGTGGTACAGCCGGGACGCAGCGCTGCCGGCTGGCGTGACCTATGTTCCGGCGCGATTGCAGCAGGGTGGCCGGATCGCGCCAGCCCACGGCTCCTCGCAGTGACGGAGTCCCCTGCGGCTCGCATCGATCTTCGGCCGCTGATGTCGTTGCCCGGGCTGATGGCCGTGCTGACGGCGTTGCCGGAGGCGCGGCTGGTCGGCGGCGTGGTGCGCGACGTGCTGGCCGGGCGGGCGCCGACGGATGTGGATCTGACGACGCCGCAACCGCCGGATGCGGTGATGCGGATGCTGCAGCGGGCGGGCATTCGCGCGGTGCCGACCGGAATCGACCATGGAACCGTCACGGCCGTGGTCGAAGGGCGAGGCTTCGAGGTGACGACGCTGCGCCGTGATGTCGAAACGGATGGTCGGCATGCGCTCGTGGCCTTTACGGACGATTGGCGCGCGGATGCGGCGCGGCGGGACTTCACGATCAATGCGATGTCGGCGACGCGGGACGGCGCGGTGTTCGACTATTTCGGCGGCGTCGCCGATCTGCAGGCCGGCATCGTGCGCTTCGTTGGCGACCCGGCGACGCGGATCGCCGAGGACTACCTGCGCATCCTCCGCTTTTTCCGCTTTCTCGCGCGTTATGGGGGCGCGCTGCCCGATCTGGCGGCGCTCGGCGCGATCCGTGCTGGATTGCCTGGCCTGGCCCAGCTTTCGGCCGAGCGGGTGTGGCGCGAGTTGACCAGTATTCTGGCGGCGCCCGACCCGCGCGGTGCGGTGCGCCTGATGGCGGAGCTTGGGGTGCTGGCCGCGGTGGTACCGGAGGGCGTTGCGCCGGACCGGCTGGACCGCCTGGTTGCCGCCGGAGCGCCCGCCGATCCGGTGCTGCGGATGGCGGCACTGCTGGCGGGCGACCCGGCAGCGTTCGGCGAGCGGCTGCGGCTGTCCACCGCGGAACAGGAAAGGCTGGTCGCTCTGCGGGCTGCCCCGCTGCCACGGCCGGAGATGGACGACGCGGCACTGCGGCGCCTGCTGGCCGACACCGAGCCCGCCATCCTGGTCGATCGCACGTGGCTGGCTGACGAGCCGGACCTCAGCGGTGGGTCGGCGCAGGAGCTGGCCGAAGGCGGGACGCCCCCGGGCTCGACCGAGCCGGGGTTGAAGTTGGCCGAGCAACGGGACGGGGAACCTGCGCCTGACGGGGCTGCGTTGCGCGCCAGGCTCGCTGCGCTGCCGCGTCCGGTGTTTCCGTTGGAAGGGCGGGACGTGCTTGCGCTGGGCCTGGCGCCAGGTCCGCCCGTGGGCGCGCTGCTGCGCGCCGTGCGCGCTTGGTGGATGGCGGGCGGCTGCGTCGCCGATGCGGATGCGTGCCGGGCGGAGCTGGCCCGGCTTGCCGGGCCGCCGGCATGATCGAGGTCGCGCCAGGTCTTGCCATCGATGAGCGCGCGTTGACCGAAAGTTTCGTGCGCGCCTCCGGTCCTGGCGGGCAGAACGTCAACAAGGTGTCCACGGCGGTGCAGCTTCGGCTCGACCTGGCGCGGAGTGGCCTGCCGGACGCGGTGCGCGCGCGGCTGGTGCGACTGGCCGGACGGCGCGTGACGCAGGACGGGACGCTGCTGCTGATCGCCCAGCGTCACCGCACACAGGAAGCCAACCGGCGAGAAGCCCGGGAGGCGCTGGTTCGTCTGGTTGCGCGCGCCGTGGTGGCGCCGACCAAGCGCGTGCCCACGAGGCCCGGCAAGGCGGCGCGGCAGCAGCGCATGGCCGACAAGGGGCATCGCGCCCGGCTGAAGCAGCGGCGCAGTGCGGCGCCGGACGACGGGTAATGGGGACGGGTGCCGGGCGATGGACGATGGACGATGGACGACGAATGTGACGGTGACGTGGCGAACGCGTCGGGTTACAGCGCGCGCCTGCTGTGACGTGCGGCTCCCCGCAGGCGCTTCGAGATTCGCCAGATGCCGCGCAATTGATCGGGAGTCTGTTTGACATGCCGTGCTTCCGGCTACGCCTCGTGCTCGCCGCCACGCTCGCCGGCGTGCCGCTCTCCGTCCCGGTGCGTGCCGCCGACGCAGACGCGGGGGCGGCCGTTTTCAGGGCTCAGTGCAAGGTCTGTCACTCGGTGGAGCGGGGCGGCGAGGCGCTGGCTGGGCCGAGTCTGTTCGGCGTTGTCGGCCGCCACGCCAGCGCGGTTCCGGACTTTCGATACTCCCCGGCCAACCGGCGCGCCGATCTGACGTTCGACGAGCCGACGCTTGACCGTTACATCTCCAATCCGCAGGCGATGATCCCCGGCACGGTGATGGCCTATCCGGGCCTGAAGGATTCGACCAGGCGCAGCGACCTCATCGCGTTTCTCGCGACGCAGAAATAGTGCGGCCGGCCCGGTCGCGGCCATCCGATGGGCGTCGTTCAGCGCCTACCTGAGTGTCTCCAGGTAGGCGATCAGGTCGGCGCGCTTCGTTGCGTCCTTCACCCCGGAATAGGTCATGATCGTGCCGGGAACAACGGCCCTGGGCGTTTCGATGTACTTGTCGAGGGTGGCGGGTTCCCACGTGATATTGGCGCGGATGTTGGCGGGCGAGTAGTGGAACCCGGGCGCGCTGCCGGTCTTGCGCCCGACCACGCCGAACAGGGTGGGGCCGATCGAGTTTCTGCCCGGCGCGACTGTGTGGCAGATGCTGCATTGCGACTTATACACGGCCTGGCCGTCAGCCGGGTCCGCGGCCCAGGCGCCGCCCCCCAGCGCTGGCGCCGCAATTCCGCCGGCGATTGCAAGGAGCCGGACCAGGGCACGAATACGGTGGTGTGACATCACTCGTACTCCTGTTCGGTTTATTGCGCGGGTGGCAGCCTGGCGTGCAGATAGTCGCCGATCACCAGCACCATCGGCACCAGCAGCTCCAAATCGTTGAGCGAATCGGCCGCCGCCGTCTGCGCGAAGTCGATGCCGTCGGCGTCGTTGGCAGTGCGCGCGGCTTCCAGCAGCAGGTTCAGCTCGTCGATCATCGTCGCATGTTCGACGTAGATCTGTTCCTGCTCCGCCCTGACCCGGTCGGTCATCGGGATCGCCCATCGCATGTCCGGCGTAACCTTGCCTTCGGACATCGGCAGCAGCAGGGTCAGCGGCGGCAGGATGAACGCCTGCTCGCGCGCGGTGTGTTGCTTATAGAGCTCCAGCACCTTGCGCGCCTGCGGTCCGACCGGCGGGGGGCGCTCGACGAGTTTCGCAAGCCGCGCCAGCGTCTCCTGGTGCTCTACCATCAGGGATTGCGGGATGTCCCTCGCTTGCGGGGCCGGCTGTGCGGAGGCCGGTCCGAGGAGACTGGCCGTTCCGAGGGCCAGGAGAAAAGCGATCGTCGTTATGCTGGCCGCTCCAGGTCGCATGGCGCTCACTCCACTGGTGTTGGTCGGGCCTTCCCGGCAGCGCGGACTGCCGAGCGCACGACAACTCGCCTCAGAAAAGCACGGTCCAAAGTGCGAGCCCGCCGCCGGCGAACACCGCAGCCGCCGCCACGATCGCCGCCAGTCCATTGCCGTTCATCCGGACTCCGGCGAGCATGAGCACGAAGCCAAGCACGAGAAACAGGATCAGGTCGGCAAGGCCCTGGGTGATCCAGTGATGTCCGGTCAGAGACATCATGAAGCGGAAGACCGGCGGGTAGGCGTCCTTGACGCAGGCGAGGCCGGTGTTGAACAGGATGCTCACAGCCGCCGACAGGCCGAACGCCGTCGCAGCCACGCTTAGCTTTGTGCGATCGCGAATTGCGTCTTCCTGGACGATTGCGCCTCCGCCGCTGATGCGGCTCATTTCGCCCTCCATTGCATGAGGGAGAGCTTCGCGCCATGGTCGATCACGATGCCGGCGCCCTCGATGGCCAGCCCGTTCACCACGATCAAGGCGGCGACCACCAGCACCATGGTCCGCGCGCCCTTGTTTGCAGCGAGGTTGGCGGCGGCGACGATCGGCAGGTACAGCGCCAGGATCGCCGGGATGAAGAACAGGTGCTCTTTCGTCTCCATGAACAGGTCATGGGCGAACGGCCAGGGACCATTCAGAATCAGCGCCTTGTCCACGCTGTAATGCGTGATGTACCAGTAGCCGCCCAGGCCCCATGCCAGCACCATGAACAGCGGGACAATCAGCGCCGCGCGGCGGATGCGCACCCGGTTGGACTCGCTCGCATTGAGCACCTCCACGAAGACCCACAGCGCGCTCAAGATTCCCAGCACGCCGAACGTCGGGTGGGCAAACAGGATGATATCGGTCACCAAGTCTCCCCGTGCCCCAGCATCAGGGGCCTCAATTGGCGTGTAGCGCCTTATGCGCTGACACCATAAGGGGTGGGCGACCGATCTCCAAATCGCGCGGATTGGGGCACGTTCGGCGGAACCGAACGATATCCGTCCAGCTTGCGCTGCCGGTAAGCGGTGGACTCGATTGGCTGGCTTCGCGACGCAGCCCCGCCGGGCTGCGCCGCTTCGAAGCCGGTCAGGCCTTGGGCGCGAAGGCGCCGCACCAACCGTTGGGGCTGATTTTCCCCTCAACGACGTTGCAGGAATCTGGCGCGACGAAGTTCGCGCAGACGCTACAATGCTGGCCGTTGGCGTTGGGCTTCTCCTGGTACTGCACCAATTCCTTCTTGATCTTCTCCTGCGCTGCTGCGCGGCGCGAAAGGGCAACCCCCGCGGCCCCGGCGGCAACGACGCCCAGTCCTGCCTGGAGAACCTTACGGCGAGAGGCTTGCGGCTTGTCGTCCTGCTTCACGTACGTAACCCCCTGTTGTGCGATAGATGCTCGTTCTGCGTCCGACACCGGAGAGGCAATCGCTGCCCCCATTGGGTCGAACCGTCGGACACGGCTCGACGCCCTGAATGCGCCTACTTGAGAGTCGAGAGGTAGGCGATCAGATCAGCCCGCTTGGCGGCATTGCCGGCAACGGAATCCGGCAGCCCCGGAAACGTCATCTTGGTGCCAGGCACGATCTTCTGCGGGTTTTCGATATACTTATCGAGCTGCGCCGGGGTCCAGATCAGATGCGCCGCGGCGTTGGCAGGCGAATAGTTATAGCCCGGAACGGATGTGGTCGGGCGGCCGACCACACCAAACAAGGGCGGTCCGACGATGACTTTACCCGGCAAAGGCGAGTGGCAGATGCTGCAGTTCTGCTTAAAGACCTGCTTCCCGGCATCCGGATCGCCGCCCGCCCAGGCGGCCGTGACAGGCAGGGACATCAGCGCTGCTCCGACCGCGAATCGCAGCCATCGGAGCGGATAAGAACGGGCTTGCGGCATCAACGAATCCTCCCTTTGCGTTATTGATTGGTTCCGAGCTTGGCGCGCAGGTACTCACCGATCAGCAGCACGGTCGGCTCACCCACCTCGTCGTCGTTCAGCAGGTCGCCTGTGCACTCGCGGGCGATGCCGGAGGCCTCCGGGTCGTTTGCATCTTCTCCTGCGTTGAACAGCGCGGTCAGCGCCGCGGTGATCGCTTCGTGCTCCTTGGTGTTCTGGGGCTGCTCGGCCTTGACCTGGTCGATCAGCGGGAGTGCCCACTTCATGTCAGAGGTAACTTTGCCCTCGGCCAGCAGCGGCAGCAGCGTCAGCGGCGGCAGTGCGACTTCCTTGTCGTGATCAAGGTGTGGCTTGATCAGTTCGAGCGCCTTCTGCGCGGCTGGGCCAACCGGCGCAGGCTTCTGAGCCAACCTGGTGAGCTTCCCGATGACCTCCTCATGCTCGAAGGCTTCGGATTGCGGAACCGGCCGCTGTTGCGGCTGGTCCGCGGCGCGTGTCGCCACGACGGTGGTTGCAACTGCACCGAGAAATACCGATGCAGCGATAAGGCTCGTCCTTCGGTCCATTCCGTTCACCCCTTTTGCCTCGGTGATCGAGGCCTTGTCCGTTTCTTCCCAGCCCACCAATCAACCGGTTGGCGCAGCGTCGCGAGCGTCCATTATATGCGGGCCATCGCAAGCTTTGATAGCCACTCCATGGAGTTTCCCTGGGATTCCGGTCGATGCGACACTCCTGGATGTCGATGGCTCTGGTCATCGGTTGCCGTGACATTGCCAAGACCGGAGCCGTGTGCCGTGCCGCAGAGCGCGACGTCGGACAGTGATCGTTCGACGATGTCGAGACAAGGGTTGCATCGCGCGTGCGTCGTCCGCCGTGACTCGTTGCACGCTGCGTTCAGGCAACATTCCGCACTGCAACAAGACTTCCAGATCGCGATGCGCCGAGTGAACGCAGTTTGCCTCGATGGCCATCAGCCTCGCGCCTGCCCTGGTGTTTCCTACCCATTGGTATCTAGCCCGTGCGATTTCCCGGTTTCCTTGATCTAGATCAAGGCACGAGATGGGTTTCGGCACCGAAACTGGTCGCAATTTAACGGGAGGTTAACGACGTGCGTCATTTCCAAACGCGGTGCGCCTGTCTCGGGGCCACCCTGGTCGCGGTCCTTCTGCTGGACGCATCGCCCAGCCAGGCCGTCCCGAACTTCGCCATGCAGACTGGCCAGCCCTGCATTATGTGCCATGTCGGCGGATTTGGGCCTCAACTCACGCCCTTCGGCCGCGCCTTCAAGATCGGCGGCTACACCCAGGATGGAGGTACCGGGTGGGAGCAGTACATGAGGGTGTCGGCGTTCGTGCAAGGCTCCTTCACCAACACCCAGTCGTCGCTCCCGCAAGGCACGCAGCCGCAGCACTACGGCACCAACAATAACTTCTCGCTGGATCAGGTGAGCGTCTTCCTGGCCGGTCGCGTGACGGAGCACACCGGTGGCTTCATGCAATTCACGTGGCAAGATACCAACAACCAGGTCTATTGGGATAATACAGATCTTCGGCCGTACACGACTGAGATCGACATCGGCGACCACGAGTTAAGAATTGGGACTTCGGTCAACAATGGGCCGACCGTGCAGGATCCGTACAACACGACCTATGCATGGGAGTACCCGTATTACCTATCGGCATTGGCTCCGCAGCCTTCAGCCACCCCGTCCATATACGACTTCGCGCGCAATTCCATTGGCTATACAGCTTATGCTTGGTATGATCGAAGCCTGTATGTAGAGGCCGGTGGATACACAACGCTTAGTACATGGTCCCTCGCAAGGATCGGTAACGATCTCGGCCCGGGTAGTACGCAGGGCGTTGCTCCCTATCTTCGGGTCGCCTACGAGTGGGACTGGAACGATCAGGCTGCCTATATCGGCGCACTGTATTTTCAGTCTAACGTCAACCCGACGACGACTGGCCCGTGGGACAGCACCGGCGCTTTTGGCCGGGACCACTACCGGGACTACGCCGTGGACTTCGGCTACCAGTTCATCGGTAACGGGACACACCGCGTCAACCTGATGGGCATCGTCACCTATGAAAACCAAAATCTGGAAGGAACCACTGCCGCTTACAACGCCGCGAATCCAGGCAGCATTTACGGCCCGCACACGAATCTCACCAAATCTAACCTGACGGCCTCGTACTGGTACCAAAACACATATGGTGTGACGGCGAACTGGGCGAAATGGTGGGGTTCGTACAACCCGGTTCTATTCTCCCCCAGCCCGGTCTACGGCAGCGCCAACGGCAAGCCGAACAGCAATGCCTTCGTCCTGGAAGCGGACTGGGTGCCGTTCGGCAAGGAAGACTCCTGGCTGCGGCCGTGGGCCAACCTGAAGATCGGGCTGCAGTACACCATCTGGACCCAGTTCAACGGCGGCGGCAGCAACTACGATGGCTACGGCCGCAATGCGTCCGGCAACAACACGATCTTCCTATACGCCTGGACAGCCTTCTAGCACGGGCGAGACTTGACGAAGGCCGGGGAGCGCAGGTCGCCTCCCCGGTCTTCGTACGTTTGGGCTTGCGTCGCGGTGCAAGCGATGCGCTCGGCAGGCAGCGTTACTGCTGCTTGGTGCGTGGTCGACCTACGGATAATCGCTCGCTGATGCGCGCGCCCTGCAGTGAAGTGTTGTCCGTGTGCCGCAACCGCAGCGCGATCCGCCGCTCGCTGAAAGCTCCGCGCCGTACGCAGCCGGCCCCAGCTTACCGCAGGCGCGGCGGCGCCGATGCGGAGACGGCGAGCGTTCCGCTCAGCCGCGCCAGTCGCCCGCGTCCGGTCCTGCGAACGGTCGGTCACAGCCATCTGCGCTCGCCGCCGGTTCGATGACCCTGCGGCTGCCCTGCGGTGGGGCAACAGCGGGCGGGCGGTGGGGCACCAGCGGGGCGAGGCAGCAGCGCCCGGTGAGTGCTGACCGAACGCCAGGAGCCCTCCCCGAAAGGCACGGACCTCCATCCCAAGGCGGCCCGCGACGAAACCGAACAAGAAGGCAGCAGCCACAGAATCCGCAGGCTCCAAAGCGCGGGTATCGCAGTCACCACGCGGCCACCGGAGCGGCGGATATCGGCACCGCGAGTTCAAGGGTTGCCACACGCGCCGAAATAAGCTCAATAGAGTTCATGGACCGGGATCTGAAGACCCGCGGCAGCGAAAAAGCCGCAAGTTCATCCCAGTGATGGACGTCCATTCTCCAAGGGGCAGCATTCCTACGCTGCTGGTCGGGCTCTACTCCGAGCTACGGCGCCGTCCCATACGCGATTGTGGCAATATTTAGGCAGGGAGCGGCATGAGCACGAAAACCCGTCTATTGGATTGGATAACTGCGCGCTGGCACCTTCCAGGCGTAGCGGCAGCGATGCTGTTGGCCTGCACGCCGGGCCATGCGCAAACCGCCGCCGGAGAACGTACCGAGGGCTCACGACCCTCACTTATCGAGGCCGGCGCGGCGTCGTACTACGGCCGGGCGCACCAGGGAAAGCGCACCGCGTCCGGCTCGACGTTCGAGCAGAACGGGCTGACCGCGGCGCATCCCTGGCTGCCGTTCGGCAGCCGGATACGGGTCACGCTGGAAGAAACCGGCCGGTCCGTTATCGTCACGGTGACCGACCGGCTGTATTCACGGCGTAGAATCATAGACTTGTCGCTGGGGGCCGCCCGCTCGCTGGGCATGCTCCGCCAGGGCGTCGCCATGGTGGCGCTCACACCAGCCTGACGTCTCCAGCGGCCTAGCGTCCCCAGCCGGCGCCAGGCCGGCCGCGACCGGGAGGAAGGGGATCGGCGTCACAGGGTGCTGAGTGGTGTGCCCGACGTTGTTTCCCATGTCGCGGAAATGATCAAATCAATGATCGCAGCGCTTGCCGTGCTGCTCAGCGTCCCGGCTACCGCCGAGGCGCCTCGGACGGGTGCGGCCGCGTATGGCGACTGGCGCAGCGACGCGCCCGGGGTTGTCCGCCACATAACCCCGGACGCGCTTCCAGCGCCCGACGCCAGCGCTTCCGCGTCCCGGTTTCCCTCGGTCGTCGAGCAGCCCGAGGATGCGGCGTTGCGCGTGCCGGCCGGCTTCCGGGTGACGCTGTTCGCCTCGGGCCTCGACCGGCCACGGACCTTGCGCGTGGCGCCCAACGGGGATTTGTTCGTGGCGGAGGCGGGCGCCAACCGGGTACGTGTGTTCCGCACCCCGGATGGCGGGGACCAGGCTGGGCAGTCCGCCATATTCGCGGCCGGGCTGCAGTCGCCGTTCGGAATCGCGTTCTGGCCGCCGGGGCCGGAGCCACGGTTCGTCTATGTGGCGGCGACCGACAAGGTGGTGCGGTTCCCCTATCGGGATGGCGACCTGACCGCGCGCGGCGAGCCGGAGACGGTCGTTCCCTCCCTTCCGACGGGCGGGCACCGGACCCGCGACGTGGTGTTCTCGCCCGACGGCCAGCGGATGTTCGTCTCGGTCGGCTCGGAGACCAACGTCGCGGCCTCGCTGCGCGGACGCGACGCCGCCGCAAACGCGGCCTGGGACGCGGCGCATGGCCTCGGTGCCCCGTGGGGTGACGAAACCGGCCGCGCCCAGGTGCGCTCGTTCGATCCCAGCGGCGGCAACGGGCATCTTTACGCCACCGGTTTGCGCAACTGCGTGGCAATGGCAATCCAGCCGGCAACCGGTGAGTTATGGTGCGCGGTGAACGAGCGGGACGGGCTCGGCGACGACCTGCCGCCGGATTATGCGGCCTCGGTGGAAGAGAGCGCCTTCTACGGCTGGCCCTGGTACTACATCGGTGCACACCAGGACCCCCGCCTGGCGAACGCCCGCCCCGACCTGCAGGACAAGGTCACCGTGCCCGACGTGCTGATCCAGCCGCACTCCGCCCCGCTCGGGATCGCCTTCTATGACGGGCCGATGTTCCCCTCCGCGTACCGCGGCGATGCGTTCGTGGCCCTGCACGGCTCCTGGAACCGCGCACGCCGGACCGGATACAAGGTCATCCGGCTGCGCTTCGCGAACGGCAGGCCCACTGGGGAGTACGAGGATTTCCTGACCGGCTTCGTGGTGTCCGACCGGTCGGTGTGGGGTCGCCCGGCCGGCGTAGCGGTGGCGCATGACGGGGCGCTGCTGGTCAGCGAGGACGCCAACGGCACGGTTTGGCGTGTCGCCAGCGAGCGCTGACCCGGTGCGCGGGGACGGGAGAGTCGTCCGTCGGGTGGCTTATCCCGGTGCCAGCCGAGGCCAGAGGGACCGCCCAATGGAACGCCCTATGGAACGGCACGGCGGGGAGCGCAGGGCCGTGATTGGCCAGCGGGCGCTACCGGCCACGGCCGGCATTACCCGGCGATCTGCGGCGGCTGCGCGACCTCAGGCGCCTCGCTGGTATCGGCGAACACCTCCTGGCGAATGATGCGCTCCGTGACCTCGTTCAGGTAGACGCAGAGCGCCTGGTTCAACTGCTCGAATTCTGGCCACAGCACCTGGTCGATGAACGAGCGCGGCGCGCGTACCAGGACAGTGGTGTAGCGCTGGCGCCGGTAGCGGTATGGGTTCAACCCGTAGCGCCGGCTCAAGGCGACGAACAGCTTGCGCGACCACTGGTCCGGCATCGAGAACTGCATCTCGGTCGCCGGGTCCTTGCGCTCGATCTCCTTCAGGCGGGCACGTAAACGCGACAGCGCGGCTTCGGCCGCGAGCCGCTCCCCGATCGTCCCGGCGCCGGCGAACAGCGCTTCGATCTTGCGGAGTTTGTCGCGAAGCTGATCTTCCGGCAACATCGCGCTCAGGCCGCCCAGGTGGCTGGTTTGGCTGCCTCGGGTTTGGCCGATTGGCGGAGCAGCACCACCCGCTCGGCCGACTGGCCAAAGAAATGATGGCCCGACCCGCCTTCCGACAGCGTATCGAGGAACCTGTCGGGCGCCGTGACACGCACGCCACCCAGAATATCCACACCACGCCGGAGGAACGCATCGGGCAGCAGTCCGACCGTCGGGCCCACGACGACGACGCGTGCGTCCGGACGGCACAGGAGCAGCAAATCCTCCAGCGTGTCGTTGAGCAGCGTGGTCCCGGTGATCAGCACCACGTCGCCGTGCGGGATGACGCTGGCGGCCTCGGCGGCCGGGCGGAAATGCGGCAGCTCCTCCGGTTTCAGCATGGCCGGGTTGAGTTCCAGCACGGTGTAGCTCGACTGCAGCCGCTTGAGCGCACGCAGGAAAGGGACGAACGCGCCCACCAGCACGACGTGCTCCCCGGGGCCGATCGCCGCCGCATCGAAGGCGTCGATGCCGGTGCGCAGCTCGGCCGCCGGATGCGGGCGACGCCGCCAGCTTGCGTCGGCGAGCGCATTCAGGACCGCGACGCCGACCGCGCGTCGTATGGCATGCGGCGATGCCGCCTCCACGAGCAGGTCGCGCGCGGGCCGGCCGCGCAGCGCGCCGGAAAACGCCAGCGTGGCGACCGAGCCTGGGCAGCAGGCCGCATCCGGCCGGTAGTTCACCGGCGTTGCGCAGGCCCCCGCCGTGCCGGTGCTGAGCGCCGCGCCGGTGAAAAACAGCCCGATCACCACGCGTTCGACGGTGATCCGGTCCAGGTCGGACCCCAGTATCCGCTCGGCTTCGGCAATGGTCTCCGCCAGGATGCCTTCTGTCTGCATGCCACGCTCCGGTCTCGGCCAAGCCTATAGCGGTCCCGCCGTGCCGCCTCCAGCGCAACCTTCCGCGCCCAGTGGCCCCGCTGCCTGGACCCGGTTTGTTTCATCCGATTCATTTCTTAGAAAGGAAACGCTACCAAGGTAATAACGGCGTCCGGTGGGGCGCAGAATCGACCAGGACGGCCGGCAATCGGACCATTCCGATGCAACTGATGCAGACGCACAACCGAGTCAGACTTGCCCTTCTCGGGTTCACCAGCATTGCGTTTGCCAATGTTGCGGCCGTGCTTGTCACGACAGGGGACCTGGCTGCCGACAGGCAGGGTTACGCTCTCCCGGCCGGACTCGGCCAATCCTGGCTCATCGCGACCCCGGTCTGTCTGTTTTTCCTGCCTGTCGCCCTGGCAGTGATGAGCTGCGCCTGGTGGGCGACCGGAAGGCGGCGGGCCGAGGAGCGACGCGGTCACAGGAACGGTCTTCGCCTGGAGTCGGCCCTGGAAAACATGGCCAATGGCCTTTGCCTGTTCGATGCCTCAGGCAAACTCACGCTGGCGAACAAGCGATTTGGCGAGATCTTCGTCCTCCAGGCTGGCGCGGTGTGCCCCGGCATGCGCTACAAGGACCTGCTCCGACTCATGTGGGATGCCGGGGGCCTTGATGGGCCGAGCTTCGAGGCTGCGTCCGAGGAGCGGCTGGCTTGCGTCCGCCGCCGCGAGCCGGTCGCCTGGACGGATCGCCTGCGTGATGGCCGTCTGATCCAGACGCATCAGCAGCCGATCCCCGACGGGGGCTGGATCGCCACCTGCGAGGACGTCACCGAGCGGCATCAGGTCCGGGAGCGCGTCGCCTTCCTCTCCAGCCACGACGCCATAACCGGCCTGCCCAATCGTGGGCGCTTTCTGAAGACGGCGGGAGAACTGATGGCCAAGGGGCGGCGTGTGGCGATCCTGGCCATCGATCTCGACCACTTCAAGCGGGTCAACGAGACGCTCGGCCACAGCTTTGGCGATGCGGTGCTCGGCGCGGTCGGCAAGCGCCTGCTCAACAGCGTGCGGGACCAGGATGCCGTTGCGCGGGTCGGCGGCGACAAATTCGCCGTGGCGCTGGTGTCGCCGGACTCGCCGGCCGTCGTCGCCGCCGCGGCAAACCGGATCATCAGGTCGCTGAGCGATCCGTACAGCCTCGATGGGCGTCACGTGGTCCTTGGCGCGAGTATCGGCATCGCTGTCGCCGGCGCTACGGCGGACGCCGAGAATTTATTGGTCCAGGCGAACCTGGCACTCTGTTTCGCCAAGTCGGACGAGCGAGGCACAGGTCGCTTCTTCGAAGAGGGCATGCAGCAAAGCATGCGGATTCGTCAGGAATTTCAGTCGGATTTGCGCAAGGCGCTGGAGAACGGGGAGTTCGTTCTGTTCTACCAGCCGCTGGTGGACGCCCGGTCCGGCGAGCTGACCGGGTTCGAGGCGTTGATTCGCTGGTCGCACCCTCGCCGTGGACTGGTGCTGCCGGGTGAGTTCATCCCGATTGCCGAGGAAATGGGCCTGATCACCGCTATCGGCGCCTGGGTGCTGCGCCGTGCCTGCGCCGATGCCGCAAGCTGGCCGTCCGGCCTGACGATCGCCGTAAACGTCTCCCCGATGCAATTCAAGCAGCCCGATCTGGTTCAGATGGTGGGTGCGGCACTGGCCGCGGCGGGCCTCGCGGCGGCCCGCCTGGAGCTTGAGATCACGGAGTCTGTCATGCTCCAGGAGACCGCGGCGACAGTGGCCGTCCTGCATGAATTGCGTGCGCTCGGCATTCGGATTGCCATGGACGATTTCGGGACCGGTTATTCGTCGCTGTCCTACCTGAGCAGTTTTCCGTTCGATAAGGTAAAGATCGACCGGAGCTTCACGGCCAATCTCGGCAGCAAGCGAGAAGCGAATGCGATTGTCCAAGCCGTCACGGGACTGGCCGGCAATCTGGGGATTCGGTCTCTCGCCGAGGGCGTGGAGACCTGGCAGCAGGTCGAGCAATTGCAGGCTCTGGGTTGCGACGAGATGCAAGGCTACCTGTTCGGCCGGCCGCAACCTGTCGCGGAGGTCGAGCACATGGTCGCTGCAGGCAGTCCTGTCGCGCCACACAGTTCGGCGGGGAGAGGCAGGACGATCGAGTGTGTCGTTGCGAACTGATTGCGGGCGGCACCTGTCCGATGACCGCGCCCGCGGCCGACCGCTCATCCTATGAACGGCGCCGGACGGATCGCCTTCCGCCTTCTCTCGGTCAGTGCGCCACCGTCCGGCCTGGCGGATCTGCGTCCCTCGAAGAACTTACGCGGCGGCAAGCGACACACGCCCGGCGTGTCCGCCCAGGCCGCTGGCGCTTCCAGCATCAGCCCGACAACTTCCTGGCGGCGCCTTGCCTCCCTTGGTCAGCCAGCCAGCCAGCCAGCCAGCGCCTCCGGCCCCCGGTGCACGGCTTCCAAAGTCTGCCTGCGGCCCCGTTTTGCGGCGGCGTTGGTGACCCGGTCCATTGCCTCCGCGATGTCTGTTTCCGTTGTCCTGGCGGTCGCGTCTTCGCTGCCGAGCGCCTTCAGCGCCTTCAGCTCGTTCATGGAAGCGGCCTTCGCATGCCCAAGTTCGCCCATGTTCCCCTCCAAGGCGGCATCGCCGCCGCTTTTGCGAATGTGCCGAAGCAAGCTCGCCATCGCCGCTCAATACTTAAGCGATGCCGGAGGGAGATCTCTGGTAAAACCGCGGGTCGCCACGAAAGCTGTCTCGTGCCCGGCGGTCGTTGGGGAAACTTGAAAAGGTTGTAAATGGCTTGGCTCGAATAACGCGTCGGGCGAGACGGCTCGCAGTTTGGCCGGGAACCTGTTCTCGCCTTACCGACGCACTCGCTTCCATCCTCGTCAGGGCGATCCCGTCCAATCGACAGCGCCGGGCCGCATAGCCGCAGACCTGGTCCAACCATGCACGGTCCGGCCAACCGACAAGCCAGAGCCGCCAATGCGGCGACCCGTAGGTCGTGAGCCGGCTGGAGGCCCGAACCACCAAACCGCGCAGGCCACCTCTGCCTGGCGGAGGGCAGCGAGGGGGCTTCGACGCTAAACTGGTTGGCGGTATCGCCGGGCGGGTGCTGACCGTGGCCCCTAACGCCTGCCTGCTCCAGACTCCGCCACGAAAGGCTTTGCCAGTGGTCCGATGGGCACCGCCAACGTCCGAGTGAGCGGCTTGAACATGTTGGCCGCATCTGCCTTCTTCAGGAATCCTTCACGCAACCGTTCCAGGCGGCGGAGGTGCGTCCTTCTATCGCTGCCATTCAGCATCATGGACTCCGACCGAGGTCTCAACGAGGCATCAAGATATCGCGACTGGGGTCCCTCAAGAATCCGTACTTGTCCGGATCGCGGGAGGCACTTTTAGCGGCGGATCCAGACGCGCTCGCCCGGCCCGTCGAACACGCTGGTGCCCCAGCGCAGCAGCCACGAGGCTCCCAGTTGGCCGAACGCCTTGTCGAACGTCGCAATCCCGCCGCAGGCCAGGTCGGTTTTCACTTGCAGCACCGGCGGCGGGTATACGCCGACGGGTTCGCCGCCGAGCGTTTTCACGGTGAGCGAGGCCGTATCAATCTGCCAATACTCGTTGATCCCCCGACCGTCGCAGCCGAGCGTCGGCGGACCGTTCGCCGGGTGCATGGTGACGCCTGCCGCGCGCAACTCTGCGATCAATGCGCCGTTTGCTTGAACGACCCTCGGCTCGAGTTCATCGTCAAAGCCCGTGTCCATCTGCACCGGGAAAACGACGGGGCCGATTTGCAGACCGACGACCGGCACAATCGGGCTGCCGGGTTCCGATCGGTGCGGCGTGGTGTCGTCGCCATGCAATCCGATTTCAACGAAGCCCGCGTTCCGCAGCGTGGCCGGATCGCAGACCGCGGTCCCGACAACGGCGAAGGCTGGCCTCGCCTCGTAGTGGAACTCAATCACGCCCAGGCTCAGGAAGTCCGTGCCGATACGGCCCCGCTGGCCGCCGGCGGGGCCACGATATCCGCCCATGTCTTCCGCCACGAATCGTCCGCCCGTCGCGATGGGGAGCGAGAAGCCTGACAGGGTGGCACTGCCGCCCGCGGG
>Ga0302198_10000920_pt1 | contig 32669 bp, 24 predicted proteins | sample II_Bog_N2_2_FD_193521 | JGI IMG/M metagenome (GOLD analysis project Ga0302198, IMG submission 193521) | Peat permafrost microbial communities from Stordalen Mire near Abisko, Sweden - II_Bog_N2_2 | ecosystem: Environmental > Terrestrial > Soil > Wetlands > Peat | place: Sweden: Abisko...
GCCCTGGATCGGGCCAGGGCGATAGAGCGCGTTCAGAGCCGTCAAATCTTCGATGCGCCCCGGCTGATAGCGGCGCAGAATGTCGCGCATCCCAGGCGATTCGAACTGAAAGACGCCGCTTGTCAGGCCCTTGCCGAAAATCTCGTAGGCCTTCGCATCGTTGACCGGCAGATCGTCCAGCACCAGCTTCACGCCGTGACGCCGGTCGATCATCTTGAGAGCTTCGTCGATCAGCGTGAGAGTGGTCAGCCCCAGAAAATCCATCTTGAGAAGCTGCAGCTTGTCAAGACCGTTCATGTCGTACTGGGTGACGATTTCCTCTTTATTCGTGCGCGAAAGCGGCACCAGAGTCTTCAGCGGTTCAGGCGAAATCACCACGCCCGCCGCGTGTACCGACGAATTGCGCGCGAAACCTTCCAGCCGCTGCGCCACATCCAGTACTTCCTGTACGCGCGGATCTTTCCGCGCCAGTTCGGCGAAGCCCGGTTCCTGTTCGATCGATTCCTTCAGCCCGATATTCAGAACGTTCGGCACCAGCTTCGTGATGCGATCCACATCCGCGAAGCTCATATCGAGCACGCGCCCCACGTCTTTGATCGCCGCCCGCGCGCCCAGCGTATTAAACGTGATGATCTGCGCTACCTGCTCGCGGCCGTACTTTTCAGTCACATACTGAATCACTTCCCCGCGCCGGTTCATGCAGAAATCGATATCGATATCGGGCATGCTGATGCGCTCGGGATTCAGAAAGCGTTCGAACAGCAGCCCGTACTGCAACGGATCGATATCGGTAATCGACATCGCATAACTCACCAGACTGCCCGCCGCCGATCCGCGCCCCGGCCCCACCGGAATGCCCTTCGACTTCGCATAGCGGATGAAATCCCAGACAATCAGAAAATAGCCGGAGAACTTCATCTGCTGGATCATTTCGATCTCGCGTTCCAGCCGTTCGATGTAAGCCGGAATATCGAAGCGCAGCAATCCTTCCGCGTGCATCGCTTCCAGACGCGTTCGGCGCTTGTCGAAACCCTCGCGTGCCATCTGCGCGAAAAACGAATCCGTCGTGTGCGTCTGCGGAATATCGAAACGAGGGAACGGGTCCTTGACCTTATCCATCCTGATCTGGCAGCGCTGCGCGATTTCCCACGGACGATTCACGGCGTCTTCCAGTTCGCCGAACATCGCCATCATTTCTTCGCGCGACTTCAGATAAAACTCCGGATGGTCCCAGTGCATCCGGTTCGGGTCCGACATCGTCTTGCCCGTCTGGATGCACATCAGGATTTCGTGCGCCCGCGCATCGTCCCGCCGCAGATAATGCGAATCGTTCGTCGCCACCAGCGGAATTCCGCTCTCGATCGAGAGCCGATTCACCTGCGGCGTCAGCCGCTTATCCTGTTCCAGGCCGTGATCCTGAATTTCCAGAAAGAAATTCTCTTTGCCGAACAGGTCGCGATACTCGTAGGCCATCCGCCGCGAATCGTCGTATTTGTCGTTGAGAATATTCTCGTTGACATCGCCGCGCAAACAGGCCGAGAGGCAAATCAGGCCTTTGGAATGCCGCGAAAGCAGATCCTTATCGATCCGCGGCTTGTAATAAAACCCTTCCAGATACGCCGTCGAGACCAGGTTGATCAGGTTGCGGTAACCTTCCTGGTTCTCGCAAAGCAGAACCAGATGGTGATACCGATCGGTGTCGGTGCGCGTCTTCATCCCGTCGCGCGAAACGTACACTTCGCACCCGATCACGGGATGGATGCCATTCGCCTTCGCGGCGTTATAAAACTTCACCGCGCCAAACAGATTCCCGTGATCCGTCATCCCCACCGCCGGCATTTTCTGCCCGGCGACGACCTTCATCAGTTGCTCGATTTCGCACGCTCCATCGAGCAGCGAATAGTCGGTGTGGTTGTGTAAATGGACGAACGGGTTCACGGCCATAAAAAGTAGTAAGCGTTGACCGGGGGAGGTGTCTCTATTCTATCCGGCCACCGTGCACACCCGCCGCGGGCCACTCGGAATTGCCCACAGAACATCGGGGAGGAGTGAAACGTATCGCCTCGCGCCGCCACTAAGTCGTGATGTTTTAGCTCTGATACGCTAATATTACGTTAGTTAGCTTCAGTACGTTTGGCCATTTTAAGCATGCCCGATAATAATCCGCTTCTTGCTATCGCATTTTTCGTCCCCTTTGACAGGGTTCGCGCCGAACACGTGGAACCAGGCGTCGCGCAATTACTGACCGATGCCGGTAAACGTATCGAGGCAATCGTGGCCGATCCGGCGTCCCGTACCTATGCCAATACGATGCTGGCGCTGGAAAAATCGACGGAAAACCTCGATTACGCTCTGAGCGTCGTCCGCCATCTGGAGGCCGTTGCCACGTCTCCCGAACTGCGGGCCGCATGGAACGCCGTCGAACCGGAAACCAGCGCATTCTATTCGCGCATTCCCCTCAACCAGGGGCTTTGGAATCAATTAAAGGCCTATGCGGCAACCGACGAAGCGAAGGCGCTCACCGGCGCACGCCTGCGTTTTTTAACCAAAACTCTCGACTCTTTCCGTCGCTGCGGCGCCGAACTCGACGTGGCCGGCAAGACGCGGCTCGCCGAAATCGATGTGGAACTTTCGAAATGGACAACAAAATTCTCTGAAAATGTTCTGGATTCCACGAATTCATGGGAGCTGAATATTTCCGACGAGGCCAGCCTTGCCGGTCTGCCACCCAGCGCTATGGCAGCGGCTCGCCAGAGCGCGGAATCGAAAGGCCAGCCCGGTTGGCGATTTACCCTGCAGGCGCCCAGCTTCACCCCCGCCATTACCTACCTGCACGATGCCGCGATCCGCGAGCAGCTGTATCGCGCCAACATCGCGCGCGCCACCGAACCGGAGCGCGACAATCGCCCCATCATCGTCCGCATCCTCGAATTACGCCGTGAAAAATCCAGACTCCTCGGCTTCTCCGATTTCGCCGATTTTGTGGTCTACGATCGCATGGCCCACACCGGCGCGCGCGCCATGGCCTTCCTCGACGATCTGAAGACCCGCACCGATCCCGCCTTCGCCCGCGAGAACGCCGCGCTCGAAGCCTTCGCCGGCCGCAAGCTCAACCCCTGGGACGTCAGCTATTACTCCGAACTCCAGCGCCGCAAGCTATACGAATTCGATGAAGAGCAGCTTCGCCCCTACTTCCCCGCTGCGCGCGTGGTCGAAGGCATGTTCGCGATTGTCGAAAAGCTGTATGGCATTCAGGTGCGTTCCCGCTCAGACGTTCCCGTGTGGCATCCCGACGTTCGCTACTACGAGGTTTACGACGGCGACAATCTTCTGCTGGGCGCTTTCTACGCCGATTGGTTTCCCCGCGAAACCAAACGCGATGGCGCCTGGATGGACGGCTTCATCACCGGCGTCGATACGCCTGAGCGCTTTGAGCCGCACGTCGGCTGCGTCTGCGGCAACCTGACGCCACCGATCGGCGATATGCCCGCGCTTCTGACCCATCGCGAGGTGGAAACGATTTTCCACGAATTCGGCCATCTGCTGCATCACGTCCTCAGCCGCGTGGAAGTGAAGAGCCTGGCCGGCACCGCGGTCGCCTGGGATTTTGTCGAACTCCCCAGCCAGATCATGGAAAACTGGTGCTGGGAGCGCGAAGCTCTCGACATGTTCGCGCGTCACCATCAGACCGGCGTCACAATTCCCGAAGATCTCTTCCGAAAGATGGTGGGTGCCCGCACTTATCGCGGCGCCAACGTGCAGATGCGCCAGCTCGGCTTTGGCTTTGTCGATCTCAAGCTGCATCGCGAATACGATCCCGCGCGCGATGGCGATGTTTGCCGCTACGCCCGCGCCATCCTGCAACAGTTCAATCCGGCCATTTTGCCGGAAGATTACGCCATGATCGCCGCCTTCACCCATCTGTTCGCCAGCCCCGTGGGATACGGCGCGGGCTACTACTCCTACAAATGGGCGGAAGTGCTCGATGCCGATGCGTTCACGCGCTTCCGCAACGAAGGCATCTTCAGCCGTGAAGCCGGCAGCGCCTTCCGCAAATACATTCTTTCCAAAGGCGACAGCGCGGACCCGGCCGATTTATACCGTATGTTCATGGGGCGCGACCCCGACCCCAACGCCCTGCTCGCGCGTTCCGGCCTTCAGTAATACCCGCGCGCTGCTATCCTGAACTTGCGATGTATCTGAAAATCCTGTCGCATCCTGTCTTCGTCAATCTGAACTTCCACATGCCGATGGTGATCGACCTCTCTCACCCTCTCATCATGCTGACTGGCGATAACGGCTCCGGCAAATCCACCCTGCTGCACTCCATCCAGTACGCACTCAAAGGCGAGAAGGCCGAGGGCTACGTCTATCGTCTCGACCGCGGCGACGTCAAACCCGGCAGCGTCTTCCTGTTCGATGCCGAGCAGCACAATCCGCGCATGCAACTGGAAGTGTTTAAGGATCAGCCCGAGATGCTGGAATTCCTGCAACTCGCCAGTCACGGTCAGGTCATGCTGACCATGTTCCGCACCAACTTCCCGTCGCTCGAATCGGGCACCACGCTTCTTCTCGACGAACCCGAGATGGCGCTATCCGTGTCCAATCAGCGCCGCATTTTGAAAATGCTCCAGGAACTGGTTGCCGAACGCGGCTTCCGCATCATCTGCGCCACGCACTCGCCCGTGCTCATAGAAGACCCGTCCACCTACGTCATCAATCTCGATAACCACGTGAACCGCAACGTGCCCCTCGAATCGTTCGGCGTCGAAGGTGCCAGCACCATTCAATAGGTCCGCCTGATAGCATAAATTCGTATTTCAGGAAGGACGTACTAAATGGATGAAGTAAACCGCCGGCGATTCATACAGGCCGTTGGCCCCGCGAGTCTGATTCCCGCCTTGCCAGGAGTTATGTTTGCCCAGGCAACCGCATCGGGTCCGAAGATCATTGAAGAAGTAGTTCCGCCTTCGCCCGACGCCAACGCGAAGCCGAAATACTCCATCAAATTCGCCGTCATCGGCGTCGATCATAATCACATCCTCTCCATCACCTCGGCTGTCCAGCGCGGCGGCGGCGAACTCGTCTCCGTCTTCTCGCCGAACCCGCAATACCCCAAAGCCCTGACTGATTTCCAGGCGCGTTTCAAAGGCGTCAAGGTCGCCCGCAGCGAAGACGAAATCCTCAACGATCCCGAGATCGAACTGGTATGCGGCGCGCCCATTCCCGATCAGCGCGCAGCCCTCGGCATCCGCGTCATGCGCCACGGCAAAGACTACCTCGCCGATAAACCCGGCATCATCACTCTCGAAGAACTGGCTGCCGTCCGCAAGACGATCAAAGAAACCGGGCGCATCTACGCCATCCTGTTCTCCGAACGCCTCGAAGTGAAAGCCGCCGTGAAGGCTGGCGAACTCGTGAAGGCCGGCGCCATCGGCAAGGTGGTCCAAACCGTGAATCTCGCCCCGCATCAGGTCAACGCTCCCACCCGGCCCGATTGGTTCTGGGATACCACCCGCTATGGCGGCATCCTCTGCGATATCGGCTCTCATCAGGTGGATCAGTTTGTTTTCTACACAGGTTCCACCGTCGCCGACGTCGCTGCCTCGCAGGTGGCGAACGTCCGCTATCCCGAGCACCCGAAGTTTCAGGATTTCGGCGACATGATGCTCCATGGCAATGGCGGCGCCGGCTACGTTCGCGTGGATTGGTTTACGCCCAACGGACTCGGCGTCTGGGGCGATGGCCGTCTCTTCATTCTCGGCACCGAAGGCTATATCGAACTCCGGAAGTACGCCGATATCGCAGGCCGCAAAGGCGGCAATCACCTTCTGCTCGTCGATCAAAACGCCCAGCGCCACATCGACTGCAACAACGTCTACCTGCCGTTCGGGCCCGACTTCGTGGCCGACATCGTCAACCGCACCCACAACGCGCAGGATCAGGAACAGGCTCTTCTCGCGACGGAACTCGTCCTGAAGGCCCAGAAGATGGCGAAACCTCTGAACTTCACGTCATGACATCTCGACGTTCATTTATCAAAGCTACGCTGGCCTTCCCGGCAATCGTGCCGTCGAGCGTCTTCGGACAAAACGCCCCCAGCAACCGCATCAACGTCGGCGCCATCGGTGTGGGGCGCATCTCGCGCGCGCACGATCTGCCCGGCATCTGGCAGCACGATATCGCCCGCATCATGGCAGTCTGCGACCTTGATGCCACACGCGTCGAACAAGGCAAGGCCTTCATCAATGCGCACTACGCCGAGACCACCGGCAAACCGTACAGCGGCGTCACGGGCTATCACCGCTATCAGGAACTCCTCGCGAACAAAGATATCGACGCGGTCGTCATCTCAACGCCGGATCATCAGCACGCACTCTGCGCCGTCGCCGCCGTACGCGCCGGTAAAGACGTCTATCTCCAAAAGCCCGCGTCGCTGACAATAACCGAAGGCCGGTTTCTCAGCGACACGGTTCGGAAATCGGGCCGCATCTTCCAGATCGGCTCGCAGCAGCGTTCGTGGAAACAGTTTCATCGAGCCTGCGAACTGGTGCGCAATGGTCGCATCGGTCAGCTGAAGCACGTAGAAATCGGCCTGCCCGGCGATCCCAGTGGACCCGAAGCGCCCGAAATGCCGGTCCCGAAGAATCTGAATTACGACGCCTGGCTAGGCTCTACGCCGCTAAAATACTACACCGAAATGCGCGTGCATCCGCAGGCCGATTTCAGCCGTCCTGATTTCAGCCGACCCGGCTGGCTGCGCTGCGAACAGTTTGGCGCGGGCATGATCACGGGCTGGGGCGCGCATCATGTCGATACCGCGCACTGGGGCATGGACACAGAGCGCATAGGCCCGATCGAGATCTGGGGCACCGCCGAATTTCCGACCAGCGGCCTGTGGGACGTACATGGCAAATTCAAAACCGACGCCATTTACGCCAACGGCATGACCGTGTCGATCTCAGGCGACTATCCGAACGGAATTAAGTTCTACGGCAGCGAAGGCTGGATCTTCGTCACGCGCGACGAACTTGTCACCGCATCCGATCCCGTCAGCGGCGCCAAAGTGGAACCGCTCACGGCGAGCAATCCAAAAATCCTGACGAGCGTCATCGGACCGAACGAGATTCACCTCTACGAGAGCGCCGAGCACCACGGCAACTGGCTCGATTGCATTCGGAGCCGCAAAGAGACGGCCGCGCCGGTCGAAATCGCGCACCGCGCCTGCTCCACCTGCCTGCTGCACCACATCGCGATGAAGACCAACCGCCGCCTGCACTGGGATCCGGCGAAGGAGCGCTTCCTCAACGACGACGCCGCGAACGCAATGTTAAGCCGTCCTCAGCGCGCGCCGTACGCGCTGGGATAGCGTATGGGTGACATCCCCCACGATGCGAAATGGTACCTGGCCGAAATTGTCGAACAGATAACGGTAAGTGGCGGCCCGCGCAACATCATCCACACGAATCTGGTACTGATCCGCGCTGACTCGCCCGACGAGGCCTACGATAAAGCCGTCGAATTGGGCAGTGCTGGAGAAGTGAGCTACGAGAACACCGATGGGAAGATCGTCGGCCATTCGATTTCTTGGACTGCACCAATTGAACGTCATCCATGATGATTTAACGCATGGCGCAGAACTAGGCTACACCGAAGATCTGGGAATGGATGAACCGACCATTCAGAGATGGCTGTGCCCGAAGGAACAACTGGGAGTCTTCCGGCCGATAACTCCATCGACGGGGCCAAACTATTCGTCGGGCGAGATCATGGAAGAGGTCGCCCGGCTGATCGCGGCTCCTCCACCCGATGAGGGTAGCAGTCTGTAGATCGCGAAATCGGTGATGCATTGCCTCCGGAAAACACGAGACCAAAGCCCTCGCCGTCCCTCGGCATGGCAAATACGGCAACGCTGCCGGAAGTCGCGTCGAGCGTACCCTCGTGCCCGCAATTCCTCCGCTGCCGGGCATCTGATCGACAGTGCAGAAAACCGGATGGGCGCTATTCTTTGCCGGAAGGACAAACCAGCGTAGCTGGCCGGCCATCGATCCCCACAATCACGCCCGCTTGCGCAATCTGCGCCCGCACGATCGCCATCCCATAAAACTTACCGTTGACAGCAACAGCCGAAGTGACCTCACCATCTTCTTTGCCACCATACGCCACCTTAGCGCCCGGCGCAGGCGCATGCTCCGATTCGCCCGTAAACCCCATCAGCAGGCGATTGATATGGCCGCGCGATCGCACGCGCTCCACAATCTCCTGCCCCAGGTAACAGCCTTTCTGGTAGTGCACGGCGCGCGTCTGCTGCGTTTCCTGAGGCAGTGAGCGGTCGCTGATATCCCGCCCGTAACGCGGCCGGAACTGCGTAATCCGAAAGGCTTCGGCGTCCTCAGCCGATGCCATGACGGCGCCACCATTCGCAAGCGTTTCGAGCGCGTCGTCTCTGCGCAGCGCAGGTCCATACACCCGAACTCCCGGCGCACCGGTGAACGAAATCGCAGCCACCGAATACGGCTCCCACTCCGTGTGAGAAAACGCGGCATGCGGCGCTGTCATCCCGACTTCCGCCGCAATCCGCAATGCCTGCGGACCCTCCAGTCCAAACGCGAACGTCTGCTCCGTGACGTCTTCAAGCGTCACATCATCGGCAATGATGAAGCGATCCAGATGCTCATAAATGCTATGCCGGGTCTGCGGCTCCACATCGAGCATAAAATGATCCGCAAAGCACAGCACGTAAGCATCCGCCTGAATCTGCCCCTGCGCATTCAGGAAAAATGTGTACTGTCCCTCGCCCGGCTGTAGTCCCTGCACATGATTGGTCGTCATCGCATGCAGCAAACGAGCGCGATCCTCTCCGGTCACGCGGATGCGCCCGCGATCGGACAGATCGATGAGCGCCGCCGAATCCGACAAAGCCTGATAGCCGGGTGTCATCGCGCTTAAACCCACCGGAATGCCGCGGAAATAATCAGGATCACCACGCCGCTGATCGCGATGCCGGTCAACTGACGCGACCGTCGCGGATTGTCCGCCCGTGTAGCAATCAGCGACACCGCAAAAACGTGCAGTGCCAGCAGCATCTTGATGCCAAACAGAATATGAAACTCTTTCGTCTGCACAGGCCTGTGCATCAGGTTGTATACACCGCTAATCAGCAGGCCGACAATAGAGCCGAGAACCACGGGACGCCACGCTGCCGCGATCGCGCTATCCACTTTAGCGCGCGTGCCCGCTTCCAGCAACTGAAGTCCCGGTATGGCGCCAAATCGCCACGCGAGTGCTCCGCCAATCAGTGCCGCGGCGCAGATCACATGCAGCGCCAGAATGATAAAGCTCAAATAATCCATCACCTACTATGATGCGCGATCATCGAAGCAGTATGCAATCAAAAGAGGCTCTGATTCACGAAGTTCTGCCGGTCGGGATGCTCGGGTGCAATTGTTCGATCCTCGGCGACCCGGTCACCCGCGAGGCCATGGTCATCGATCCGGGCGACGATATCGGGGAAATCGTCGCCATCCTCACGCGGCATCAGCTGACCGTGAAGATGATCGTCATCACCCACGCGCATATCGACCACATCGGCGGTGCCGCGAAGCTCCGCGCGCTCACCGGAGCCCCGGTCTACATGAATGAGAACGACAAATTCCTGGCCGATCATCTGAGCACGCAGGCGGCCTGGCTCGGCATGGAAACGCCCGAAAACCCGGGCGTCGACACGCCCGCCAGTGAAGGCGACATCCTCCGCGCGGGCAGCATTGAGGCCCACGTTCTGCACACACCCGGCCATACGCCAGGCAGTATTTCGCTATACCTTCCCGCGGAACAGAAACTGATCGCCGGCGATACCTTGTTCAAAGGCAGCGTCGGGCGTACCGATTTACCTGGTGGCGATTCCGGCACAATTGCAAGCTCCATCCGCCACAAGCTCTACGCTCTGCCGGACGCAACCATCGTTTACCCCGGACACGGCGAACCGACCGACATCGCCACCGAAAAGCGCTCCAATCCGTTCGTGCGGGCCTGACATGACGAAAGCGGCTCTCTACGATTTCATAGCCAGGCATCCGCTCGCAGTGCTGGGCACCGCTTCTCCCTCCGGAGAGCCCGAAGCCGCGCTCATGCGAGCCGTCGCCACGCCTGAACTCGAACTCATCTTCGATACCCGCACCAATACGCGCAAATACCGGAACTTTCTCGCCAATCCTGCCTGCACGTTCGTGATCGGCTGCACGGGTCCAGCCAGCGTTCAATACGAAGGCGCTCTGGTGGCGCCAACAGGCGACGAACTCTCCCGTATCCAGGCTCTCTATTTCGCAGCCGCCCCTACTGCACTCGAACGACAATCCCGTCCCGACGTGGCCTGGCTGGTAGCGCGCCCAAAATGGATCCGCTACAGCGATTACAGCAGTCAGCCGCCCGAGATCGCGGAATTCACTTTTTGAGATCGCTCATGACGCTGCTGATCAGTTCCTTGGCGTCGGTAATCGACTTCGAAATCACCTGAATATCCATGGCCGGCTTGCCCGGCTGCCGCGAACTCTGGCAATAAACCCCGTGCTGCCCCACCAGCACCAGCGCGTCGGTGAGCACATCGAGCGTCACCGCCAGTCTGCCACGCGGGATGCCCATCATGAACTCGTGCTTCTCCAGTTCCTCGCGCCGCTCCTGATAAATGCTCACGTCTTCTATTCTAGAGGTTATGGCTATCCCGTCATGGCCTGTTTCCGGCCCGCGCGAACGCGAACTTCTCGATGAGGTTCTTTCAAGCGACCGCTGGGGCGGCTACCATCCCTTCGTCGGCCGCTTCGAACAGGAATTTGCAGCCTTCCAGCAGTGCCGCTTCGGCCTCAGCGCCTGCAACGGCACCGTCACCATCGAAATGGCGCTCGAAGCCCTCGGTATCGGCGAGGGCGACGAGGTCATCGTGCCCGCCATTTCCTTCATCTCGACCGCAACAGCGGTCTCCCGCGTGCGCGCAACGCCCGTGTTTGTCGATATCGAGCCGGACACCTTCAATATCGATCCGGAGCGCATCCGCGAAGCGATTGGCCCAAAGACCCGCGCCATCATCCCGGTGCATTTCGGCGGGCCGATGGCCGACATGGACGCGATCGCCGCCGTCGCCAGCGCCCACGGTCTGCCGATCCTCGAAGACGCCGCTCACGCGCACGGCTCCGAGTGGAACGGCACGCGCGCCGGCAGCATCGGTGCGATTAGTTCGTTCAGTTTTCAGAACGGCAAGGTGATGACGGCGGGCGAGGGCGGCATTCTTCTCTCGAACGACGAAGCGCTGATCGATCGCGCCCGCGAGATTCTCGATCAGGGCCGCCGCAAGGGAGAACCCTGGTTCTTTCACTACACGCTCGGCACGAACTACCGGATCACGGCGTGGCAATCGGCGGTACTCATCGCGCAACTGGAGCGGCTGCCGGAGCAAAATCAGCGCCGCGCTCGCAATGTCGCGATCATCCGCGACAGCCTGGCTGACGTGCCGGGCCTGCACTTCCAACGGGTGCCAGAAGCCGCGCGCGTCCACACGAACTACTTACTACTGGGCTGGTTGGATGGGGACCGCAACGCCTTCCACAAGAAGCTCACAGGCGCCGGCTTTCCCTGCACGCCGTTTTATCCGCACACGCTCTACGCGAACCCGCTTTACCGCGACCGCACGAACTGTCGCGTGATGCCATGCCCCAATGCCGAGGCCCGCATCAAAAACGCCTTCTGGATACCCCACCGCGCTCTGCTGGGCGACGAAACCGATGCCGCAGGGCTCGCCACCGCAATCCGCACCGCTGCAGCTTAGTGCGCGTCCAACCTCTGCAGGTTTGATACCTCCGGAAAACGGTGTGAGGCTTCCGGATGCCGATCGTAAATCTCCAGCAAGACGATCTCGCCTCCACGCCCCCACAGAATCAGCCCCGCCTGTTTGCCGTCCGGGTACACTGCAAGCGCGTTGGCAATAATATCAGCGCCGTGCCACGCGCCTGGCTGGAAATCGAGACTGGAACACCCGCATTCGCATCCATTCAAGACATTCAATTCGTGAACCGGGCGGATTCGATAGGCGGTCACATCTCCAACTGCCGCATGATCGAGAATCCATCGCACTATGGCTGCCTCAGATGCTGAGATGCAACGGCTCATGAGCGATTTGGCTGCGCCCGTTTAATGTTCGACGACCTCGTCCTTCTCAACCCTGCCGTCGCGGATATGCACCACGCGATGCGCATGCAGCGCGATATCGTTTTCGTGCGTCACCAGAATAATCGTATTGCCTTCCCGGTACAGCCGTTCGAACAACGCCATGATTTCGTTGCCGGTCGCGGTGTCCAGATTTCCCGTCGGCTCATCCGCGAGAATAATCGAAGGGCTGTTCACCAACGCACGCGCAATCGCCACGCGCTGCCGCTGACCGCCGGAAAGCTCGTTCGGCTTATGCAGCATCCGCTTTTCCAGATCCACCTGCTGGAGCGCCTTCTTCGCCTTCTCGAGGCGCGCCGCGGGCGCTGTGCCGTTATAAATCAGCGGCAGTTCCACGTTGTGCAACGCCGTCGCGCGAGGCAGCAGGTTGAAAGTCTGAAAAACGAAGCCAATTTCCTTGTTCCGGATCTGCGCCAGCTCATCGTCTTCCATGTCGCTGACCAGACGTCCGTTGATGAAATACTCGCCTTTCGTCGGCGAATCGAGACACCCAATCAGATTCATCAGCGTCGATTTGCCGGAACCCGAAGGTCCCATCAGCGCCACATACTCGCCGCGGTGGATCTCCAGATCCACGCCCGCTACCGCGTTGATGGTCTGATCGCCCATCACGTACGTCTTCCACAGATCGTACGTGCGAATGACGACGCCATCCCGCTTGAGCTTCTCGCCCTTTTCAATCGAAGTTTCGAGCACCGCTTGCGCCATTAGGTTGCCTTCACCGGGACCGGCGGCTTGTTGTCGATCTTAATCGCCGCCCCGTTCTTGATCGTGCGAATGGTCTGGTAACTTCCGGTGACAATCTCATCGCCCGGATTCAGACCGCTCAGGACTTCAATCTCCGTCGCGCCCGTAATACCGGTCTCCACTTTGCGAAATTCCACCTTCGTGCCGGCCACCACGAATACGCCCTGGTATTCTTCTTTATTGGCCTTCACCGTGGCTGGGTCCGGATTCAACGGCTTATCTTTATCCGGAATCAGATCGCCCTTCGTCCGCGAAGTCAGCGCCTGGATGGGAATCGCCGTCACGTTTTTCCGCGTCGCCGTGGTAATTTTCGTGGCGGACGATAAGCCCGGCCGAATCTCATCCGGCGGATTATCCATCGCCACCACCACCTTGAAATCCTTGGCTTCCTGGCTGGACGTGCTGCTCGTTGAAGCCGCCAGGCCGGTGGAGCGCAGAATCGCCGTATTGCCGATCTCAATCACATGCCCGGTAAACGTCTTGTTCGGAATCGCATCCACCGTAATCTCCGCGGGCTGGCCCAGCTTGATGTTCACGATATCGGTTTCGTCGATCTTCACTTCCGCCGTCACAATCGACATGTCCGCGATGGTCATGATCGTACTCGCCGCCGAATTCTGAACGCCTGGCACCACTGTTTCTCCCACACGTACAGGTAAATACGTAACCAGCCCGTCAATAGGCGCAACAGTTTCGTGCTTTTTGAGAATATCGTCGGTGCGGTTCAGGCCAGCCTGCGCCTGCGCGATTTTCTTTTGCATGCTCTGGTACTGCGCGTTCAGCTGAGCCAGCTGCGCTTTGGCCTGCACAATCCGCGACTGATCTTCCGCGATTGCCGCCTTCTGCCCTTCAATAAGCGCCAGACGCTGCTCATAGTCGGATTTCGGAATCAGGCCGCCTTTGTAGAGCGCTTCACCGCGCTTGAAGTCGGCATCATAGCGGTCGAGATCCGCTTTCGTCTTGTTCAGCGTCGCTTCCAGCGTAGAGACGTTATCCTGGCCGGCCTTGTAGCCTTCTTCAGCCGCGGCCGCGTCGGCTTCCGCGGAATTCACGGCAGCCTGTTGCGCGACCACGTCGGCCTGGGATTGCGTGCTGTCGATTCTGGCGAGCAGTTGCCCTTTGTGGACATGATCGCCTTCCTTCACGAGGATCTCGGTGATTTGTCCCTGATACTCGGCGCCGATATTGATATAGGTTCGGGGATTGATCTCCCCGGACGCCGTAACCACGCTCGCCAAGTCTTCCTGGATCACCTTGCCCGTTTGCACGGTGACGATGTCCCGCTGGGTGTAGCGAATGCTGGCAAACACTCCGCCGCCGATCAGGACCAGGGCGCCCACTCCGATCAGAACTTTCCATTTAGCTTGCACGATGTGAAGTACTCCGTTGTTTGCGCGTGGGCGGCGAGAATAAATAAGCGATCAAAGTGAATAGACGATAACGCGTCCCCGTTTGTTCGCGGATTCTGTGTTCAGCTTATCACGACACCCCAAAGCCATGCCGCAAAACACTGAAAACATAAGCATTTATGGCTTCCATGTCACGCTGGCGGGCTCCACGTCCTTGCAGTTGGAAAACCCGCCCGCACCGAGGTCGGAACAGGCCAGATCGGTTGCGATGCGCTGCGCTTCGTGTTTCGTCGCGGCCGCGCCGTTGCGGCAGACGGTCCTTCCGTTGAAAGGAATGCAGACCTCGCAATGGAATTGCGCGGTCGTCGAGGTGGACCAGACCATGGCGGCGATAAAGCCCGCTATGAAGATCACGCCAGCGACCATCGGCCACTTTTTTTTTGCAGTTGCCATATCGTTTAGCCGAGAAAAAAACTACCCATCTTGCGGAATTTAGCGTAGCGCGTCTGCAGCAATTCATTGGCGGGAAGCTTGCACAGATCGTCCAGCGTGCGAACCAGACGCTCTTTCAGGAAGCGCGCCGCTTCGTCATAATCCTCATGAGCGCCGCCCGGGGGTTCGGGAATTACGTCGTCCACCAGCCCCAGTTTCACCATGTCGATACCCGTCATGCGCAGTGCGGCGGCCGCCAGTTCGGCCTTGGCTGAGTCCCGCCAGACGATTGCCGCACAGCTTTCCGGAGAAATCACGCTGTACACGGCGTTTTCCAGCATGAAGACGCAGTTTCCCACGCCCAGCGCCAGCGCGCCGCCGCTGCCGCCTTCGCCGATACAAACGGCAATCACCGGCACCGGAAGCCGTGCCATTTCCCGCAAATTCCGCGCAATCGCCTCGGCCTGCCCGCGCTCTTCGGCGTCGATACCAGGATACGCGCCAGGCGTATCCATCAAAGTGACGATGGGGCGATTGAATTTGGCCGCCAGTTGCATGGCCCGCAACGCCTTGCGATAGCCTTCCGGTTTCGGCATGCCGAAATTACGGTGTAGTTTCTGGCGCGTGTCACGGCCTTTTTGCTCGCCGATCAGCATAATCGCCCGCCCGGCAAGTCTGCCGAAGCCGCAGACGATGGCCGGATCGTCGCCGAAAAGGCGGTCGCCGTGAATCTCCTGAAAATCCGTCAGGATACGCTGAATGTAATCGAGCGTGTGCGGCCGCTTCGGGTGGCGGGCATTTTGGACCTTTTGCCACGCGGTGCCCTCTGGCTTGTTCTCGTCGGGCTGCGCGTTCTGGCCGGTTTCCGCCTCAAATGGCATCCTTATAACTATACTGAACGGCCTGCTTCGCCAGCCGCCGGTCAGGCGACTTTTACAAACGACCGGCGTTCCAGCGCCCCCTCCGGCACCTGCAGGTTATACAGGCAAACATGATCGAACGCCCAGAGGTTGTTCGTGGTGATTCCCGCACCCCTGGCCAGGCCTAATTCCCGCACCCACGGACAAGCCGACCCAAAGACCGGTACCAGATAGCGCAACCGCCCCAAAGGCCAGCCAAACGCCGGAAAAAGCGCAATTGCCTGGCTGGCGAGATCCAGATTTCGCAGGCTGCTGCCGAACGACAGGGCCTCCACTTTAATACGGGTCAGCCCGGTGGTGGCTGGGCTCTGCCACTCCACCGGCAGATTCACATAGCGGTTGAGCTGACCGCCAATAGACGGCGCAGGCCCCAGCAAGGACGGATAGTTCACGTCGTAGGGCCAGAGCAGTTCGGTTATCGTATTCGAAAAAACGGACCCAATATCGGCCACCAGCGCCGCGACGTGGTCGCGGAGCCGGTTCCGCAGAAACTGCGCATCGGCGCCGCCGTTAACTGCCGGGTCGTCGTTCTGCCCGGTGAAAACATATAATGGACGACCTAAAGCGGCCAGGGCGGCGGCCGTGGTTTCCGAATCGTAATAGGCCATGCCACCACCTGATTCCGCCAGATACCACCAGAGGAATTCGCCGTACTGGATGCAGGGCGTCAGCCCCGCCGTATTTTGCAGCCCCGCGATGCACCGGTAGACCGCCTTCTGGTAAGCCAGCACCTGAGACGCGCCCACCGCGCATTGCGTGGAAGACAGCGTGCCGAAACCGGTAGCTGTCAGCACCGCAGTGCCGTCCGGAAATTTCGCCGCATATCCGGCCGGCGGATTCACCAGTTCCATGGAACAGGAGGTCACCACTTCGCGCGACCGGCTGGCGCACTGGTTGTAGAAATCGGTATGCCAGTCGCGCACGGCACGGTTGAGCGGCGGCGAGATGGTGTCGTCGATGACCCAGGTCCCGTCCTGACCCGGCTCCGGCGCCTGGGTAATCACAGCCGTTCCGGCCGTGGTGCCTCCCACGGGCGGCGCCACCGAAACAGTGAACGAAACTGTGTAAGCAGAGTCGGCCGAGCGCCCCATCATAGTCAGCTGAGGACCGGTTGCCGAGGCCCAGACACCGGTGAACTGGTTAACCATCGCAGCGAAATGCAGCGCGATGGTGGACGGCGTATCTTCCGGGAATACCGATTTGTTGAGTGCTGTGCCGTTCAGCGTCAGCGTGACCGTATCGCCCCCGCCGAAGGTTCCGCCAAACGCGATGACGCCGGTGGAAAACGTTGCGCCTGTCTGGACGCGCTCGTTCCACCAGAACACGCCGAGATACTCGTTCATCGGCCCGGCGTAACCCAACTGGTCCATCATCCACATGATGCGAGCGGGGGGCAGCATGTAAGTGTGGTTGGTATCGAAATCGAGGGCCGGGGAGATTCCGGTTCTGGCAGGCAGGGCATTCGGCGGGGCCGATGCCACCACGACTTCCAGAAAATTGAAATAGAAGACGCCGCTGGTGGTGGGGCGAATGGTGACGGTGTGACGACCGGCCGCAATACCCGTTCTGGCCTGCCGCCGCGTCACGATCGCCGAGTCGGTTGTGAGTTGTGTGACAAGCGGCGTTGCCGTATCGCCATCTACGCTCACGCTGACATTCGCGCGGTCGGAATAGAGCGAGGTGCCGAGCCACAGGTCATGAGTGAACTGGGAAATATAGCCGATGGTGACGGAGGTGGCCGGGTCGCTGGTGGCGGTGGCGAAGTATTTGGAATAGAAACCGGATTCCTGAGTCCAGACGCCGGTGTAGGTGCAGGCGCTATCGTCCTGTTCGATCCTGGTGCTGCCGGGGCCGGCGACGAGAAGCTGTTGTGTAGCGGCGGGTCCGGTGAGTTCCCAGCCGGAGAACACCGCCGTCCACTCGGTTGCCGTGTAAGGGCCGGTAATCAGGGCGGGAGCGAAGGTCAGCCAGCACTGGCGCAGACTGTCGATACCGAGCGCGGTGAAATCGAGCGTGCAATTCCAGGTGACGGAGGAACTGCCGCCCGCGAGCTGATACGTGGGGGAATCGAAAGCGAGGGTGCCGGTTTTCGACAGTGTGTACAGCTCGATCAGATTGCCATCGTGGCCGCCTCTGGGCGCGACCCAGGCGATCCCCGTGCCATCGCTGGCCGAAGGCACGGCGGTCATGAGGGTCAGGCAGGTGGGAGACAGGACGCTGGCGACGATGTACGTCGCGCCCGCGATGAAGATGGGGGAGCCGGGCGTGATTCCGGAAAACACCGTCACGCCGCTCGACAAACCCGGGATGGTGACCGAGGTTCCGCTCACCGTCGCGGAGCCATAGCGCCCCGCCGTGACGGTGATGGCGGCGCCGCTGGTGGAGGCCATGAGCGCATGCGTCGTATTGGCTGCCGCCCAGTTGGTTGCGTTGATCTGATTGGCAATCTGCGTCGCTACGAAAGTGGGCGAGGTGTAGCGCAGGGTGCCGGTGGATGTTCCGTTGGCGCCATCGGCGGCGCTTACCGGAAACGGGAGCCCATCCTGAGCGGGCAGTACGGTGAGCAGCACGGCGTTGCTGGTAGCGCCGACAGCCGCGGTGACGTACGGCTGGGTTCCCGCGACATTCGCCGCGTTGATGGCGGCGATCAGCGCGTTCGCCTGATCGGCGCTGCTTTCGCCCAGCGGATTCGACTCCGTATGCGGGTAGACTGTCCCGTTGATGGTAATCGAATGCACGGTGCCGGTGCCCTGCGCGAAAAAGGCAAACTGTATGGTGGGGAGGCCGGCCGGAACGATGTAATCGAAGGCGAGATTCTGGTACCACAGCGTGACGCGGTCGAAGGGTTGAACTTTCGCCGTGGTGGTGGTGACGGTGCAGGTGGTGGTGGCGGCCGGAAATGCGGAATCGAGCAGCATCGAATGATCGAAGAGGCGGACCTGCGAGGTGGAGTTGTCTTCGAGGATGCAATCGAGCGTGGCCCAATCGATCCAGTTGTATTTGGGCGAATCGATGGGCTGGACTGCGTCGCTGTACAGGAGATTGAAGTTGAGCGTGAGGCCCGCCAGATTGAAATCGGGCAGATATTTGATCAGCGGGTGCTCGTAATAGTTGTCGGCGTCGTAGAGGACCGCCACGGCGAAATCGGCCGGATCGCGAAAAGTTCCGCTGACGGTGAAGCCATCGGGAGATGCCGAGTGAATGCTGGCAGCGGCGGCGAAGGTGTTGAACCCTCGAAGATAAACCGTTCTGTCGGGCTGTAGTTTGTTGAAAGTTTCGGGCACGCTGGAATTTCAAGCCTCCGGTCCGATTCTGCCACTACGGGCCAGAATTTCCGGTGCCGCCGGCGGGACGTAAACGCGGCCGATTCCAAGGTATGTTGCACGATTTCAATTGTTTACGGATTGCAAAAAAAAATCGAACTTTGACGTGACTCACCCCGGGGCGCGCTGCGCTTTTGCGCCCCGGGGGGCGTTAAAACGGCTACGCGGCGGCGCCCTCGGCTGTGCGGTGCTGGAATTTGACGCTGACCAGTTTCGAGACGCCGGCTTCCTGCATGGTGACGCCGTACATCGCCTGGGCCGATTCCATCGTTTTCTTCGAGTGGGTGATGATGACGAACTGCGTATCCACCGACATTTCGGCCAGCAGGCGCATCAGGCGGCCGATATTGGCCTCATCGAGCGGGGCGTCCACTTCGTCGAGCACGCAGAACGGGCTGGGCTGGTACTTGAAGATCGCCATGAGCAGCGCGAGCGCGGTCAGCGCCTTTTCACCGCCCGAGAGCAGCAGAACGTTCTGCAGTTTCTTGCCCGGAGGCGAGGCGATCATATCGATGCCGCTCTCGTTGACGTTCTCTTCGTCGGTGAGGCGCATTTCGCCCGCGCCGCCGCCGAATAACGTTTGGAAACACTGTCGGAAGTTCTCGTTGATCGCCTTGAAGGCGTCGGTGAAGCGGGCCTTGGAAATCTCATCGATTTCTTTGATGGCGGTTTCGGTATCGCGGATGGAATCGAGTAGGTCCTGACGCTGCGAGGTGAGGAAATCCTGCCGCAGCGACGCTTCCTGGAACTCTTCGTAGGCGGTCGGATTCACCGCGCCCAGGTTTTCGATCTTGGTGCGCGTTTCCTGGTAGAGGGCTTCGGTTGCCTGCAGGACTTCGGGCGAACAATCGGCCGGCGCTTCCAGTTCGGCCACGCCAAGAGTGAGCTCTTTGCGGCTGGTTTCGTCGAGGAACTGCAGTTCCGACTGCCTGCGCGTGAGTTCGACTTCGATCTCACCGCGACGTGCGTGCGCAGTTTCAATACGGGCTCTGAGGACGCGCAGCGATTCATCCGCGGCGGCGAGGGTTTCGCGATGTTTGACTTCTTCGCCGGCAAGTTCGAGCACGGTCCGCTCGCCCGTGCCGATCTGTTCGGTCAGGGCCGTGAGCTTCTGATCGAGTTCGATGTTTTCGGTCAGGATGCGGGAGCGGTTTTCGCCCCAGCGTTGAACGTCTGCGCCGAGAGCTTTGCGGCGGCTGGAGGTTTGTTCGAACTGCTGGAACAAACGCGCCAGCGCGGCGCGTTCACCGCGATGCCGTTCTTCCACGGCTGCCAGATTCGCGCGCAGGATGGCGTGTTCTTCATTGGTGCGCTGCGCTTCAGACTGGGCGGCATCGAGTTGTTCGCGCAGAGTTTCGAGAGCGAGTTCGCGCTCGGCACGTTCGGCTTCTTTTTGTTCGGCGATGGCGATATTACGGGCACGGGCTTCGTGTGTGCGCTCTTCCTCGCGCTTCAGGCGATCCAGTTCGAGGCGCGCTACGGAAACGCGCGAGTTGGAACGGTGGATCTCTTCGGCGGTGCGGCGCAGATCGTGATCGAGCGAGACTGCTTCCTTTTCGCGCGCCTGCTGCAACTGGCGAAGGCGTTCGAGTTCGGCTGCAAGCGCGCTCATTTCGCTTTCGAGCGTCTGGAGTTCGGCGGAACGCGCCATCAGACTGGATTCGCGTTCGGCGAACTGCTCGGCATATTCGCGGAGTTCACGCTTCAGGACGAGAGGGCCGCTCGATTGTTTGCGGCCACCGGTCAGCATGCGGCCGTGATAGGACTCGCCATCCGAGAGCAGGAAATACGCATCCGGATGAGCGTCCGCCATGGCGCGGGCCTGATCGCGATCGCTTGCGAGATAGCATTGCGCGAGACGCGGCAGGTTTTGCGTCTGGCCGGTGAGGCCGTTGGTCAGGTTGACGTGGTTGGCGAGGCGGGGAAGGTCCACCTGAAGACCGGGGGCTGAAGCCTGCGCTACCGCCGAAGACGCATTGCCTTCGACGAGGAATGTGGCACGGCCTTCGAGTTTGGTGCGCAGCAAATTCATGTTGCGCTCCGCCTCGTTCCAATCCTTCACGACGACATATTCGAGCTCATCGCGCAGAAACTCTTCCGTAGCCCGTTCCCAGGCCGGATCGACTTCGAGGAAGTCCGCCAGAACGCGGCCGTTATCGAGCGCGGCCAGCAACTTCTTGGTGGATTCGGTGGTGTAAGAGTGGTGCGAAAGCACGTTCTCCAGCGATTCGCGCTGGGCCCGGAGACGCGAGCACTCGGCGCGAAGGACGTCGATCTGGCCACGAAGTTCGGCCGCGCCGCTGCGGCGGGCGGCGAGTTCCTCTTCCGCGCCACGGCGATCGGTGGTGACGCTTTCGATCTCCATCTGACGCTGGGCGACGTTTTCGGCAAGCTGCAGCTTAATGGCGTCGAGACGTTCGATTTCGGCGGCGGCGGCGGATTCTTCCTTTTGCAGCCGCGCGCGTTCGCGTTCGATGCCACTGAGATACGTATCGGCCTGGGCGATCTGATTGCGGATGCCGGACGCTTCGCCGAGCAGGCGCAGAATCAGATTGCGAGAGCCATCGATGGTCTGTTCGGACTGGCGAATGCGCGCCTGCACTTCGTCGCGCGTGCGATTTTTCTCCATCAGGCCGGAGCGGAGATCCTGAATTTCTTTCTCCAGTTCGGCGACGACGACGGCGAGAGCGGCGCGTTCGGCGCTGTTGTGTTCGATCTGCTGTTCGAGATTAGCGGTTTCCTGCTCCGCGCCCGTCATGCGCTGCTCGATCGACGCGGCCTCGCGGACCTGCGATTCGAGGCGACCGCGCGTTTTGGCGGATTCCACATTCATCGCGGCAAGCTGGCGGCGGAATTCGGTGAGCTGGGCTTCGAGCGAGTAGAAGACTTCCTGCGTTTTCTGGCGCGCGGCGTCCTGATCGGCAGCTTCGGCGGTGGCGTCGCGGAGTTCGACGGAGGCGGCTTCGAGGGCGGCGGCGGAACGCTCGGCCTCTTCCTTTAAGGTGACGTAGCGGCCGGCGAGAACGGTGCGGAGCTGGCCTTCGAGTTCGCCTTTCAGCTCCTGATAGCGCTTGGTCTTGGAGGCCTGGCGCTTGAGGGAATTGACCTGGCGGGTCACCTCTTCGAGGATGTCGAAGACGCGGGCAAGATTCTGGCGGGCGCTTTCGAGCTTGGCTTCGGCGAGGCGGCGGCGCGACTTGTACTTGGTGATGCCGGCCGCTTCTTCGATGACGGCGCGGCGATCGTAGGGGCGCGAGGAGAGGATCTGGCCGATGCGGCCCTGTTCGATGATGGCGTAGCTTTCCGGTCCGAGGCCGCTACCCATAAAGATGTCCTGGATGTCGCGGAGGCGGGCGAGGCGGCCATCGATCAGGTATTCGCTTTCGCCGGAGCGGAACAGGCGGCGGGTGATGGTGATTTCGCCCTGCTTGTTGCCTGGATGGTGGATGACGTTATGGCCGCTGGCGGTATGGATTTCGTGAACTTTGCCTTCGGCTATGGCGGCGGCGACTTCGGGATCGAGCGCCTGTTGTTCGGTGTTCTCCGCGGCAGCGCCTTCGGCTACTTCGACTGGCTGCTCGGTTTTCGGCTGCGTGGTCGGGTCGATAAGAGGGAGTTGTTTGGCGCCGGGATCGACGAGAACCATGGTGACGGAGGCCATGCCCAGCGGCTTGCGCGACTTGGTGCCGGCAAAAATCACGTCTTCCATGCGCGCGCCGCGCAACGACTTGGCGGACTGCTCACCGAGGACCCAACTGATGGCGTCACTCAGGTTCGACTTGCCGCATCCATTCGGCCCGACCACGGCCGCGATTCCGCCCCCGTTAAATTTGAGCTCCGTGCGGTCGCAGAAGGACTTGAATCCCTGGAGTTCGACCTTTTTCAGCTTCAGCAAATGACACCTCTCTATTAGTACAAGACGCTCGGGGGAGCGTCACCATACTAACCGCGTTTCGGATAAAAGTAAAGTAGCAAGGCCACAGCATACAGGGTTTTTGACAGGATATGCACAAGATGTTGTGTAGGGTGTGGAATAGTTGGTGCGCCGAAATGGGATAAGAGGGGGTTTGATGGCGGTTCGTTGAGGGGTTGTTCGGGGGTTGTTCGGGGGTCGTTGAGGGGTCGAATGGGATCTGATTTTTGCTAAAGCCTTTGTTTTGTTCGAACATTTGGGATCATTCCGTGTTTTTTTGCATTTTGGGGGAACTGGCGAGCGCATGACCGCGCCGACGGTTGAGTGACGTGCGGAGGCGGATTGTGCGTTCGGTTGCGCGTTCGTTAACATGGCTGGCTACAGTATGGACCGGGGAGCTAATAGCTTTGTATTGCAAAGCTATGGAATTTGTTTTTTTTGAGTGGTTTAGGGGCTGAAAGAAAGTTGTGAACGGGATTTAGGTGCTTGTGATGTCAAGACATCGAGGGTATTATGCTTTGATGTATGGGGACCATATTTGCTGTATGAGGACCACGGGGGGCGGCAGGCCTGAAACCGATGGCGAACGAGGCTTGGATCCGAGGAGTAAACCTGCCGAGCCGAGGGCGTTTTTCCGGACGGAGCCGGTCGATCTGGGCGAATGCTTCTTCCCGAATCTGGATAATACGTGGGAAGTGCTTGCCGAGGCGGAAGGCGAGTCGTACAAATAGCGACCTGATTGCTGGGATGTGTGGTCGCCACGCCATGAGGCGGCGCGCGTGGCGCTTCCCTGGTGAGGCGGCGCGCGTGGCGCTTCCCTGGGAATCGACATTGGGGTTTCTGCGCGTGGTGACGAATCCACGTATTTATGCGCAACCGGCGACGATCGCGCGGGCCTGGTGGCAGGTTACAGAGTGGCTTAGTTGCGGAAATGTGTGGATTCCGCATGCGGGGGTGGGAGCATGGCCCGGTGCTGGGCGAGCTATTGAGGAATCTGGGGGGTGGAGCGAAGCTTGTTCCGGATGCGCATTTGGCGGCGCTCGCGATCGGGCATGGGTTGGTGCTTTGTTCTACGGATGGGGATTGTGCGCGTTTTGCGGGGTTGAGGTGGATGAATCCGCCGGTTTAGCGGCGGTGTGGAGGATGGCGGGCATGGGTATTCTCGCCTTCCCGTCGCTCACGTAAGGGGCGCAGTTCCCGGCGACCGCGCGTTGGATGGCCTCCAGGGCGTCGGGATGCTGCCGTCGTAATAACTCGCCGGTTCGGGCTGTTCCCTCATAGAGGGCCGTGAACAAATCCTGAGCGGAGTCCAGAACCCAGACGAGTGAGAGGTTCTGTGCGGCTATGGTGACGAAGCCCAGGTCCGTTAGTACGCGGTCTGTATGAACGGAATCGGCGAAAGCGAAGAAGGAGGGGCCGTCGGGAATCGACACGTTGGGATTTCCGAATGTCTCGATAGCTCGGCGAACGAGATTGAGTCCTTCGGCCTCTTCCGGCCCCGCCCAGACGGTGAAGGCCATTTTTCCGCCGGGCTTCAGGAGTCTGAAGATTTCCGACAGTCCGCGTTCGGGCTGGCTCAGGTGGAGTATACCGAAGTTCATAAGGGCGGCATCGAAACTGGCGTCCGCCTGGGGCAGTTTTTCGACGTCGGCAACCTGGAAGTCGATGCGGGGGTCGTTCCTTGATTTCGCGAGGGCGATCATGTTTTCGGAAAAATCGACAGCAACGACGTAGCAGCCGCGTTGGTGTGCGGCAGCGGCAACGTAGCCGGGGCCGGTGGCGAGATCGATGAGGCGCGTTCCCGTTTGCGCATCGACCGCGTCCAGAAGGCGTGGAATTGCGGCGCTTGTCAGGCGGCCTAAATGCTGTGAGTAAGCACTGGCGGAAGTTTCCCAGCCTTGCCGCTCAAATTCGTGGAAGGCGTGGATATCGATATTGGGTTGATGCAGGCTCGCCGCTTTGGGTTGATCCGCGTTCGCCGGGCGGGGCTGCATGCGGCTAGTTCTTTGTCATGGTCAGGCCGCTGACTGTGACATCGGTGTTATGCGCGAAGCGGAGGCCGTAGGCTCCGTCCAGGGATTTCAGCTTGCCGTCGGCGACCAGGGCCGATTTGTCGTAGCTGGCGACGACGGTACCGTTAATGGAGCAGGAAACGGTGCTGCCTTTGACGGAGAGCGCGACTTCCTGACTGACGGGCTGGCCCACGGCGGCAGCCTTGTGGACCGCATCGTTGGGGGCGCCGCGGCCGTTCAGCGGGAAGGACGCCGGTCCGAAACCGCGCACGATGAAGGTGCCGTTGCCATAAGCGGCGCAGTAGAGCTGGGTCTGATCCGGTGTACCCATGTCGTTGCCGGCGATGAAGACGCCGTAGGGATGCGGATGCGTGTTGAGGTTCATGTATTTCGGCTCATTGAACGTGGCCTTGACGGTGTAGTCGCCGGATGCCTTTGCGTCGTTTTTCCAATAGGTGGTGGCGGGACCGGTGGTGACGTGGAGGGTGGCGCCTTCCTGGGTCAGTTTGGCGTCATTGATGGTCATGCCCGCCTTCTCTTCGCCGGCATCGATCTTGCCGGACCAGCCTGCGACCTTGATGCCGCCATCGGTGACCGCTCGTGAGCCATCGGCCGTGGGGCTGCCGGGGCCGCCGATCATGGGGCCTCTTCCGCGTCCGGCACCCGGGCCTGCGGGGGCTGCGGCGGGAGGCTGAGCAAAAACACCAAAGGACGACGCGATAAAGAGCGCGACAACTGCCAGGGTGGAAGCGTATACGAGGCGCATGGAATTTCCTTTCGTTTCAAAAAGCATTCGTGACTGCCGGTCAATAGCTTTGCATACTTTATCAATTCGAGTTGTTCGGGTGCAGGTTATTTCCAGGACGCCGCCGCCTGGCCGGCAAATGTCCGGAGGTGAATGTCGAGCAGGCGCAGGACGCGCGGGAAGTTTACGATCGCGTCAGCGAGGCGACGCGGTGTTCGCTTAGAGCGAGTTCGGTAACAGTCGCCGGTTGCAAATGCCCAGTGCGAAATGCCTGGCAACTCATTCAAGGCCTTCGTGCCAAGAAGTCCAAAGATGGATCTGGCCCCCCGGATGAATGCAGACTGGAGCTTTTCATTCAGACTTTTGATGGCGTCCACGTTCCCGGCGCCAGCATCGATGTGCATGGATATGTAGAGCGAAAGGAACAGGCAAACGAGCGTTAAACCGAAGACGCCGGCGAATATCAGTGTGAAGTGCGATGAAGGGCTTGCTGCTTTGTGGTGGATACACTTCTCCCGCGTCGGCCGGGTGAGGGAAGTCGTGCCGGAGTCTGTGTATCCAAGGTTTTCCGATATGACTTGTAGCAGCCGGAACCTCAGATTGAGGCGGGCATAATCCTCACAAATCCCGCCAATATACGGATTACACAGGGGATATATTTTTGGATTTTGTTGTGACCGAAGCCGATCCGCGCTGCCAAATGCGCGCCAGGCGGACTATAATCGAGTTACTTCATGCCTCGGTTCCGCGCCGGATTGCTCTCAGCCTTCGCAATTGTCATTGCCTGTGTCGGGGTGGCGCTGGCGACTTCGGCGTATCGCGGAACGGTTTCGCCGATTCGGATTGACGTGCGGCCGGACAGCGTGGCGGCGAATGGCTACGACACGGCGGAGGTGTGGGTTGAAAGCGGCGGGGCGATGCCGGTGGTTTCGGTTATCGATAACCATGTTGGTAACCAGGGCGCTGTTGTGAAGGCGATAGAACAGCGCGAGGGGAAATGGCGGGTGACCGTTCGCGCCGGCATTGTGCCGGGCCTCGTGCGGATGCGGATTGAGGCGGCGGGTCATCGCGCGGCGACTGCGGAGTTAGTTCTGACGCCGGACGATAGCGACAGCCTTGGGGATGGCACGCCGGATTTTCTGCGGCTGGACGACGAGCGGGACCGGACCGCGTTTCGGCACTGGTTCGCGTGGCTGGCGGAGGCGCAGTATTTTCAGGCTCCGGCTGCGCGCGCTGCCGAGATTACCGATTGCGCGGCGCTGGTGCGCTATGCGTATCGCGAGGCATTGCATGTGCACGATAGCGCGTGGGCCAACGATGAGAAACTTCCTGCGCTGCCCGCGTTCGATTCGGTGACGAAGTATCAGTATCCGTTTACGCCGCTGGAAGCTGCGCTGTTCAGGACGCGTCCGGGGCCTTTTCGGCGCGAGGATATGGCGGATGGCGCATTCCTTCAGTTCGCCGATGCGAAGACGCTGTGGCTTTATAATTCGCACATTGTGAGCCGGGATATGGGGCGCGCTTTGCCTGGCGATTTGCTGCTTTTCAGGCAGGAATCGGAGCATGCGATTTATCACAGCATGATCTTTTTAGGAGAGAGCCAGTTGCGGCCGGATGGCCATCGCTACGTTTTGTATCACACGGGGCCGACGGGTAAAGATGCGGGCGAGATGCGGCGTTTGACGGTGGATGAGCTGATGCGATTTCCGCAGCCGGAATGGCGGCCGATCGACGAGAACGAGAATTTTTTGGGTGTGGCGCGGTGGAATATTCTGCGGGCGCGGCCTCTGGAGGCGATCAGGCGATGAAGACGTTTTTGCGAATGGCGCTTTTGTTCGCGCTGGCGGCCGCGCTTTCGGGCCAGAGGGACGATGCCGCGTATTTCTCGCTCGCGAGTTCGGGCACGTTCGCATCGGGCGGCGCGCCAACGGTTTCACTGAGCGCGTGGAACGTGGATGCGCTGGAGTTTCGGGTTTATCGGATCCAAGATCCGGAGAAGTTTTTCGGGCAACTCGACGATCCGCATGAGTTCGGTGGCATGGCGTCGCGCCCGCCGCGTTCCCGTTCCCTGCTGGAGAACATTCGTTCATGGAAGCGTGGGTTGAAGGCGCATATCAGGAGGTCGCTGCGCGCGCAGTTCACGGAACCGCCCAGCGCGCATTTCGACGCGCTGTTTTCGCATGAACCGGCGCCGGTGACGAAGGGCGCCACGCAGGCCACGCAATACGCCGAAGCGCCGCTGCTGAATCCGCAGCAACTGGCGCTTTCTTTCGTTCGTCCGGTGAAGGCGCAGGCGAGATGGGAGCGGCAGAATGTCAGCGTGCCGGTGAAAGAGCGCGGGGTTTATCTGGTGGAGGCGGTTTCGAAAGATCTGCGGGCGTACACGATTCTCATGGTTTCCGATCTGGCTCTGATCACGAAGACGGGCAACGGGCGCAGCGTGAATTTTCTGGTGGATCGTGAGTCCGGGCAGCCAGTTGCGGGCGCTACGATTACGGCGGTCGCTAAAGACGGGGTCAAGGCGCATGCGGAGACGGATCGCGATGGCGTGGCGGAACTGAAGACTGCGCCGCAGGATGGAGCTCTGACGATCATCGCCAGTGCCAAGGGAGATGTGGCGGTGAATGCAGTGGAAGGCCGCGACTCGGTGCGCGACTGGACCGGCTACGTTTATACGGACCGTCCCGTCTATCGCCCGGGACATACGGTGCATTTCAAGGCGCTGCTGCGGCAGCGTACGGCCGAGGGCTATCAGGTTCCGGCAGGCAAGCAGGTCTCGGTGGAGATTCAGGATGCGGAGCAAAAGCCTGTTTACCAGAAAACCGTCACGGTGGGGGCGAACGGGGCTATCCATGACGATCTGACGCTGGGGTCCGCTGCTGCGCTGGGGACTTATTTCATTCAGGTGAAGGCCGGCGATGAGAATTTCATGGACGGCAACTTCGAGGTGCAGGAATATAAGAAGCCGGAATACGAAGTTCGCGTGAGTGCTGCGAAGAACCGGGTTCTGGAAGGCGCAACCGTTGCGGTGGTGGTGGACGCGCAGTATTTCTTCGGTGAGCCGGTCGCCGGAGCGAAGGTGAAGTACCGGATTTATCGGCAGCCGTATTGGTTTCCATTCTGGTATGACGCGGACGAGGATCGCGGGGATGAAGGCGGCGGCGATGGCGGCGATGGAAACGATGCGGACGATTCCAGCGGCGATCAGCAGAATGAACAGCAGGGGCAGTTGGATGCGAATGGCAAGCTGACTATCAATGTTCCGACGGCAGTCTCGGAACACAAGAGCGATTTTGTGTATCGGGTTGAAGTCGGGGTTACCGATGCCGCGAACCGCGAGATATCGGGGACTGGGTGGATTGTCGCGACCTATGGCAGTTTTCTGGTGAATGCGACTCCCGAGAAATATATTTATGCGCCGGGCGACCAGGCCACGTTTACCATACAGGCGCGCGATTACGATAACAAGCCTGTGCAGACGCGCGCGCATGTCGAGTTGCTTCGGCAGAATCGGCGTGCGGAGCCGACTAGTGTGGCCGCTGCCGATGTCGCGCTGGATGCCGGCGGATCGGCGAAGGTGACTTTGGCGATTCCACGACAGGGCGGATCTTTTCTGGTGCGGGTCACGGCGCAAACTCCGGAAGGACGCGAGGTACAGTCCGATACCTATGTGTGGGTGGCTGGCGGCGGATGGGATATGGACTTCAATCGCAGTCAGACGGTGGAAATGATCACCGATAAGAAGACCTATCGGGCCGGGGATACGGCCAGGCTGATGATTGTGGCGGGGAAGCCGGGAACGGCGGTGTACGTGACGGTGGAGGGGAGGGACATCGGCCAATATAAGGTGCTGCGCGCAGCCGATTCGACGGTGACGTTCGAGGTGCCTGTGACCGTCAAAGATGAGCCGGGTATTACGGTGAATGCGGTGTATGTGCGCGACGGCGTGTTCTACCAGGGCGATAAATACGTGCGCGTTCCGCCGGTGGAACATACGCTGAACGTGAAGGTTTCGACGGATAAGCCGCAGTACCAGCCGGGACAGACGGCGGACTACAGCATTGAGGCTACGGACGCCGCAGGCAAGCCGGTGCCGCGCACGGATTTCAGTCTGGGCGTGGTGGATGAGGCTATCTATGGAGTGCGCAAAGACACTACGCAGGATATTCTGTCGTTCTTCTATAGCCGCGACTACAACCGCATACCGACACTGAGTTCGCTCAATTATTTTTTCAACGGCGAAGCGGGAAAACGGCGGATGCAGCTGGCGGAGTTGCGGCCGCGCTCGCGTCTTGCGCAGTTGAAGCCGGACAGGCTGGTGCAGCCAAAGGTGCGAAAGGCATTTCCGGATACGGCGTTCTGGGCGGCGGATTTGACCACGGACGATGGCGGACACGCGCACGCGAAGATCGATTTTCCGGACTCGCTGACCACATGGCGAGCTACCGCGCGCGGGATCACGGCGAACACGATGGTGGGCAGCGCTACGCTGAAGACCATTGTGCGCAAGAATCTGATCGTGCGAGTGGCTGCGCCGCGTTTCTTTGTGCGCGGCGATGAGGTGGTGATTCCGGTGATTGTCCATAACTACCTGCAGGACGCGAAGACGGCGCATGTTTCGCTCGACGTGAGGGGCCTGGATGTGCTCGAGGGCGCAACGAAGGACGTTCCGATTCCCAGCCGCGGCGAGGCTACGGTCAACTGGAGAGTTCGCGCGCAGCAGACGCGCGGCGTGACGCTGACGGCGAAGGCGCTGACCAATGAAGAGTCCGACGCGCTGGAGATTGAACTGCCGGTGAACTTCGCGGGAGTGAAACTGTCACAGTCTAAAGGCGGGTCGATGCTGGGGGGTCAATCGGCGGCGACGGGCGGAGCGAGTGGGAATTCCGCTTCGTTCGATGTTACGTTCCCGGAGAAGATTGAGGCGGGGTCGCGATCGCTCTCGATCCGGGTGTCTCCGTCGATTGCGGGTGCGCTTTTCGGCGCGCTCGACTATCTCACTTCGTTCCCGTACGGCTGCGTGGAGCAGACCATGTCGAGCTTCCTGCCCGACATTGTGGTGAAGGATGCGCTGCATGGGTTAAATCTTAAGGTGGATCTGGATGAAGCGGCGTTGCAGGATAAGATTCGCGCGGGCCTTGATCGCTTGTATAGCTTTCAGCATGAGGATGGCGGCTGGGGATGGTGGGAAACCGACGACAGCCATCCGTTCATGACCGCGTACGTGGTGGCTGGTCTGGTGCAGGCGCGCGCGGGCGGGACGCAGGTGCGGCAGGATGCGATTGATCGGGGCGCGGCCTGGCTGAAGAAGGAATTTGCGGCCGATCCGAAACTGGCGGCCGACCTGCGGGCGTACATTGCGTATTCGCTCGCGGTAGCGGGACAGGCGGATGCGGCGACGTTGAATCAGGTGTATGAGAAGCGAGCGGACTTGTCGCCGTACGGTCTGGCGCTGCTGGGGCTGGCGTTCGAACAGATGAAAGACGGCCGCGCGGGGACAGTTGCGGACGCTGTGATCGCGCGCGCGCAGCAGGATTCCGAACAGGCGTGGTGGCCGGCGAATCGCGATCCGATGCTCGATTTCGATATCGATGCGACGCCGGAAGCGACTGCTTTCGTGACTCGGTTTCTTTCGCACGAACGTAAGGACAGCCTGTTGCTTCCTAAGGCCGCGCTGTGGCTGATGAACCACCGAAACGAAGGCGAGTGGTGGGATTCGACGAAGCAGACGGCGATGGTGATCTATGGCCTCACCGATTATCTGAAGGTCACGAATGAATTGACGCCGAATCTGACGGGCACGGTGTATGTGAACGACAAGGCGGTGCTCACGCGCAGGATCACGGAGGCGACTTCGCTGAATCCTCCCGACCTTTTGCTGGACGAGAGCGCGCTCCAGGCCGGAGTGAATCATATCCGTGTGACCAGTTCGGGCGATGGCCGGTTGTATTATTCCGTGCGCGCCGAATATTATTCGAAAGAGGCTCGCTTCGAGAAGACAGGCACGACTTCGCTGAATCTGCTGCGCGACTATTTCCGTTTGGCTCCGGTGAAGGATGGCGATCGCATTGTTTACGACACGGTTCCGTTGACGGGAGCCGTCGCGGTGGGTGACATCATCGCAGTGCGTTTGACGGTTACGGGATCGGAGTGGAAGTACATGATGGTGGAAGATCCGATTCCGGCGGGAACTGAATTTATCGAGCGCGATAACCTGTACGAGCTGCGCAATAAGCCGCCGTGGTGGGATTATTTCTTCACGCGGCGCGAGTTGCACGACGACCGGATGGCGATTTTCCAGACTTATTTTTCGCAGGGGCAGCAGCAGTATTTCTATCTGCTCAAGGTGGTCAATCCGGGTGTGTTCCAGGTCAGTCCGGCGCGCGTAGGGCCGATGTATCAGCCCGCAGTGACGGCTACGACGGAAAGCCGCCGCCTGGAGGTGAAGTGATGCGGACGCCGCGAAGGTTGGCTCTGCTGCATCTGTTGGCGAACGCGCCGATCCTTTGGCTCGGCTATTACTGGCTGGGGATTGGCGAGTCGCGGACTTCGACGCTGTTGTGGAGCGGGTTCGTGCTGCTTGTGTTTGTGGCCTCGGTATGTTGTTCGTACGGTGCGGCGCTCGCGGGCTCATGGCGAACCGCGTTTCGTCATCTGCTGCCGCTGATGGCGGTCGCGGTTGTTGTTGTCTTCCTCTACTGGCTACTGGAGCAATGGTCTTTCTACAGCGCCAGGCCGGCGTTTCGGATTGCGTCCTGGCTTACGCTTACATTGCGGACGCCGGTCATGCCTGCGGCGGTGTCGCACATATTCAACCTGATTTTGTGGGTTGTCAGATGGGTCGCGCTGCCCGTGCTTCTGCTGCCGGCGGTGTCCGCGATCGCGGCGTCCGGCTGGAAAGGCTTCCGATACAAAGGCCCCTTAGTGCCCGGATGGCTTTACGGGATCGAAGTTCCGTTGCTGCTGCTTTGTCTGATCCGATTGCCGTTATGGCTTTACTATTGGGTGCCCGCGG